>JAEIGA010005590.1_pt1 | contig 19187 bp, 19 predicted proteins | sample 9270691 | NCBI WGS metagenome assembly JAEIGA01 (sample SAMN17057246, study PRJNA624740) | gut metagenome | biome: biome; isolation source: fecal sample | host: Bos grunniens | place: China: Xizang | collected 2019 | reverse complement strand
TCGCCTATAAGGCAAGGATTGTTTTTCTGGCGGCGTGAAAGGATCTGTATAATTCTTTCGAGCTCGCGTTCACGACCGACCAATCTATCAACCTTGCCGTTTCTCGCCTTTTCGTTGAGATTCGTACAGTAGGTTGAGAGGGCTTTATACTTTTCGGGGTCGTTTTTATTGCCCTTTTTGGACTTCGGAGCTTTTGGTTCTCCTGCCTCTGGATTTCCGTTCATCATGCCAAAGATTTCACCAAGATTGAGAGTGGGCATTTTGCCATCGTCTTCCCCGTCTTCGGATGGTGTAAGTCCAAGCTGGGTTTCAAGAAGCGAATCTATTTCGTCCGACATATTCTGAACCTGATCTTCATCAAGTCCCATCTTTTTGAGAATGTCGTTTACGGGCTTAATGCCAAGCTCATTGGCACAAGGCAGGCAAAGTCCTTCAGGAGGTCCTGCCTGATCACCATGCATGGGAGTTATATAGACCATTGCAGGTCTTTTTTTACATCTTTTGCAAAGTTGCATTTTCATTTATTTCACCTATATATTTGCGTATTGTTGAGATATATTAGAAGCTCAAGAGTAATTCGATCGGACTGTATGTATTGAAGAACTCATAAAGGAGGCCGGGATCCTCCAAACCACCTAAATTGATGTGAAGAATGAACTCGAGGAAAACAGCCAGGAACCAAGCTACTGCTACTCCGAGAATTGCACCGGAAATACCGCCAAGAGTTCTATTAAGCGCACCGAAGATACCATCGCTGAAAATGAGATCAAGTATTGCTATAGCGAGAGTGACAAGAAGCTTGGAAACAATGTAGAGGAGTACAAAAGCGATAATGATAGAAAAGATTTCAACAACGGGCGCCGCAAGAGCTGCTGTGATTTCAGCAATAATATCTCTTCCTGCGTTCTGCGCTACAAGCTCTTCAATATCAATACCATACATACCTGCTGCCCATTTAAGAACTGTGGGAAGCTCTTCTGCGATGTTTTCTACATTTATTTCGGGGCAGTTCTCAACCAAGAACTCGTAAATATAGTTTGTGATTGGGGTTTCGATAATTGGAACTACAATTCCTTCTGCTACTGATGTGCAAAGTGAGAACGCAAGAACCAATGCTAAAACCAATTTGACGGGTTTTGCGGCAATTTTGATAAATCCTGTTTTGATGCCCAAGGCAATTCCAAGAGCGATGATTAACCAAAGGAGAATTTCGATAAAGATTGACATAATTTATACCTTTCGTGTGAGTTGTTTTACTACAGTAATACGACACCTGCATCAGAAAAGACTTTTCTCAATCTGGTAATAACTGTATCGTTACAGTCAATCAGAGCATTTTTCATTTGAGAATACTTCCCTGTTTTTTCATCGTATAGAACTATTTTAGTTTTACCTGGATTCAAGGCTGCCATTCGTATAATTCTTTCTATACGAGTATCATTTAGTCCTTGAACCTTAATATACAGTTTAATTTCTTTTTTTGTTTCAGCTATTGTCTGATTTTTATTCTGCTCGTCAAACTCGGAATTTGAAAGCAGGAGCTTGATATCAGATAAAAGCAGCTTTGGAGCTTCGCCTTCTTCGGTGGAAATATTGCCTGTTATAATAACGGCATTATCTTTTCCAAGAAGGTCGCTATGCGCTTGATATTGTCTTGCAAAGACGATAATTTCCATCTCGGATGTGCCGTCTTCCAAGATAATAAACGCCATAGTATCTCCGTTTTTGATAACCTTTGTTTTCTTTTCGGCTATGATACCTGCCAAGGTTACTTGAGATTTATCCTTATATTTTCCATTTGGCTCGGTGTTATCCTCTGACAAGTCATTATAAATATCGGATATTTTATCAGGCTTTATAGCGCCTATATGCTTGTCAAAGCTATCAATCATATGCCCGGAGAAATACATTCCTGAATTTTCTTTTTCGTAGTATAAAAGCTCTCGGAGGGTGTATTCCTCAATGTTTGGATATTCATACGTTGGAGCAGACGAGCTATTCTCTGTGCTTCCCATTGCCAATGAGAACAAATCAAGCTGGCCGGAAATATTATTCCTTACCTTATCGTGCTCGGATGCAAGAATTCCCTCAAAAACTGTAATAAGAGAGCTTCTGGTTATACCAAAGGAATCAAAGACACCGCATTTAATCATAGATTCGAGGGTTCGCTTATTGATATCGGTATTTATCATCCTTCGCACAAACTCATCAAATGAGGTAAATGGACTGTTGCTTCGCTCGTCAAGTATTTTTTGTGCAAAGTTTCTGCCTACGTTTTTTATAGCCATAAGGCCAAATCTTATGTTTTTATCACTAACAGTAAAGGTTTCGTTACTTTCGTTAATATCGGGTGGTAAAACCTTAACACCGAATTTTTCCGCATCGAGAATATACTCACGGACCTTAACTGCCGAATCAAGAACACTCGTAAGAAGTGCTGCAAAATACTCTGCAGGATAATGAGCCTTCAGATATGCTGTTCTATAAGATGTAAGACCGTAAACTACGGAATGGCTCTTATTGAACGCGTATTTTGCAAAGCCTGCCATTTCCTCAAATATTTCTTCTGCAATAGCAGGTTCTATGCCATTTTTAATAGCGCCGTTTATGAATCCCTCACGCTCCGCCTGCATTGCAGAGTCCTTTTTCTTCGACATAGCGCGTCGCACGATATCCGCTTGGGCATAGGAGTAGCCTGCAAGGCTTCTGCATATCTGCATTACCTGCTCCTGGTATATGATGCAACCATAGGTTACGCCGAGTATGGACTCGAGCTGCGGGAGCTTATAAATAGTTTCCTCTTTACCGTGCTTTCTGGCAATGAAGGTATCTATAGAGTCCATAGGACCGGGACGGTACAATGCTACGCAAGCTACAACGTCCTCAAGGCAGTTTGGCTGAAGCTTTTGCAATACTTGCCTCATTCCTCCAGATTCAAGCTGGAAAACGCCCTCTGTTTTTGCATCGCAAAGAAGCTTGAAGGTTTTTTCATCATCAAGCGGTATTTTTGTTATATCGAAATGGGGGGTGTGCTTTTGGATGGCTTTTTCAGCATCATGAATAACCGTTAAATAGCGAAGACCAAGGAAGTCAAACTTCACAAGTCCGAGAGCCGCATCGGTATTCATATCAAACTGTGTAACAACGCCTGTGCCGCTATAAGATAGCGGAACGTATTCGTATGTGGGATTTTCCGTAATTACAACGCCTGCCGCATGAGTTGAAGCATGTCTTGGCATACCCTCAAGCTTCATACTTGTATCAACCAGATTCTGTACTTCTGCATCTTTTAAGTATAGCTGCTTGAATTCAGATATTTCCAAAGCGTTTTTCAGGCTAAAAACATCACGAGGAATCAGCTTTGCTACTGTATCTACCTTGTTATAGGAAAGACCTAAAGCTCGTCCTGTGTCGCGAATGGCAGCGCGTGGTGCAAGAGTTCCAAATGTCACTATCTGCGCTACTCTATCTTCGCCATATTTGCGTTTTACGTATTCTATAACCTCTTCACGACGGTTATAGCAAAAATCTATATCAAAGTCAGGCATTGAAACTCTCTCCGGGTTAAGGAAACGCTCAAAGAGAAGATCAAATTCAAGAGGATCAACATCTGTTATGCCGATAAGATAAGCAACAAGGCTTCCCGCTCCGGAGCCTCTGCCCGGGCCTACGGGAATATCGCTATTCTTTGCAAAGGCCACAAAGTCTGCCACAATAAGGAAATAGGCGTTAAAGCCCATTTTATCTATAACAGAAAGCTCGTATTCTATTCTTTCAAGATAATCGCTTTCTGTATGCTTAGCAAAGCTGAATCTGCCTTCCGATACCTTTTTCTTAAAGCCACCCAAGGCATCCTCGCGGAGCTTTTCTGCATGGCTTTTTCCGTTTTCGGGAGTAAAGGTAGGAAGATAGAGCTTTCCAAATTCAAAATCAAAATTGCATTTTTCTGCAATTGCTGCAGTATTATCAACGGCCTCTGGGAATGAAGCAAACAAGGCCCTCATTTCCTTTTCCGTCTTAAAATAATATTCGTCTGTTTCAAAACCAAAAGGACGTCCGTCGGAAATCACATTGCCTGTTTGTATGCACATAAGGGTTGCTTGTACGTCGGCATCTGATCTTTCAAGGTAATGCACATCGTTTGTTGCAACTAGAGGAATATGCAGCTTTGACGCCAGCATACTCAATCCGTATGCAATTTTACGCTCATCATCAAGTCCGTGATTTTGTATTTCAAGATAAAAATCTTCGCCAAATATATCTTTAAGCTCAATGGCGGCGTTTTCCGCCTCATCAAGATTGCCTTCAAGAATATACTGCGGAATTTTACCTGCAAGGCATCCCGACAGGGCTATCAAGCCCTCGTGGTGCTCTTTGAGAAGTTCCATATCGATTCTCGGGCGTGAATAAAAACCGTCAATGAAGCTCATTGATACCATGTAGCAAAGATTACGATATCCAACCTCGTCCTTACACAGGAGTACAAGGTGATTTCCGGAGGAATCGAACTTTCCTTCTTTAAGAAGACGGCTTCTGCGAGCTACATAAACCTCGCATCCTATGATAGGCTTTACGCCCTTTGCTTTCAAAGCATTATAAAACTCCACCGCGCCATACATTACGCCGTGATCGGTAATGGCAACGGCGGTCTGTCCGTCTTCCAGTGCTTTATCTGCAATAGACGAAATTCTTGTAAGTCCATCAAGCAAGCTATATTCTGTATGTAAATGCAAGTGAACGAAGCCTCCCATACGCGCCTCCTTTCTTCTGTGTAAAACGATTATTTTTCATTTCCAAGTAGCTTTTCTCCAAGCTCAAGGATTTTATTAAGTCTGTGCGCTAGCCCTGATTTTGAAATAGGTGGCACACTGATACGCGCCAGCTCTGCCAAGGTCAAATCTGTGTTTTCAAGGCGAAGCATAGCTGTGGCTGCAAGCTCCTCGGGCAAAGATGACAAAAGATTTGCCTCCTCGAGTCTTGAGATAACGCTATTATATTTTATGGCGGCATCTACTGTCTTTGAAATATTACCTGCCGTGCAATTTGAGACTCTTTGCACGTAATTATCAAGGTCAGATGTTATTTGTTCGTTCATAATAGCGAAGATGCTTTTGTTCATGGCAGCTCTGCCCGTAAATTCTTCAATTTTAGAGCTATCACGATAGTAAATGACTCTGCCTGTTTTTTTGTTAGCAATATTAGGTTTTATATCTATCGATTCTAAAAAGTCGGCAAATACGTCCGTTCTTTCACCGAGGGAAAACTCCAAAAGATACTGTCTTTCGGGATCGCATATTTTTCCCGATGCCAGAAAAACGCCTCTAAGGAAGGAGGATTCGCAAGCATCGCATTTATGAAGGTACAAATCCCTACCATTACTTGCATTCACAAGATATTTTGCCGCAGCCTTCGACTCAAAGTCCGCAAGTAAATATCTTCCGCCTTGCTTTGAGCGATAAGGATTTATTGTTTGCGAATAAAACTCTTTTATCAGTCTTCCAATAAAATCCATGGTTTCGGGCTTTTCAGCTCTTATGGATATGCTATTTTCTGACACTATTTCACCCTTTGCAAAAAGGAAGCCTGAGAGCAGCGCTTTTCTACAACAGGATGATTTATAATGCTGATTTATAATTTCACTTTTTTGTTCTGATGAAAAAGACATTTTCTTTTCCTTTACAAAAATTCTATTTCTTCTTCTAGTTTTACGCTATGAAGTTTAAGTACTGTCTGCTTTATGTAATCAGCAAGCAAACGAAAATCATTTGACGTGGCGTTTCCTTTGTTTATTATGAATCCCGCGTGTTTTGTTGATACTTCAGCGCCGCCGATGGAAAAGCCTTTCAGGCCCGATATGTCAATGAGCCTTGCGGCAAAGTCGCCAGGAGGACGCTTAAAAACGCTTCCGAGGGACGGAAAACCGGTAGGCTGGCTTTTGCGTCGGAGATTCTTATACATTTCAATTTCGCTGATGATATCAGTGGCAGGCAGATCAAAATTCAAGCTTAGTTCTGCATTGAGGATAACAAGCTCTCTATATTTGAAAATCGAATCACGATAACTGAATGATAAATCGCTGTTTTCAAAATGAATTGTTTGTTTTTCCCCTGGCGCATATGCTGAAACAGATTTTACAAGCTCCCCGATTTCTCTGCCAAAGGCTCCTGCATTATTTCTTATCAGTCCGCCAATGCTACCCGGAATTCCGCATAGCTCTGATATTCCGCCGATTCCCAAATCTGCCAATTTATGTGCATTGGCTGATAATGTTTCGCCGGCTGAAAATCTTACAGAGCTGTCTAAAATTTTAATACCGCTCAACTTGTCAGTTTTTATTAGAACGGTATTTATTACGGTGTCGGGAAACAAAATATTTGATGTTCTCCCGATAACCTTGTAGCAAATTTTATTTTCCTGAAGAAAATCCAAAGCAGAGATCATTTCGCTCTCGCTATTTGGGTATATGACAACACTTGCAGTACCACCGATTTTAACGGGAGAAAAACTCTTTGCTATGACATTTTCTTTGTATTCAACTTCATTTACTTTCAAAAAATCAAAAAGATCTTTCTTCATAAATGAACTCCGATATGCTTATTGATAATTGCTCTTTTCTGCTAACATATCTTCCGCGGCAGCACGCTGTGCAGAAGTGATATTGATTCCGCCAAGAATTCTGGAGAGTTCGCAAATTCTGCCCTCTGTATCAAGAATTCTTACGCTGGTTTCTGTTTCGCCGTTTACGTCTCCCTTGCTAATGAGGAAGTGCTTATCGGCAAGCGAAGCAATCTGCGCACTGTGGGTAACGGAAAACAGCTGGGTGGTTTTTGAGAGCGATAGCATCTTAATACCTATCTTTCTTGCGGTTTTTCCGGATACGCCTGTGTCAATTTCATCGTAAATAACCGTGGGGATTCCATCCTTATCCGAAATTACGCTCTTAAGTGCAAGCATTATTCTTGAAAGCTCACCGCCCGAAGCAATTTTTGCCAGAGGCTGAGGATCTGCGCCTCTATTTGCGCTGATATAGAATTCTATAAGATCTCCGCCGTCCTTGGTTAAGATGCGTTCCTCACCCTTTGTCATTTCCTTGAGGGATACAAAGAAAACAACCTTAGGCATATCGAGAAACTCAAGAGTTTCCTTAACGTAGCTTTCAAGGTTTTTCGCAGCGTCTGCTCTCTTATTATGAAGCTCTTTAGCAAGTTTCAAGGCTTCATTGTATGCCTTACGCTCTTTCTGGCCAAGCTCTTTGAGAACTCCGTCGGAATTTTCCAAGGTTTCAAGCTCTGCCTTTGCTTTGCGGCAGAATTCAAGAACGTCTTTTATGGTGCTACCATATTTTTTCTCAAGCTTTGATATTTTATCAAGGCGAGACTCTATTTTATTCAATGTAACGGTTGGATCACCGTCAATATCATCAATAACAGCGTAAACCTCTTCTGCTATATCATCAACCTGGTAGAGGCATTCGCGCAAACGGTCTGCATATTCTGCAAAATCCGGCACAACGTCCGATATTTGCTTAAGAGCTGCCATGCTTCTGTCGAGAAGATATGATACGCTTCCCTTTTCGCTTCCTTTAAGCGCCTTATATACAAACTCCGAGTTTTTGGTAATCTTTTCGCTGTTTTTAAGCTTGGCTCTCTTTTCGACGAGTACGTCTTCCTCATCTTCTTTGAGATTAGCTGACTCGATATCCTTTATCTGATATTCAAGTATTTCTTTCAGGCGCTCACTTTCGGATAACTTTTCAGTTACCTCGCGTATTTGGCGTCTAATGCCCTCAAGAGTTGTATATGCGCTTTGATATTCGGTCTTTAATTCTCCGAGATTGGCATAAACGTCCAGAATATCAAGATGATTTTTACTATCCTGAAGCGATGCGGTATCTGTCTGTCCGTGAACACTTACCAAAAGGGGGGCAACGCTTTTGAGCAATGACAGACTGATGCTTCTGCCGTTAATCATAGCACGGGATTTGCCATCCTGGCTTATTGTCCTTTGCAAAAGCACTTCTCCATCCTCGGGAAGTTCTATTCCAAGGGCAGAAAGTCCCTCTACGGTTTTAGGCGAAAGGTCCGCAAAAAGACCACTAACCATAGCCTGCGTTTGACCGCTTCTTATAAGCTCGCGTTCTGCCTTTGAACCGAGAAGTAGGTTAATGCTGTCTATAACAACAGATTTACCCGCGCCTGTTTCACCGGTAAGAACCATAAAGCCTTCGGAAAAATCAAAATCAATGCTCTTGATAACCGCAATATTTTCTATGTGGAGAGATATTAACATTTGTTTTCTCCCGTTTCTTTTTTAATTTGTAAGTCCGAAATCCTTTTTAAGCTCACGCTCGATTTCGGCTGCCAGAGCGGAGCTCTTGGCAACGAGGAGCACGGTATCATCACCTGCAACGCTTCCTACGATACCGGTAATATGGAGGGAATCCACGCAAACACCGATAGCATTTGCCATGCCCGAAAGAGTTTTCACTACTACAATGTTCTCCGCCGCCTCAATGTGCATAACAGATTCGGTTATTGAAGAATTAAGCACGGGAGATGCAGGAGCCGATTTCCCCTGTGGAGCTACATACTTATATGTTCCTCTACCGGTCACTCCTTTTACAAGGCTAAGCTGCTTTACATCCCTTGAAACGGTCGTTTGTGTAACGTTGAATCCTTCCTCACGAAGACGCTCAATCAGGGTTTCTTGAGTATCTATTTCATAGGTTTCGATAAGCTCTAAAATTTTCTGTTGTCTTGCGTTTTTCATTTTATATCCTACATTTCTGTTGATTATTCGATGTTGCTGAGTATTTTAAGTTTATTAAAGAGTGTGGTAAACATATTGTTTTGCGAGAAGGTAAGCATTTTGAAGCGTTTATCGCTCTTTTTTACAATGCAAAAATCTCCGTTTTCAAGGGAATCGAAGAATCTGCCGTCTATGCTGACCTTGATGCTATGGCTACCAATATTTGATACCTTGATTTCCTCATTCGCGCTATAAACTATGGAACGGTTAAAGAATGAATGAGGAGAAACGGGCGTGGCGGTAATTGAATCAAGATTATGAGAAATGATTGGACCGCCGGATGATAAAGCATACGCGGTTGATCCCGCAGGAGTTGCAAGAATTACTGCATCAGCTCTGTACTTCACCGCTTCGTTCATGCTATTTTCAAGGCAAATGTCCGCTATTCCAAGATATTCAGAATGGGATACTATTATATCGTTTACTGCTAATCTTTGCGCCTTTGTTCTTTTGCCCGACTTGTTAAGTGTGACTTCTAAAAGGAGCTTATCATCTACGATATAGTCGCCATCCGCAAGCTTTTTCAAGATATCCAGCTCATCGGTCTCAACCTCGCTGAGATAACCAAGGTTTCCGAGATTAACTCCGAGAAGCGGAATGTCAAGCTCTATTGCTATTCTGGAAGCATCTATTACCGAGCCATCTCCGCCTATAACCAAAACAAGCTCTGCTGATGATGGCAAAGATGTAAAGTATTCAATTTTTCCACTGAATCTTCCGGAAAAATCAGCACTTACCCAAGCGGTCATGTCAAATTCTGTAAGCTTTTCTATAACACGCGACGTTACCGAAAGGTCGGCATCCTTAAGCGTGTTTGGTATAACTAATATGTTTTTCACAGTCTTTCTCCATTTTGAAAGTGGGCGAGGAACTCAATATTTCCGTCGCCGCCGATTATGGGGGATTCAATAACGCTATGACACTTAAATCCGTTTTCCTCTGCAAATTTTACTACCTTATCCACTGCGTCTTGACGAAGTTTTGAACTTTTAACAATTCCACCTTTTCCAAGACCGCTTTTTCCTACCTCGAACTGTGGTTTGATAAGGCAGATAAAGTCTGACATTGGTGCTAAAGTGCGTCTGATAGCAGGAATGATATACGTGGCGGAAATAAAGGATACATCCATAACGCAAAGATCGGGAACATAGGGAAGATCTTCTGCCATCATATATCTCGCGTTATAATTTTCAATGGACACTACCCTTTCATCTCTGCGGAGCTTTTCTACAAGCTGTGCAGATCCCGAATCAACAGCTATTACGGATGCCGCTCCGTTTTGCAGAAGACAATCTGTAAATCCGCCGCTGGATGCGCCTATATCTATTGCTTTTTTACCTGCAACTGGAATGCCAAAGGCGGCTATTGCTGCCTCAAGCTTCATTCCGCCGCGGCCTACATATTTTTTGCTGCTTTTATCCACTTCCACTACTGCATTTTCCGCAACGTCAAAAGAAGGCTTGGTGATTATTTTACCATCTACCTTTACTGCAGAGTCGGTAATGAAACCCTTTGCCTCAGTACGGCTTGAAACCATGCCGCGCTCGGTCAAATAAACGTCCAGTCGCATTATAATATCTCTGTATCGAAGGGGGAGTCGCTAACAGTTCCGTCTTGCTTTTCCACAAGAACTCTAACCTGCTGCTTTGCATCGTCAAGCTTGCTATTGCAAACGTTAAGAAGACTCATAGCCTCAGTAAAAGCCTTCAGCGATTCCTCGAGAGTCATATTTCCGCTCTCAAGTCCGCGAACCTTATCTTCAAGCTCGCGCATAGCCTCTTCAAATGTTGTTTTTTTCTTGCTCATATATCGTCCTCACAGATATCTAATATTTCTGCTTTGAATTTTCCTTTGTTAATTTTGATTTGAACTTGATCTCCCACCTTAGTATTGCTAATGGAAGCTATTTTGCCGTCGCTATTTGTGGTGATTGAATATCCACGCTGCAATATAGACAAAGGATTGAATGCCGAGAGTTTTTCAGCAACGGCTAGAAGACCAAGGCTTTCTTTTTCCATTCTGTGCTTCATTGTATCAAAAATAGACTTGCTTGATCTTAACAAACGCTCGCCGAGATTTGAGAAAAGCGTATCAAGTCCCTCTGTAACAACTCTATCGTAAACATTCGCAAGTCTTTGATCTGCAACTTCTATTTTTCTTTCAAGTGACGAGGTACTTCTTCCTACATACGAATCGAGACGCATATAAAGCTCGCGAATATCAGGAACAGCTAATTCTGCCGCGGCCGACGGTGTGGGAGCTCTCATATCAGCTACAAAATCACATATTGTAAAATCAGTTTCGTGTCCCACGGCAGAAATTACAGGAATTTTAGCTTCGAAGATTCTTCTTGCAAGTCTCTCACTGTTAAATGCCCAGAGATCCTCAATAGATCCACCACCACGACCTATAATAATTACGTCAACAAGGCCACTTTTATCAAAATAATCTACACCACGAATAAGATTTTCTTCCGCGCCATCGCCTTGCACAAGTGATGGATAAATATAAAGCTTTGCCAGAGGAAATCTTCTTCCGGTAACATTTATGATATCTCTGACTGCTGCACCGGTAGGAGAGGTTATTACACCTATACGCTCCGGCATTTCCGGTATGAGCTTTTTATACTCGTCCGAGAAAAGACCTTCGAGAGCAAGCTTTTCTTTTAACTGCTCGTAGGCAAGGTAAAGCGCACCTATACCGTCCGGCTGCATAGAGCTTACGTAAAGCTGATATACTCCGTCACGCTGATAAACAGACACTGCGCCATGGGCAATAACCTTCATTCCCGATTCGGGCATAAATTTCAGCCTTGATGACGAGGAACGGAACATTACCGCTTTTATCTGCGCGTCACTGTCTTTAAGCGAAAAATACAGGTGCCCGCTTTTATGATACGTAAAATTTGAAATTTCGCCCTTTATCGTCACAGAACTCAAAAAACGGCTTGAATCAAATACGTTTTTTATATAATCATTGAGCTCGGATACGGTGATTGCGCCGCTTCCGCGCTCTCTGAGTGAACTGATATCCATATTAAAGATTACCTTCTTTTTGATATGCCCTTCTTGCAAGCTCTGCAATTCCTACAGCGTTATCAGCCGAAAGAGCCGGTTCTGCAAAAACTGCATCAAATCTTGCCTCGAGCATTTTTCTTATTATGGAATTACACATTACGCCTCCGGCATATACGAAGGTGGTTTTACCAAACTTTTCTTCATAAGCCGCAGACATAGCAACAATACTTCTTCCGATAAAATCAAGTACAAATGCTGCTACCAAGGATTTATCCTGGGTTTCACGGTAAAGCTTTGCTGCGAGATTTTCAAGTCCTGAAAGATTTACGGTCATACCGCTCGCCGAAATGGGCTTTTTAGGCACTTTTTTTGTATTTTGAAGTGCCAGCTTTTCAAGATGCGCTCCCGCCGGGAACGGAAGATCCATTAAGACGCCTATTCTATCAATGACTTGACCTGCATTTAAGTCTGCAGTACCACCAAAAAGCTCGGTATTAAATCCCGAGTCGGTAGGTGTAACCTTTACAAGCTCCGTCGTTCCACCGGAAATATGAAATGCCGCAAATTCTCCATCCAAAAGATCATATCTTCCCGACGAAAAAACGGCAGCCATAATATGTCCGCATTGATGCGAAAACTTATATAAGGGCAAGTGAGATACCGCCGACGATGCCTCTGCCGCAGATACACCCGCCAAAAAGCATGGCATATATGAGCCCTCAACATTTCTTGGGCGCTCACTTACACCAATGGCTACTGGAGCACTTCCCTGCAAAATTTCTTTTGCCTCTACCATAAGACCTGGCAAATTGACTGTATGTAAGAACAATGCATCCGATTGACGCAAGCCCCTCTCTCCGGCTTTTACCTGTAATGGACGCTTCAAATTGGCTATAAGCTTTCCGTCTGACGAAAGAATCGCTACTGACGTAGTATAATTGCTTGTGTCAATTCCGAGAATGACCTTTTCGGAAATCATTTTCTTCCAAGCTCCTCTGCTACGGCATTAAGCACACCGTTTACAAAGCTATAAGATTTTTCATCGTCAAATTTCTTTGCAAGTTCTATTGCTTCGTTAATAGATACTCGAGCAGGAATATCCTCCATACACATCATCTCGTATGTAGAAAGCTTTATGATGGCGCGTGAAACGGGGGAAATTCTTTCTGCTTTCCAGCCCTTAAAATGCTTTTCGGTAAGCGCGTTGATTTCTTCAAGCTTTTCGGCCACACCAAAATATACCGCTTTAACGTAATCGTCATATTCAAGACCTCTTACGTCAACCGCTTTGTCAAAAATTTCCTGATTGTCCTCATCGTTTTTGCAAACGCTCTCAAAAATGAGAAGGAAGGCATTTTCTCTTGCTAATTTTCTTTGCATAACTTTAACCTCAAATAAAAATATAAATATATTATACTATCGCGCACACGAAAAGTCAACCGATTTTCTAAAAATAAATACATTTTTTGCATTTTTATTCATTTGCATTACATAAAAAGATCAAATATTCCAAAAATGTATTTTACCTCTTGAAAAAATCTACGTTATGTGGTAAAATATAATGGTAAAATAAACGGCAAAGAGTTTTTGGGCGTTTTCCCTACTCTTGCAAGAGGAGAAAAAATGTTTTATTATTTGCGCGGTGAGCTTGCTTATCGAGAAGGAAATATTTGTGTTGTTGACTGTGGTGGCGTAGGATACAAGCTTACCATAAGCGCCATAACGGCAGATGAACTTGTATCAAAGCTTGGAAAGCAAGTGAAAATATATACCCACATGGCTGTTAGAGAGGATGGCGTTGAGCTGTTTGGCTTCGGATCCACTGAAGAAAGAGAATGCTTCAATAAGCTCATAAGCGTCAGCGGAATCGGTCCAAAGGTTGCCCTCAGCATTTTATCTACATACACTCCCGAGAAGCTTGCTTTTGCTATTGCAAACGAGGATGTTGCACTCATTGCAAAGGCTCCCGGTATTGGCAAAAAAACCGCCTCAAGAATCATTTTGGAACTTAAAGATAAGTTATCTGCAGATTTAGGTGATAGCATTTCTCTCAAACCTTCTGCCGCAGTTTTAAGTTCAAAAAACAACAATTTATCAGAAGCAGTAGAGGCTCTTATGGTTCTGGGATATGATAAAACAACCATTACCAGAGCTCTTGGAGGGATTAATCCAAATATGGATGCTGCTGATATTATCAAGGCTGTTCTCAAGAAATTATCAAAATAATCATAAAGGAAAATTCACGTTATGATGGAAGAAATTAACGAGTTCGATTTTGAAAACAGAATCGTCTCTAACGAATATGATTCAATACAGGATGGCGAGGTTGAAAACTCGCTTCGTCCCAAAACTTTAGATGAATATGTTGGTCAGGAAAAAGCCAAGTCAAATCTTGAGATTTATATCCAAAGCGCAAAGCTGCGTGGCGAGGCTTTAGACCACGTGCTTCTCTACGGCCCTCCCGGTCTTGGAAAAACAACCCTGGCTTCGATTATTGCAAATGAAATGGGTGTAAATATTCGCACCACCTCCGGTCCTGCTATTGAAAAGCAGGGAGACCTTGCGGCAATACTCACCAACCTCGCAGAAGGCGACGTTCTTTTCATTGACGAGATACATAGACTTTCCCGCGCAGTTGAAGAAATTCTCTACCCCGCTATGGAAGATTATGCGTTGGATATTATCATAGGAAAAGGCCCTAGCGCAAGAACACTCAGACTTCCAATTCCGAGATTCACCTTGGTCGGTGCTACAACCCGCGCAGGTCAGCTTACTACTCCACTTCGCGATAGATTTGGCGTTCTTTTAAAACTTGATCTTTATTCAAAAGAGGAACTCGCTACTATTGTAAAAAGATCCGCTTCAATACTTGAGATTGATATTACCGACGAGGGTGCTATTCGTATCGCTTCACGCTCCAGAGGAACACCTCGAGTTGCGAACAGACTGCTCAAAAGAATACGCGATTTCGCTTTAGTCAAGGGCAACGGAACTATAACGTCCGAGATTGCAAACATAGCGCTCAATGCTTTGGAAATTGATGAGTTGGGACTTGATAGCACAGACAGAAAAATGCTTGAAGCAATTATCAAATTTTACAACGGTGGTCCCGTTGGTCTTGATACTTTGGCTGCTACTATCGGTGAAGAAGCTATCACCATTGAGGACGTTTATGAGCCCTATCTTATGCAGATAGGATTTCTTGCAAGAACGCCTCGCGGAAGATGCGCAACAAGACTTGCATACGAGCATCTAGGAATACCTTATATCCCGAATTGATTCAACCGAATGATTAAACAAAAAAACGCAAACTGCCCTGCTTTTAGCTTGGTAATTTGCGTTTTTTGCGTTTTGTATTTGTTTTTTAATTAAATGAGTTTTTCATTTTATCGCAAGGAGTCGATAACTTTTTTTCTGTCATCAGACGCCATAATATAGCTTCCTGCAACCAAAATATCTGCTCCCAGATTTCTAAGATGTGCCGCATTTTCAGCGTTAATTCCGCCGTCAACTTCTATCTCAACTGCAAGATTTTGCTTTGCTATTTCTTCTTTTAGCACCGCTATTTTTTCGGCAGCGGCGCTTATTAACTTCTGACCGCCAAATCCCGGCTCAACAGTCATAACCAGCACTAAATCGCATTTTGGCAAAAGGTCGAAAATTGCCTTCGGGTCGGTTTTAGGGCTTATGGCCAATCCCGCTTTTTTACCAAGATTACGTATAGTATCAAGCACGTTACTTACGTCAGTTGTAGCTTCATAATGTATCGTAACTAAATCCGCACCACATTCAATAAATCTTTCAACATACTTTTCGGGATTCACTATCATCAAGTGAACGTCGAAGAACATATTTGTGCATTTGCGCAGGGATTGTACTACGGGCAGACCGATGGATATGTTAGGCACAAATACACCGTCCATTACGTCTATATGAAGCATATCTGCTCCTGCCGATTCCAAAGATTTTACTTCGCGCTCAAGATTCGCAAGATCGGCATTCAATATTGAGGGAGAAATTTTAACCATAATTTTTTTCCTATTCTATACCACATATATTTAGCTAACATCACTAAATAATTAGTAACTAATATTACTTATATACATAAAATATTTAAGAGCAAGACTCGGCTTGGCGCGTCGATTGGAATATCAATAAAAAGGACGTATGAAAATATGATCGCCGCGTGAGTCTTTGATTGGAGCTATTTCAAGAAATTGAGGTGGCTTCTTTTTTATTTTTTTGCTAAAAGCGCAACCGCCATAGCCTTTGCACCTTCGCCTCTTCCGCAAAAGCCCATTCCTTCTTCTGTTGTTGCTTTAATACTGATCCGACTTATATCTACTTCCAGAATTTTTGCAATATTTTCTCTCATTTTTTCTATATAGGGAGATATTTTCGGTCTTTGTAAAACAACGGTTGAGTCCAGATTTACGAGATAGTATCTGTGCTCGTCCATTATGTATTTTACACGTAATAGAAGCTCGAGGCTTGATATGCCCTCAAATTCCTTTGAGGTGTCAGGAAAATGCTTTCCAATATCGCCAAGAGTCATAGCGCCTAAAAGCGCGTCCATGATAGCGTGAACGAGAACGTCTGCATCGGAATGGCCGAGAAGCCCTTTTTCGCTTGGGATATCTACTCCGCCAAGTATCAGCTTTCTGTTTTCAACCAATCTATGAGAGTCATAGCCCTGGCCTATTCTGAATTCACTCATTTTCTCCCCTCCTTTTCAGCAAAAACTCTGCATAATCCAAATCGTTGGTATAGGTGATTTTTGGATTTTTGCTGCTTAATATAACGGGAACGACGGGGATACCGATTTTTTCGAGCAACATATTATCGTCTGTGATACAATGTAAGTCTTCTACGGCAGAAAGAGCTTTATCATAGTATTCCACTCTAAACGCTTGTGGAGTTTCCGCAAAATAAAGATTTTCTCTTGAGATGGTTTCTTTGATTTTGCCGCCAGAAACCATTTTTACCGTATCAACAACCTTTGATACAGCACTTGCCGCGCCGTGTTTTTTTGCTTCTAAAACCACGGCAGTAATGTCTTCCGGAGTTATCAGGCATCTTGCGGCATCGTGTATTGCTATGTGAGTTGTGGTAGGTGGCACGGCTAAAAATCCGCGCTTTGCAGATTCTGCGCGGCAATCTCCGCCTTCGATTATAGCATACAGCTTTTCCTCTGCAAAATGCAACTCTTGCTTTACAAAATCTATGTCTTCTTCCCTGGTAACTATAACTATGCTATCGATGCTTTCACATCTCATAAAGGCTTCCGTAGCTCTGGCAATAATGCTTTTTCCCAGTAGTGTTATTCTCTGTTTCGCAACTGAAGCATCAAGGCGAGAGCCTACTCCGGCTGCCAAGATTATGGCTGTTACATGTTCATTTCTGCTTGCATTTTTCATATAGCTCTCCTCCTTCTGCCCGATTTTTTTGCAAACCTTTCGCATCAACGGGTGCAAAATTCCTTCTTTGCATAACCATTTTACCATAAAATTCCGCCTAATGGAAGATGTTTTTGAAGTTTTTTCAAAAAAATTTAATAATTTTTAATTTTTTTCGAATTTTTTTATAAAAACCTATTGATTTTTTTAATACTTTGTATTATAATATAAGCAAAGTGGCGCGAAATGGCTTAAAATCCCACAAAATACCCCGTTTTCACCACTCGTTTCCCATAAAATCAACGAAAAGGAGGAAAATTCATGCAGTACAGTTGTGTTGGAACATTTACACATACAATAGATAAGAAAAACCGCGTGTTTATTCCCTCTAAAATTCGCGAGGTTTTGGGCGATAATTTTTACATAACCAGAAAACCTAAAGGTTATCTCACAATATATAGCGAAGAAGGCTGGAGCCAGTACGTTGAAAAGATTCAGAGCTTACCCGAATCTGTGGCTGCTCCACTTCAGGATTTCCTCATTGGCGGTGCGCAGAGATGCACCACCGACTCCAGCGGAAGAATCGTTCTTGAAAACAGATTAGTTGAGCACGCAAAGCTTACTAAGAACGTTGTCTTCGTTGGCCACGGAAATCAGGTAAGAGTTTGGTCTGAAGAAAATTGGATCGTTCGTGAGAACGAAATCGACCTGCAGACTCTTGATGCTATGATGGAAAACTTTAAGTTGTAATTTTTTACAAGGAAGGACATCCGACCATGTCAAATATCAATTTTTCTCATACGTCGGTTCTTCTATTTGAATGCATTGAAGCTCTCAATATTAGAGACGGCTATACATACATAGACTGCACCGCTGGTGGCGGCGGCCATTCCCTTGAGATTGCAAAGCGTATGGGTAAGAATTCCAGACTCATCTGCTTTGATAGGGATAAAAACGCCATAGCAGCAGCAAGCGAAAGACTTAAAGATTATAAAGATCAGGTTACATTTATCAATGATAACTTCTCATCAATCGGAAAGGTTGTCAAGGAGCTTGGAATTACTAATCTTGGTGGCGTGCTTGCAGACCTTGGCTGCTCTTCACATCAATTTGATACACCTATCCGCGGATTCAGCTATATGCACGATGCTCCGCTGGATATGAGAATGGATACAGATGCTCCGCTTTCTGCATACGAGGTTGTAAACGAATACTCCGAGCAAAGGCTTAAAAAGCTTATCTTTGATTACGGAGAGGAAAGATTTGCACCAAGAATTGCTGCTGCAATATGCAGACACAGAGACTTATCTCCAATAAAAACAACACACGAGCTTACAGACATCATAAAAGGCGCTATTCCCGCAGCGGCAAGATCCGATGGTCCTCATCCTGCGAAAAGAACCTTCCAGGCAATCAGAATTGAAGTAAATTCCGAGCTGGATGCTATTGAGCCTTTAATTAAAGATGCAACGAATGCTCTTGTTCCAAGCGGACGAATCGCTATCATATCATTCCACTCTTTGGAAGATAGAATAGTTAAGCAGACATACAAATCTTTGACCACTGGCTGCACATGCCCAAAGGACTTCCCTATTTGCATATGCGGCAACAAGCCAAAAATCAAGGACATTTCAAAAAAACCGATACTCCCAAGCAAGGAGGAGCTCGAGAGCAATCCACGCTCAAGAAGTGCAAAGCTGAGAGTAGCAGAGAAAATTTAAGGAGAAAACAAAAATGACTAACGCATACGAGAATTTATATAAAAACCTCAAAAACAGCATGACCATTGTTGAAAACAACAAGGACTATAATCTTGCAGAGTATATGCTTATGCAGGCTAACAAGGAAGAAACCGCTGAAGAAAGCACAATTCTCCCCGTTGCTGCAAAAAATTATGCGGCAGTTGGCGAAAAGGCACTTTCCGCTGTAGTTTCTTACGTTAACGATAAGCTTACTATCAAGGAGC
>JAEIGA010005589.1_pt1 | contig 19189 bp, 11 predicted proteins | sample 9270691 | NCBI WGS metagenome assembly JAEIGA01 (sample SAMN17057246, study PRJNA624740) | gut metagenome | biome: biome; isolation source: fecal sample | host: Bos grunniens | place: China: Xizang | collected 2019 | reverse complement strand
TGGGAACGATCTCGCTTTCGGTCAGATTTGAGCCTGACGACGAGCAAGCGCTGTTGGATAAGATCGCGGAATCCGATCTGCCAAGCTATAATGAAAACTGGCAGAACGCCTTTTTTGAGCAGAGCAACACACTCCGCCTGAGCTTGCTCCTTGGAAGCACGGGGCTGGACTACGCGGCCGACATGGTCGAGCTGCGTCTGGATTCTTCCGTGCGTGGGGCGGTCGACAAGTGGGAGATCATGATTGCAGATCACTATAAGATGCGCAAGATCAGCGGTGAGGAGCTTTCGGACATGTACTGTGCGTGGGCGTATCGCGATCGCATCTATGCCTCGGTCGAGTCTTATATGACCGTGGAGCACACCGTTCGCTTTTCCTATATGAGCAAAAACATCCGCTACCGCAGCAACGAATACGTCGACGCGCCCGAGGTGTGGGAGCTGTACGAAAAGGTGCGTGCCTTTGAAATGGGCGACTGGAGGGACTACGACAGCGCCGAGGCCAATGCCGCACGCCGAGAGCTGGCCGAGTATATCCTGCTTTACATGAAGGAGCAGGGAATCATTACGGAGCAAGAGTACGACTCCGAGGCGGCATGGATGGCACAGGTAAGAGAGGTTGGCAACTTTGGCATGGGCTTTGACCAGAATATCGCCCGTTACTCCGACGTGATCCAAAAGCATATGTACACCCATTGAATATTTGCCCCCGAGAGTTCGGGGGCATCTTTTTGCAAATTTTTGCTCAAATGCGTTGCAAAGCGGTGGGATGTATGGTAAAATAAAGCATCGAAAGTTTCAAATAAGGAGAACGATATGAAACAAAATTCATGGATCACGCGCCTGCTTATTTTGATCCTGGCGGTTACGCTGTGCCTTTGTGGCACCGTTGCTTGCCGCGACAATCCGCCTGACGATCCGATCGACGATCCGACCAAGGACCCCATTGACGAGGGGGGCGACACGACGCCCGAGCAGCAATGGCCCGACGACGGTGAGACCGTCACCATCACTACTCCGACCGAATATACCGTGCTGCGCAGTGAAAACGCGGAGGGCGACGTACGTTTGGAGGTCAGCGCGCTGTATGGTGTAATGAGCGAAAAGTTCAAGGGCATCAAGATCGGCACGGACTACACCAAGGATCCAACGCCTATAGCCAATACAGCGTATGAAATTTTAGTCGGCCAGACCAACCGCGTTGAGAGCATCGAGGCGATGGAGGCGGCTGCCAAGGCCACAAACGGCGCGGAGAACTGGTATCACATCGGAGTTTATGGCAACAAGATTGTCATCATTGGCTCGGACGATGCTAACACGCTGGTTGCGATTCGCTATTTTTACGCTCGCTATCTGGCAAAGGATCAATCTACTTTGGAGGTGCCATTGAATATGAGTCGTTCGTATGAGAAAAACAAACCGACCGTCATTTCGACTGCTTCGAAAGAAGCCTTCGTTGCCTCGGCTGATCTGTCGGGCGAGCCCTATTTTATCGATCGCACGGGTACGCGCGATATGACTGCCGTTATTCAGGAGGCGATCAATGATGTGGCCAAGCTGGGCGGTGGCGTGGTCTATCTCCCGATGGGAACCTATCGCATATCCAAGCAGATCGAAATTCCCTCGTACGTCACGCTGCGCGGGGATTACGTCGATCCCGATGGCAACGACTACAGCCGTGCGACGCTGCTTTTGTTGGATCAGAAGGGATCGTTCAAGTCGCTCAGCGCAGTTCTGGTGCAGCCCAGTGCCGCTGTACAGGGCCTGACCTTCTACTACGAAAAGCAATCGCTAACAAATCCCATCGAATACAAGCCTACCGTCGAGACCAAGGGTGACGTTTGTACCGTGAAGGATTGTAACTTTATCAACAGTTATTATGCCATTTTCACCGGAACGAACGCCAAAGGTATGCTGACGGTGGACAACGTTAAGGGAACGGCGCTCTGGCGCGGTCTGGACAACAATAACAGCGCCGACATTTGTGTCACAATGAACGTTGATTTTTCGCCTCGTTATTGGGCAAACGCCGGTGAGCAGTTCAATGCGCCTGCTGAGGCGGATATTCGCGCGCTGATGAAGTCGAACGGTTCGATCGGTATGACGCTGGGCGACTGTGACCGCGATACCTATGAAAATATCTCACTGGACGGCTTTTGCACGGGTATTTACAACCGCGAGCCTACTCGTGCCGGCCTTTGCGGAAGCTACACTTACGTTCGTATTCTCGATGCCAAGATCGGTCTGGACCTGTACGGACTGAACGGTGCGTACGGTCTGCTTCTGACCAACTGCACCATTGACGCCTCCGACATTGCCGTCCGCAACGTGGTGACGACGGCAAAGGAAACGCCCAACGTCTACCTGCTCAACTGCAAGGTGACGGGCTCGCTGAGCGACAACGTCGTTCCGATGTCCATTTCTTCCTCCATTAGTGAGGATACGGATTACAAGATGATCGCCAACCGTCCTGCCGTGCTGGCGACTACGCTGTTCAATCTCGCCGACTACGGTGCTGATGCCACGGGCAAGACGGATATTTCGTCAGCCCTGCAGCAGGCGCTGGATGAGGCGGCGGCCGCAGGCGGCGGTATCGTGTATATGCCTGCAGGCATTTACCGCCTGACTGCTCCCGTCACGGTGGGCGAAAAGACAGTCATTATGGGCGCACAGCAGAACCCGCAAAGGGGAAGTGACGCCTTCCGCGGTACGGTCATGCTGGTGACCTACGGCGAAAAGGGGAAGGAGAGCGACACTGCGGCTATTACTGTGAACGGAAATAACAGCGGTATCACGGGCATGACGGTCTACTATCCCAACAACGGCGTCAGCTCTGCCAATACGCTGACCGAATCTCCCGTTGAGTATTCCTATTTCGTTCGCTGCAAGGGTGGCAACACCTTTGCGACCAATCTGTGTCTGATTGCGGCTTCGCGCGGCGTTTGCTTTGACGGCGCTGACGGCTTTATCGCGGATCGAATCCTGATGACGGTGTTTGATAACGGTATCGGCGTGAACAACGCTAAAAACGGCGTTATCACCCGTATCCATACCAATGGAACCTACCACAACGTTGGCATCAAGGCGCAAACGGTTCTGCATCCTGACTGGATGACGGACGCTACCCGCGTGTACGAGCTGATCGATACCCATCTGAGTCCCCGCATGACGCTGGTCAAGGTGAACGGCAGCGAAAAGATCCAGCTCCGACACGTGTTCCATTACGGCGCGAACACCTTCTTGTGGGTGGCAAAGAGCGACGTTGAGCTGATCAACTGCGAGTCGGGACATATCTCTCGCGGCAAGAGCTTTGTTCTTGGTGGCGAGGTCGAGCTTTGGGGCGTGAATTTCATTCGCGAAAATCCGTATGAGGCGACAGAAGAGCTTCAGCGTGACAACGTGATGTTGATTTACCAGTTCAAGGCGGCACATCGCGCGTCGGTCATTTACGTGAAATAATCATATTAGCGGAGGGCTTTTCGGGGCCCTCCGTTTGGTTTGGATGGTAGCGCAGCTACTTCTTCTATCGCCTCGCACAGCGAACGCGCACGCCGCGGAGTTTGTGTTTCTAAGGGAAGAATTTTGCTTACAAAATTCTTCGTGAGCGGGTAACTGAACACCCCACAAGCGCTGAATCAGATGCCCGCGTTGTGAGCGTCAAAAGAAGAAACCGTTTGACCATAAACAATTTTTTTACATTGCCTACAAAAAAATATCCTAACCCTATTGCAATATGACGAAAAATATGCTATAATCTACTCGTCTGAAAAACAAATAGAATTCTGATCTTATCAAGAGTGGTGGAGGGACTGGCCCTATGAAGCCCGGCAACCCGTCAATATGACGAAGGTGCTAAATCCCGAGAGATGAGACCAAGTTGCAAAAACTTGCTCAAAACCTCGGCCGCGAGGTTTTTTCTTTTGTCAAAGAGCAGAATTCAAAAGGAAAGGAAATTTCAAACAATGGCAAACAAAATGCTTTTTACCAGTGAATCCGTTACCGAGGGACATCCCGATAAGATCTGCGACAAGATCTCGGACGCCATCCTTGACGCCCTGCTTGAGCAGGATCCCATGTCCCGCGTCGCTTGCGAAACTGCCTGCACGACGGGCCTCGTTATGGTCATGGGTGAGATCACCACCTCGGCCTACGTCGACATTCCCACCATCGTTCGTGAAACGGTGCGCGAGATCGGCTACACCCGCGCAAAATTCGGCTTTGACTGCGACAGCTGTGCCGTCATCAACTCCATTCACGCACAGTCGCCCGATATCGCTATGGGTGTTGACAAATCCCTGGAAGCGAAAAACGGCGAAACCGACGCCTTTGATACCGGCGCAGGTGATCAGGGTCTGATGTTCGGCTACGCGTGCGACGAAACGCCCGAGCTGATGCCTCTGCCCATCTCGCTGGCTCACGCGTTGGCCAAGAAGCTGACCGAGGTGCGCAAGAGCGGCCTGCTCGATTATCTGCGTCCCGACGGTAAGTCGCAGGTGACGGTCGAGTACGAGGACGGCAAGCCCGTTCGCGTAGACACGGTCGTTATTTCCTCTCAGCATAGCGATGCGGTTGAGAGCGCAAAGATCCGCGAGGATATCATCCGTGAGGTCATTCGCCCCGTCGTCCCCGCCGAGCTGATGGATGAAAATACCAAGTTCTATATCAATCCCACCGGTCGCTTCGTGATCGGCGGTCCTGCCGGTGACTCGGGTCTGACCGGCCGTAAGATCATCGTTGATACCTACGGCGGTTATTCCCGCCACGGTGGCGGCGCTTTCTCGGGTAAGGACCCGACCAAGGTTGACCGCTCTGCTTGCTATGCGGCACGCTATCTGGCCAAGAACATCGTCAAGGCCGGCCTTGCCTCCAAGTGCGAGGTTCAGGTCGCCTACGCCATCGGCGTTGCCCGTCCCGTGTCCGTTCTGATCGACACGTTCGGCACGGCCAAGGTGGATGAGGCGCTCATCTCCGAGGCGGCTCTCCGCCACGTGGATCTGCGTCCTGCCGCTATCATTGAAAAGTTCGGTCTGCGCAGACCCATCTACTGTCAGGTCGCCGCATACGGTCACATGGGACGTGAGGACGTCGGTGCTCCTTGGGAGGCAACCGATCTGGCCGACACGCTGCGCGCAGAGCTGCTCAAAGCCTGAAGAGAATGACAAAAAACAACTCCGCTGACCGCGTCCACCCCCTTGGCATACACTGTAGGGGGAGGTGGTTGCTATGGAGTTGTTTTTTGAAATTTTTCTTGCGGCGTTTGCCGTCTTTGGCCTTTGGTGCGCCCTTTGTCTGGTGGCACAGTCGCTGTTTGCATCCCGATGTGTCGGGACTGTGATCGAGGTGTTTGACCGCAAGACGGCGGCCAATTTGCCGATGCTGCTCGAGGAGGTGCGTCATGCGCCCTTTGCCCGTCGGCGCGCGCCGCTGATCGTGCTTTACAGCGCGGAGCTGTGCCTTACGTACGGCGAGCCGAGCGAGGCAGAGCGGGAATTGATCGAGTCCTTCGGCGGACGATGCTTCGTTGTACAGATGAAAAATAATTGAATTTTGATAAAACACGCCGCGGATAAGCGGCAGAAAGGATGGCACAAACGATGGAAGATTTTCGCACGGCGACAGAGGATGCACGCCTTCAGCAGCTTTCGGGCAGCATTGAGCGAGTGATCTACGCCAACGAGGAAAACGGATACGCAGTATGCGATCTCGGCACGGACGACAACGATCTTGTGACCATCCAAGGAACGCTGCCCTACATTACCGAGGGAGACGGCGTGACCGTCTACGGCCGCTGGGTGCATAATCCCAAATACGGCAGACAATTTTCCGTCGAGCGCTACGAGCGCGTTCTGCCCGCCGACGTCAACGCCATTTTGCGCTATCTGTCCTCCCGCGTCATCAAGGGCATCGGCCCCAAGACCGCCCAGAAGATCGTTGAGGAGTTTGGCGAGGATACCTTTGACGTCATGGAAAACCATCCCGATTGGCTGGCGCAGATCCCCGGGATCTCACGCAAGAAGGCTGAGGAGATCTCGGAGGATTTCAAGCAGAAGTCGGGCATTCGCTCGGCCATGATGTTCTTCCGTGACTTTTTCGGTGCGGCGCTGACCATGCGTATCTACAAGCGCTTTGGCTCGTCCGCCGTCGATCGCGCCAAGCAGAATCCCTATATTCTGTGCGACGAGGTCGAGGGCATCGGCTTTGAAAAGGCCGACCGCATGGCGCACGATCTGGGGCTTTCGACCGACAGCCCGGCCAGACTTTCCAGCGGCATCGGCTACGTTTTGCACGCCAACGCGTTGCAGAACGGACACGTTTGCCTGCCCGAGGACAAGCTGCTCGCCGCGTCGGGTACCTTGCTTGGTGGTAAGCCCGAGCAGCTGCGCGAGGCGCTGGATCTTTTGCTGTTTTCGGGGCGGCTGAAAAAGTACGTTTTTGACGGAACTACCTATATTTACGAAAAATACGCGTACGAAAACGAGCAGTATATCGCGACCAAGCTGCGTCTGCTTGATCGCCTTTGCGTCGCGGTGGACGCACCCGACGTGCATAGCTTCATTGATCGCGAGGAGCGCAAAAACGGCATCGCCTACGCGTCGCTTCAGCGCAAGGCTATCTTTGACGCACTGCAGTGTGGCGTCATGATCCTGACGGGTGGCCCCGGTACGGGTAAAACCACCGTCGTTCGCGCCTTGCTCAACATTTTCAACAGCATGGACCTGCGCGTGGCACTGACCGCCCCCACGGGACGAGCCGCCAAGCGCTTGTCCGAGTCGACCTCGAGCGAGGCCAAGACCATTCACCGTTTGCTTGAGATGGAATACGGCGACGCGGAGGACGAGCGCGGAGCGCATTTCCGCCGCGACGAGACCAACCTGCTGGAGGAGGACGTCATTATCATCGACGAGGCCTCTATGGTGGGTAACGGGCTGATGTGCAGTCTGCTCAAGGCCATCAAGCCGGGTGCGCGCATCATCATCATTGGCGACGCCGACCAGCTGCCCAGCGTCGAGGCGGGCAACGTCTTGCGCGATCTGATCGACAGCAACCGCTTTTCCACCGTCTGCCTGACCGAGATCTTCCGTCAGGCACAGGAGAGCCTGATCGTCACCAACGCACACGCCATCAACCGTGGCGAGATGCCGCGCTTGGATGTCAAAAACAACGACTTTTTCTTTCTGCGTCGCGACAACGACCGCGATATCGTGCTGACGGTAGCAGATCTATATAAAAACCGACTGCCGCGCACCTACGGTGAAATGGCACGAACGGGCATTCAGGTCATCTCTCCTTCGCGCAAGGGCGAGGGCGGCACAGAAAATCTCAACGTGCTGCTGCAGGAGGGGCTTAATCCTGCTGGCGGCGGTAAAGCCCAGTATCGCTTCCGTGATAAGGTCTTCCGCGAGGGCGATCGCGTCATGCAGATCCGCAATAATTACGATATTGCCTGGGAGAGGGCCGACGGCAGCACGGGTATGGGCGTTTTCAATGGTGACATCGGAGAAATCGAGGCGATCAACCACGCCGCCGAATGCATGGAGATCCGCTTTGACGACCGCCACGTCGTATATGATTTTACTCTTTTGGAGGAATTGGAGCACGCGTATGCCATTACGGTACATAAGAGTCAGGGAAGTGAATACCCCATCGTCATTATCCCTCTCTATCACGCGCCCTATATGCTCCTGACACGGCATCTGTTCTACACCGCTGTGACGCGGGCACAGAACATGGTCATTCTGGTGGGGAGAGAGGACGTAGCGCGCACGATGGTTGAAAACCACCGTCAGTCCATGCGATATACGGGGCTGGCGCACCGCTTGCGCGACGGGGGATGAGTATGGGCTTGTTCAAATGGCTCGGCAGACTCTTGTTTCCTCCCGTGTGCCGTATGTGCAACGAGCGGCAAAGTATATTTGCGCCCCGATTACCCGGCGTGCTTTGCCCGGATTGTATGAATCGCTGGTGCGCGGAGTTGGCAGAAACGTGCCCGACGTGCGGTGAGATCCATTCGCAATGCCGTTGCGTTCCGATGGCCTTGCGCCAGAGCGGCTGTGACGCGTTTTTGCATTTGGGGGCCTATCGCCCACAAAGGAAAACGGCGGCGGGAGCACTGATCCTGCGTTGTAAGGATAATAATGACCGCGACGTTTTTCGCTTTTTGGCCAAGGAATTGTTCGCTTCGATTGCGGAGCAAGGTTATGCCCCGGAAATCGACGTGGTGACCTTCGTTCCCAGACGTCGTGCGGCGGTACAGGCAATGGGACACGATCATGCTAAGCAGTTGGCGATCTTCTTGACTCACGAGCTGAAGCGCCCATTGCAAAGTGCGATCAGGCGAAGGATTCTTACGCATCAGCAAAAGCAGTTGAGCGCGGCTGAGCGGGAAAAGAATGCGGCGAACAGCTTTGAGCTCTCGCCCTCGGCTGACGTCAAGGGTAAAACGGTACTGCTGATCGATGACGTTTGCACGACGGGATCGTCGCTCGCGGCTTGCGCGGCCATATTGAAGGATGCAGGCGCGGCGCGCGTGATCTGTGCAGTCGTTGCGAAAACGGAGCATAAGTGAAAAATTAACGGTGACGAGAGATCGTCACCGTTTTTTGTGAAGAAGGGCTAAATATATCTTCTCTAGTAGACGTTCGTTGGTTGACCTTTGTAAAAAAGATAACTGAATTTTTAGCTACTTTTTCTACGGCCTCACAATGCACTTCGTGCGCGTTCGGTGTACGGTCGTTTTTGTTCATTCTTTGCCGCGCGGCAATGCTAAGGGGGTTCCAAGAGGGAACGTCTTGGCGCGTTTCTTGGCCACTTCTTGGGGCGCACCAAGAAGCGGCAATCAAAGCGGTACACCGAACGCGCACGAAGTGCAGTGTGAGGTCCACGGAGAAGTTGCTGAAAATGAAGAGATCCCCAAAATCCATCCATTCTCTTGAACATTTTTCCTTTCACGTATTGATTTTTGATTTATTTTCCGCTATAATATAACTATCTATATATATTAAACTGGATAGGTATGTCAACAACACCCATAAGGAGATGTGTATGGCTAACGTGAATGGGGCAAAAGGCTTCTTTGCCCGCATAAAAGAATGGATCAGCAAACTCAATCTGCGCCGCAACGTCGGTATCGACTTGGGCACGGTCAACGTGCTGGTCTACGTAGAGGGCAAGGGCGTGGTTCTCAAGGAGCCAAGCGTCGTTGCCATTGATAAAACGACCGACCAGATCGTCGCGGTCGGTAACGAAGCGCAGGCGCTCATCGGCAGAACCCCTGCAAATCTTGAGACCATCCGTCCTCTGCGCGACGGAGTCATCAGTCAGTATGACGTGACGTTGCGCATGCTGCAGTATTGTATCCGCAACGCCTGCGGTCATATGCTGTTGCCTCCCCGCGTGATGATCTGCGTTCCCTCGGGCGTGACCGAGGTGGAAGAGCGAGCCGTGGTCGATGCGGCGCGCGAGGCAGGCGCGGGCAAGGTGTATCTGATGGAGGAGCCCGTGGCGGCGGCGCTAGGCGCAGGTGTGGATATTGAAGCACCCGTTGGTCGTATGGTCATCGACATTGGCGGTGGCACGACCGATATTGCCGTGATCTCAATGGGCGGTGTGGTTGTTTCCGAATCCGTCCGCATCGCGGGCGAAAAGCTGGACGATGCCATCGCGCGCTACGTCAAGCGCGAGCATGGCGTGCTCATCGGCATGCAAACGGCGGAGCTGATCAAGCAGCGCATCGGCGCGCTGTATACCCATAAACAGGTTCGAAGCGTTGAGGTGCGCGGACGAAGCGCACAGACGGGCTTGCCTCAGACGGTGACGCTGTCCTCCAAGGAAATGCTGGAGGCTATGGCAGAGCCGGTCAGTGCCATTCTGGACGTGGTCTGCTCGGTGATCGAGCGCACCCCGCCCGAGTTGCTCGGTGATATTTTAAAGTACGGCATCATCATGACGGGCGGCGGCAGTATGGTACACGGCTTTGATAAGCTGGTATGCAAGGTGACGGGCGTCCCCGTCCGTGTGGCGGACGATCCCGTTTCTTGCGTAGCCAAGGGCACTGGCATCGCGCTTCGCAACTACAAGCAATTGCCCGAGGGCACCATCAATCTGGCGCGTGCACGCCGTGACCGCCTGTGATCAACATAGCGAAAGGATGAAAGTAATGAGTGAACGATTGATCCGCGGCTTTGAGCCCGCGAGAATATTTGCTTTTTTTGAAGATATCAGCACCATCCCCCGCGGCTCGGGAAACGAGGCGGGCGTGGCGGCGTATCTGTGCCGCTTTGCCAAGGAGCGCGGCTTGGAATACGTTTGTGATGACAAACACAACGTGCTGATCAAAAAGGCGGCAACCGAGGGGAGAGAGTCTCGCGCGCCGCTTCTGTTTCAGGGACATACCGATATGGTGTGCGAAAAAAACAACGATACGGTGCATGACTTCGAGCGCGACCCCATTCGCCTTTTGCTTGACGGCAACCGCCTGAGCGCCGACGGTACGACGCTGGGTGCCGACAACGGCATTGCCGTGGCCATGATGCTGGCGTTGCTGGATGGTGAGCTTGACAGCCATCCTGCTATTGAATGCTTGTTTACCACCGAAGAAGAAACGGGTATGGGCGGTGCAATCGCATTTGACTATTCGCTTCTGTCTGCCAAGCATATGATCAACCTCGACAGTGAGGAGGAGAACACGGTGACGGTCGGGTGCGCGGGCGGTATTCGCAGCGATCTGACCATCCCCGTCGTGCGCGAGAGCTGTGGCGAGCGTGAGCTTTGCCGCGTTTCGCTGAGTGGTCTTTGCGGCGGTCATAGCGGTGCGGATATTCATACGGGACGCACCAGCGCCAATTTGTTGCTTGGTCGGCTGCTTGCGGCTCTTGCCGACGTACGCCTGGTCAGCATTGAGGGCGGCTCCAAGGACAACGCCATCACTCGTGAGGCGGCGGCTATCATCGCCGTGCCGAGTGTGGCCATGACAAGCATGACGCTGCTCGGTCTCGCCGACGACGTGGCGGGCGAGCTGGTCAAGGAGGACCAGAACTGTCGCATCGTATGTGAGCGTCTGACGGCCGAGGAGGCGGCAGGCGTGACGGGCATGATGGACGAAACGTCCACCGCCCGTGTGCTGGGATTGCTGGCTAACGCGCCATGCGGCGTACTTGCCATGAATCCCGAGGTGGAGGGCTTGGTTGAATATTCCCGTAACCTCGGTATTTTGAGAACGACGGACGAGGCTGTCCGCATTACCTTTACCTCGCGTGCCTCGCGTGAGAGCCGTCTGGACGGCACGATCACCTCGCTTGACGCGCTGGCCGCCGCGCTGGGTGCGACGGTCAATCACCACAGCCGCTATCCCGGCTGGGAATACGCCCCCATCTCGGCGGTGCGCGATGCCTATACGGCGGCGTACGATGCCGTGATCGGCGGCGAGATGCAGGTCGTGGCCATCCACGCAGGGCTGGAATGCGGATATATCAAAAAGCAGTTGCCCGATATGGATATCATTTCGATCGGCCCCGATATGCAGGGCATTCATTCGCCCGACGAGGTGCTGTTCCTTGACTCTGTTGAGCGCGTCTGGCGCGCGCTTAGCCGTATGATCGCCGACTGGAGCGTTGTCTGAATGAGAAAGTGAAGGTACGATATGGAAAAAGACAGAAGAAATAAATCGCAGGGCGGCAAGCCCCGTCGCGACCGTAACGATCGCCGCGACAGCCGTCCGAGCCGCGACTATCGCGGCGCATCCAAATACGATCACGTCGACCGCGCCGCGCAGGCAAAGGAAAACGCGGGCGCAATGACGGACGATCAGGAGAGCTGTGGTATCGTCATCGGACGCAACGCCGTTCGTGAGCTGTTGCACAGCGAGCGTACCATTGACAAGCTGCTCGTTCAACGCGGTGAGCGCGAGGGCTCTATCGTAGTGCTCGTTGCCCAGGCACTCGAAAAGAAAATTCCCGTGGTTGAGGTCGACCGCGCCAAGCTGGACGCTATCGCAGGCTTTGCCCCTCACCAGGGCATCATTGCTATGGCGGCAGAGAAAGAGTACGTTGACGTTGAGGATATTCTCGCCATTGCTCGCGAGCGGGGGGAGGATCCCATCATCGCCATTGCGGACGGAATCACCGATCCCTACAATCTCGGTGCGCTCATTCGCTGCGCCGAGGGACTTGGCGCTCACGGCTTGATTTTGCCCAAGCGCCGCGCGGTCGGCCTGACGCCGCTGGTATCCAAGGCCAGCGCAGGTGCGATCGAGCATCTGGCTGTTGCCAAGGTCGCAAATCTTGCCCAGACGGTACAGGAGCTTCAGAAGCAGGGTGTATGGGTGTATGCCGCCGAGGCAGGTGGTCAGTCGTACGATAAGACCGATCTGACCGGCCCTTGTGCTCTTATCTTCGGCAGCGAGGGCAACGGCGTGTCTGCATTGCTCAAGCAAAAGTGCGACGCTATCATTTCCATTCCCATGCGTGGGCAGGTCAACTCGCTCAACGTGTCGACCGCGGCCTCCATTCTTTTAGCTGAGGCAGCAAGACAGCACGCAGTGGCCAGAGAAAAAAAGGCGGCTGTACAGACCGACTGACGATACGCGCCCTTCAATAACGTGAAAGGAGACGTTTTTGGTATGAATCGGTTATCCAAAGACTCGACCGACGAGCTGGTGCAGGCATTGCGTGCCTCGCTGGACGAGGGTGGCTCGCCCGACGACGTATTCGCCGATGATTCTTCTTCCGCGCGCTCGCGGCAGGAGGACGAGGAGATCGCGGCATTTGATTCTTATATGGCCGCATTACTCGGCGAGGTCGTTCCCGAGCATGAGCCTGCCCCCCAAGAAAGTAAGAAAAAACATACAAAATCCAAACGAAAGAAGGCCTCTGCCAAAAAAGAAGAAAAGAGCGAGCAATCGGCTGTTGCCGAGGGTGACGCCGTTGTCTTCTCTGACGTTGATGCGCCGGAGGAGCAGCTGGTAACGGACAGCGAAACGGTGCCGGAGACCGATACGGACGCAGAAGCTGATGATGAAACGGTGATCGAGGAAGAATTGCCTCATCCCGATACGCAGGTGGAGCTTCCTGATGAGGTAATCGGCGAGAAGCAACCGCAGTTTGGCGAGGTTCACGTCACCGAGGATATTGCGACTGAAGGATTTGCTCCTCAGGCGCCGCTGGAGATTGCGGAGCAGCTCCGTATTCCAACGGATTCGTTTGTGGCGGCTGCAGATACCGCGAGCGACGACGAATCGCAGACAGAACCCGAAGATTTGAGCGTAACCGCGCAAGGTGAGCAGGGGACGATCGGCGCTTTTGCCGAGGAGGACGGATATCTGCCCGTAGAGGGCTTCGCGTCCGAGGTAACGTTTGATGAGCAATCTCCCTCAGATCTCCCATCCGAGGAAGAGCAGGAGACTGCTTTGCATGAAGGCGATATCGTGATGGATGCGGATGAGGAATTGCCGCAAGATATGGAGCATGCGCCCAAGGCGGCGGATGAAGAGGGCGAACAGGACAAAAAGGCGGGAGACAAATCAACGGTCACTCCCGTAGCCTCTCCGCTGGATGCGGTCCGGATCGCCAACGAGCGTGCCGCGCAGACGGACACGCCGCGCCCCAAGCAATCACCTTTGGATGCCATTGCCGCCGAGCGTAGCGGTGCGAAGGGTAACGTGACCTTCACAGAGAACACGCCCGGCTTTGGCCGCGAGCGCCGTGGGCGCACGCTGAGTGACGAGGACGTGGAGCTCTTGCTCGATCTCGGATACGAAAATAATTTGACTGTCAAGCTTGGCACACAACGCGTTGAAACGCTCAAAAGCCGAACAACGGATGATCGTAAGCAGAGAAAGCAGTTGAGCCGTGTATACGGCTGTGACGGTGAAGAATATACCGGCCACGCACAGGATCAGGCAATTACGAATGCCTACCGTAAGCAGGCAGGACGCGCATCGGTGCGCCTGACCTTTTCGGTGCTGCTGACGCTCTTGGTCGCGCTGGTTGATTTTCTTCCCTTGTTCCGTGACCGTCTGCCCGATGCGTTTTCCATTCTGCCCACCTCGGGAATGTACGGTGTGATCGGACTTTCGTTGCTCTGCTTGACGGCACTGTTGTCCTTGCCTCAGCTCAAGCGAGGCGCTTGGGATTTGTTCCGTTTCTCGCCTTCGCCTGCGACTTTGCCGGCAATTCTTTTGACTTTTACGATACTTTACGATATTCCCGGCTTGTTGGAGCCCACTGTTGGTCTGATGCTCCATCTGCCGACGGCACTGATGCTGACGATGCTGGCCATCGCGGAGAAGATCAAGGTCAAGAGTGAAAGAAAAACATTTGCCGTTGTCAGCGCGCGCTCGCGTAAGATCGCGTTGTCTGACATGGAATCCAAAAAGAAAAAAGTGATTCGGGACGGACATATCGTCAAGATCATCAACGACGACGCGGATCTGAGTCTGCGCCGTGTCCGCCGTACCGAACAGACCGGTGGATATTTCCGCCGTACGGGCGAGGCGAGCCAACGCTACCGTGCGCTTTCGCCTGTTTTGATGGTTTCTTTGCTGATCTCCGTTGTCATTGGTGTTGCTACCTTGCTGTTGAAGCATGATTTAAGAGTGGCCTCGGCCGTCTTTTTGCTGTCGCTGCAGCTGATGATGCCCGCTTCGGCCTTGATCGCCTACGGCTACCCCAAGCTGTTAGCTACGGAGAGCCTTGCTAAGCAGGGCTGTGCCATTATCGGTGATAGCGCGGTGGATCAGTATGCGACGGACGGTATTTTGCTGTTTGACGATACGGAGATGTTTCGCTCCAAAAGCTCGACCGAGATCACCATCAAGGGTGGCGGCGATACGAGAAAATATATCCGCTATGCTAAGAGATTGTTCCGTACGCTGGGAGGTACGCTGCGTAACGTGACGACGTCCGATCTGTCTGAGGAAACGTACGAGGATCGCGTGGAGATCCTGCGTGTGATGGACGAGGGGGTCGAGGCTCGCATCGACGGCAAGGTGCACGTGCTGGCCGGAACCTCTGCTTTTATGATCAAAAACGGCATTCGCGTGCCGAGCGAAACGGCGGAGCTGCTGGTTCGCAGACACGTGGAAAGCTGCATACTGTATCTTGCCTTTGAAGGCAAACTTCGTCTGGGTTATGAGATCGATTATCGCATTTCGGGACGCTTTGAGCATATGGTGGCTGATTTGGCAAACGACCGCACCGTGGTGGCGATCGAGAGCTGTGACCCCTGTATTCACGCCGAGTTTTTGGCGCGCAGTCGTGACCCGGGTATGACGCCCGTTCGCGTGATCAAGCCCGTCCACTTTGAAAAGGCGGTTGAGTCGGGCACGGTGGACAGCGGCGTGATCGCTACCCGCAGTGCAAGGGATATCGCCCATGCCGTGTCGGCGTGCCATCGTCTGGCGAATAATGACCGCCGCGTCAAGGGCGTCTACTGCGTGGGACTTTTGATCGGAGCATTTTTGAGCGCGGGACTCATGTTCTTCGATATGATCGATCCTCAAGCCGTATTGCTGACGGCTTTGCTCCAATGCGTATGGTGCATTCCGTGCGTACTGCTGTCTCGCAAAAATATGATAAACGAACAGGATAAAAAGAGTGAAAATGACATCAGGAACTGAACATCATAACGGCGACGCGCGCTATAGCAGCACGTTGCTCAAATCCATTTCCAAGCCCGGGAGATATGCGGGCGGCGAGTATGGACAGACCATTAAGGATAAAACGACCGTCAAGGCGAGATTTGCCTTTGCCTTTCCCGATAGCTACGAGATCGGCATGTCCAATCTCGGCATGCGCATTCTTTACGGTGCGCTGAACGATCACGAGGATATCTGGTGCGAGCGTGTGTTTGCCCCGTGGGTGGACATGCAGGAGCAGATGGATCGTCAAAATCTGCCGCTTTGCGTGCTGGAAAGCGGAGACGCAGTACGCGAGTTTGATTTCCTCGGCTTTACGCTGCAATACGAAATGTGCTACACGACGGTGCTCAATATGCTGTCGCTCTCCCGTATTCCGCTTCGTGCCGAGGAGAGAGGGGAAGAGCATCCCATCGTCATTGGTGGCGGTCCTTGCGCCTATAATCCCGAGCCCGTGGCGGATTTCTTCGATCTGTTCAACATCGGTGAGGGTGAGGAGATGCTGCCCGAGATCGTCCGTCTGTACATCCGCATGAAGGACGAAGGTCGATACAACCGTGCCGACTTTTTGCATGAGGCTGCCCGTACCATCCCCGGTGTGTACGTGCCCTCGCTCTATCGCGTGAGTTATCACGAGGACGGCACGATCGAGGCCTACACGCCTATTTACGACGATATTCCCACCAAGATCGAAAAGCGCATCGTAAAGGATCTTGATCGCGCGTATTTCCCCAAAAACGTGGTCGTGCCTTACATCGAAACGGTGCAGGATCGTATCACGGTTGAGGTCGGTCGCGGCTGTATCCGCGGCTGTCGCTTCTGCCAGGCGGGCATGGTCTACCGTCCCGTCCGTGAAAAAACGCCTGACGTTATCAACTGTCAGGCGCGTGAGATCTTCGATCATACGGGATACGAGGAGATGTCGCTGTCCTCGCTTTCCATCAGCGATTACACCCGCGTGGACGAGCTGACGGATAAGCTGCTGGAATGGACCAATCCCAATATGGTCAATCTCTCCTTGCCCTCGCTTCGCGCCGATTCCTTTACCAAGGAGCTGATGGACAAGGTAGCTTCCATTCGCACCTCGTCCATTACCTTTGCCCCCGAGGCGGGCTCGCAAAGACTGCGCGACGTCATCAATAAAAACCTCTACGAGGAGGACCTGATGCGGGCGGTCAGCGTGGCCTTTGAGGCGGGCAAGAATCAGGTCAAGCTGTATTTCATGCAGGGACATCCGACCGAAACGGACGCGGATCTTGCCGAGATCCCCGCGCTTGCCCACCGTGTGATCGATCAGTATTACAGAACACCCAACCGCAAGGGGGGGCGTCCGCCCCAGGTGACCATCAGCGTCTCTCCCTTCATTCCCAAGCCCTTCACGCCCTTCCAATGGGAGGCGCAGGACTCGCTGGAGGAGATGCGTCGCAAGCAGGAATACGTCGGTAGCTGTGTGACCGATCGTAAGATCAAGTATAACCACCACGATGCGCCCACCTGTCGCATTGAGGCGGTTTTGGCTCGCGGAGACCGTCGCCTTGGCAAGGCGCTGGAGGAGGCTTGCAAGCGAGGCTTTAAGTTTGACGCATGGTCGGAATTTTTCAACTATGACGCATGGATCTCGGTGTTTGAGAACACGGGCATCGATCCCGCCTTTTACGCCAACCGTGCCTTTGGTCTTGACGAGGTTCTGCCGTGGGATATCATTGACTGCGGCGTGACCAAAGCGTTCCTTAAGAGAGAACGCGAGCGCGCCTACGAGGCCGCAACTACACCCAACTGCCGTGAAAAGTGCAGCGGTTGCGGTGCCAATCGACTGGGAGGTGAACGCGCATGCTGTCCGAAAAGCAAATCGTAAATCGCATCCCGAAGGAGGCCTATCCCAAGCTGGAGCAGCCGCGTACCGTGCGCGTCAAATTCCGCAAGATCGGTAATCTGCAGTATATTTCTCACCTCGACCTTCAGCGCACCATCAGCCGCGTGCTGGTCCGCGCGGGCATTCCCATGTGGTACACGCAAGGCTTCAACCCCCATGCCAAGATGACGTTTGGTCTGCCGCTGAGCGTGGGCGCCGAGAGCCTTTGCGAATATCTGGATCTCCGTATCGATCGCGACATGAGCTGTGAGGAGATCAAGGATCGCCTGAACGGCGCGCTGACCGACGAGCTGTGCGTGCTGGACGCGTATACTGTGCCCGAAAAATCGGTATTTGCCGATATCATCTGGGCAAGATACGATATTCGTATCCGCACGAGCGGCTTGACCGCCACGCTCGCCGAGGAGATCAAGAGCTATCTGACGACTTCTCCCCTGATGATGGACAAAAAGTCCAAGTCGGGCATTCGTCAGGTGGATATTACTACCCTCATCCGCTCGCTTGACGCATGCGTGGAGGGGGACGAGCTTCGCATTGACACCGTGCTGTGCGTGTCGGGCTCCGACTATCTCAACCCCGAGTATCTCATTCGCGCGCTGCGCGATCGCTTCTCGCTTATCCCCGAGGGCGACGTGGCAAGCGAATATTCCATTCTCCGCACGAACGTATATCTGAAGGACGGCGTGAGCGAATTTCGATAATTTTTTGAGGAGGATATGACAATGCTTCATCTTTTCAATGCCAATGAGCTCAAACCCACAGGATGGCTGCATCGTCAGCTCCGTATTCAGGCCGACGGCCTGTCGGGTAATCTCGATAAGATCTGGCCCGACATCCGCGACAGCGCCTGGATCGGTGGCAATAAAGACGGCTGGGAGCGCGTTCCGTATTGGCTGGACGGCTTTATTCCGCTTTCCTGGCTACTTGATGACGAGGACATGAAGGCAAGAGCCAAGCGTTACGTTGACGGTATTCTTGACCGTCAGTGTGCCGACGGCTGGATCTGCCCCTGCTCCGAGGAGGAGCGCAAGAATTACGACGTGTGGGCGTACGCGCTGATCTGCAAGGTGCTGGCGCTGTACTGCGATTTCACGGCAGACAAGCGTGCCTACGACGGCCTTTGCCGTGCGTTGCGTTGCTTGTACGACGTCATGAATAACGGCACGGTCAAGCTCAAGGATTGGGGCAAGTTCCGCTGGTTCGAGGCACTCATTCCCATCGCCTACGTCTATGAGCGCACGGGCGAGGAGTATCTGCTCTCGCTTGCCAAGCTGTTGCGCGAGCAGGGAACGGACTACACCGCCCTGACCGAGCGCTGGGTGCGCCCCCTCAATATCTGGACGCTCGAAACCCACGTGGTCAATCTGAACATGATGATCAAATACGGTGCGCTGGTCAAGCAGCTTCTCGGCGATGAGGCGGTGACGGAACAGGACGATCCTGCGTATCTCTGGGGCATCCTGGAAAAATACAACGGCACGGCTGTCGGCACCATCACGGGCGACGAGTGTCTGGCGGGTATCGGCAACACGCACGGCTTTGAGCTTTGCTCCATTGCCGAGTTGATGTACTCCTGCGAAACGCTGTACACCGCCACGGGCGATGCCGCATGGGCCGATCGCGTAGAAAAGGCGGCCTTCAACGCCCTGCCCGCCGCCATCAGCGACGATATGTGGACGCATCAGT
>JAEIGA010005588.1_pt1 | contig 19193 bp, 12 predicted proteins | sample 9270691 | NCBI WGS metagenome assembly JAEIGA01 (sample SAMN17057246, study PRJNA624740) | gut metagenome | biome: biome; isolation source: fecal sample | host: Bos grunniens | place: China: Xizang | collected 2019 | reverse complement strand
TTACATACGATGTAGATACATAATTATTTATTTTAAAATATAAGAGTTTAAAAAGTAGTGTACAGCGTGTACAGGTGTACATATCGGTAATGTTTTTTTTGATGCAGACGCTGGCATCAACTTGTTTTTGAGGAATGATCATGAATGTCTGAACTTGGCTCTTTACCTATATTGCATGTTTTAGGTATGACAAATAGTGGCAATATAAAGAGCAGACCTACAAGCGACATCAAAAGACCGCCGATAGTACCTACGGCCAACGAGAACCAGAAACCGGCCGATTGTCCTTCGATAAGGAAAGGAATGAATCCCAGCACGGTAGACAGGATAGTAGACAAGATGGGCATGAGCTTGTGGCTGCAAGCCGTCTCCCAGCATGCGACTGCATCGTTGCGACAGCTCGCCCCAGATAGTTTGCCGTATTCATCCAGCAAGTAGATGGCTGCATTTACCGATATACCACACAGGAGCACGAGGGCTGCGAGACAACCATGGTCGAAGGGACGATTCAGAACATGGAAAGCAATGAAGGCGCCGATGAAGGATACGGGAATGACAAGCAGCACCTTGCCTGGGATACTGAGCGAGTTGAAGAGGACACCGGTGATGAAGAAGATGATAACGATGACAAGGCCGAGTAACAGATAGGTGCGGTTGGCCTCCTTGGTGAGCCAACTGCCGTAAGGGTCTTCAAATTGGACGGTATAGCCTATAGGGAATTCTGCGCGGAGGCGCTCAACCTGTTTGTTGATATTCCTGCGGGCTGCCTTGCTCGACCCGATGTAGTCGAACTGCAGGCATAGCCGGTACTGTTGGTCCTCCTTGGCAATGGTAGGGGTGGTCTGCATACGATCGAGTGTTCCGAGCGAAGCGAGCTTCACTATGCCATCTCCAAAGGTGAGCGGTGTGTGCATCACGTTCCATATATCCAGTTCGTCGGCTTCGCGGGCACGCAGCATGACATTCTCATAGGAGTCGGCAGTCCAAAGGCGTGTGGCCTGCATGTCGCGTCCCAGCATGGGGGCAATGAGGCTATGCAATGCGGTGTTGCTGAGACCGGCGCGGTGCATCGCTTCGTGGTCGAGGGAAAAGAAATAGCTTGTGTAATCCTCTTTCCACCAAGTGAACGTGGAGTTGACCTGTACCTCGGCGATACGATGGTTGGTGAGCAGGCGGGCACGCAAGGAGTCGGCATATTCGGACAGTGCGTCGTAGTTGTAGCCATGCATCGTGATGCGATAGCTACCGGCACCATCGCGCATGTCGTTGGAGAAGTCCTGGCTTTCCAATCCGTAGATATGCCACGAACCGCCACCCAGCTGTACGCCACGGGAGATGAGGGTGGCTTTCAAGCGATGGGGATAGTCGGTATGTTGGTATGCGTCACGGAAATAGATGGTGATATGTCCGCGCCGTGCCGATACAGTGGTATGGAATGTACGTACTTCCTCCTCTTGGCTGAGGAAGGTCTCCATCATGCGTACCAGGCTATTAGTTTGCTCCAATGTGGTGCCCTGTGGCATGGAAGCGGCCACATAAAGGACCGGTTCCACCTCGTTGCTGCGGCCATTGTTGCCACGTACCGTCTCGGCAAAGAGGCGCAACGTGCCGCCCAATGCCTTGTCGACAATGGGGCGTATATGTTTATTGTAGGTCTTGCTTCCAAGGGTCTTGTTGTACAGTTTGCGCATCTCGTAACGGACTCCCTCGTCACGCTGGTCTGTCCTGAAATACAGTTGCTCGGGCAGCAGATATACGGGTAATCCGAAAGCAAGGATGAGCAGCGCGATGACCCATCCGCGGTGGGAGCGGAGGAAGCCGAGGCTTCGGGAATAGAACGGGAAAGAGGTTCTTGTTTCAACTTGTTTTACCGGAGAAGCAGGGAGAGGACTCGGTGAATACCTTTCAATGAATGCAGGAACAAAGAAGAGCGCCACGAAGAGCGATACCACGAGGTTGATGATCATGACGGCGGAGAAATCGAGCAGGTTGAGACGCTGGCGCTCATCGAGAAGGAAAACTACAGCAAGAGCACCCACCGTAGTGAGCGTGGCGGCCAGCATGGGGAGGAAGATGCGCAGGGAACGCTCGCGCTTATAGTGGCTGGCCATCATGATGTGGTTGTCGATGATGAGGCTGAGCGATACGGCAATCCCCGCCAGGGAGTATACTTGTATTTCCAAATCAAATATCCAATAGAAGATTACGGCAATGGCAAGGTTGACCAGCATGCTGCATGCGATGAGCGAGACGTAACGTCTGTCGCGCGAGACTGCCGCCACAAACAGCAACAGAATGGCTAAGGTGAGCAGTGTACGCCACATCGTGGTGTGTAACTCGGTAGCTATGCGCTCGGTGGCATCGTGCTGTATGTTGAGACTGTAGGTCTCGTGGTCAAACTCCTTAGCCAACACCTCTTTCGCTTGTTGACCCACGGTCAGTTGATTGGCTCCCTTCTCGGCTGTGATATTGAGGTATACGGCATTCTGCCCATCGATACGGAAATAGCTCTGCGGTGTGGCTTGTGCGTGGCGGACGGCCAGTGTGGTGTTGTCCGAGATAGTGACACCGTCATGTGATGTCGGTATTATCCGTACTCCTCCAATCATCTCTGTCTCATGCTGTGCAGCGATGTCGGCACGCAACTGTTCGGGGGTGATGCCGAGTCGTTGCAACTGTGACTGGCTATAGGTGAACTGCCACTCCATGGGGTGTATGCCCGACAGTTCGATACTGCTGATACCCTTGATGGAGGCGAGCTTTGAACGGATATGCTCATCGATATACTGCTCTATCTCGGCAGCCGGGACTTGCGAGTGTATGGTATAGGTGAGGAAGGGACCTGTGGCCTGCGCTTCGGTGTGTCCTACGTGTATCTGCGGATAGGAGGTGCCTTCGGGAAGTTGGCTCCACGACTGGCGGATGATCGTGGAAGCCTCGTAGCGTGCGTGGTCAATGTCGGTGTGCTTGTCAAACGAGATGCTGATATTCCCTTGCCCGTCAGACGACTGTGACGAGATACTTTTCACGCCTTCTATGCGGGACAACACGCCCTCGAGTCTTGAGGTTACCTCGGACTCTACCACACGTGCTGAATGTCCCGGGAGCGAGAACGACACGCTCATCGAGGGTAAGGTCTGTGTAGGGAAGAGTTTCACAGACAACCGCCCGACCAGTGCTACGCCTACCAGAGAAAGACATACAAAGGTGACAAGAAGGGTGAAGGAACGTCTCATAACTCCATGTCGTAGGTAATGGCACAACCTTGTATAAAGTCGTGCAGGGTGAGACGGCGTAGCTTGTAGTAGGTCTGCCAGAAACTGCGCAGGGCGCCGATGTAGTTCTGCTCGGCAGTCTGCTTGCGGTTCTGTGCCAGAAGGAGTGTATTGACATCGGCCTCACCGATGAGGAAACGGCGGTGGGTCTGCGTGTAGGCCAGCTCAGCAAGCTGCACCGCCTGGCCGGCACTCTCGATGAGTCCGTGCTGCACATAGCTGTCGCCCACGGCCATCGTCACCTCCTGTTCAATGGATACCTCCTCTTGCTGGGCAGCAGTCTCCACAACACTGAGGTTGCCGCGTGCCATGTTGAGTTTGCCCTTGCGTACGCCCCAGTCGACAAGTGGAACAGAAACTCCGATTGTCACTACATTCTGTGCCAGTGGGCGGTGATAGGCATCGGTAATGTGCTCGCCCACCTGATTGAATCCTACGCTGGCATTGACCGAAGCATTGAAGTAGAGTTCCTTGCTGGTGCGGTCTACCGTCTGCCGTGCTTCGAGGATATTCTGCTCGTGGGCCAGCAGTGTGGGGTTGTTGACTTTAGCGTAGGCCAGCGCCTCGTCCACATCGATGGTACGTAACTCAGGGACAGACGGGAGGGTAAGGCTTATTACAGTTTCTTTATCCAATCCGAGATATGATGTGAGCGTATGCATTGCCCGCTGCAGCTCGATGCGGGCATTCTGTAGCGAGTTGCGTGCATTCACCGCATCGAGGCGCAAGGTGAGAAGGTCGGCCTGTGAGATGGCGGCAATGGCATACTTGCACTCACCCACACGGCATAGCGTATCAGTGGCTGCTGTATTGCGCACGGCAAGGTCGTAGTTGGCCTGTGCCAAGGCCAAACCAAAGAAGTAGTCGACTACCGTGCCCGACAGGCTCTCGATATTGTATATCAGTTCCTGACGCGCCCGCTCGTATTTCAAGGGCTCAATCTTGCGTTCCCAACGATAAGCATTGTATCCGAGGAGATTTTGCGAATAGCCTATTTGGAAAGGGATGGAGGAGAACTGCGAATAGCGTGTGTCGCCGAAATTGTAGAGGTAGTCCAACTCTGTATTGGCATACAATGTACCTCCAAGGAAATCGACATTCTGCTGTAGGGACAATCCCCCCGATGCGGAGAACATCTGTTGCTCACGGAAAATGTCCATATCGTTTTCCGAATCGTAACGTTGTGTCATGTTGCGGTAATACTGGGCAGGGATGAGGTCAAGGGTGAGCGAAGGGAGGCGGTTGGCCCGATAGCTGCGGTATGCCCAATAGCTGGAACGATACATGTTCTTATATCGGAAGGCGGTCAGCGAGCTGTCGGCCGCGAGCGCAATGGCATCATCGAGAGTGAGAGTAATGCTCTTGGACTGGCTGTAGGCGCTTCCTGTGCAGAGATATAGGATAAATAGGGACAGTAGAATTTTCTGTTTCATAATTCGTGGAATTGAGTTTGGTAATCAGTTGTCTTTCTTGCTCACCATGACATAGACGAGCGGTATGAAGAAGAGGCTCACCAGTGTGCCTATACCCATAGTGCCTATCATGGCAATGGCCAAGGGCTTCTGTAGTTCAGAACCCATGTCGTGGGCAAAAAGCAGCGGTGCCATAGCCAATATGGTGGTCAGCGAGGTCATGATGATGGGACGTAGACGGCGACGACCGGCCGTGTGCACGGCCTCCATCATGGGCATACCGGCACGGCGCAGCTCACCGATGGCATCGAGTTTGAGGATAGAGTCATTGATGATGACACCGCATGTGGTGATGATACCGATGGCCGACATGAGGTTAAGGGTATGACCACATACCATCAATAGCAATAGGGCAAAAGCGGTGTCGATGGGTATCTCCAACAACACGATGAGAGGCAGGGTGAAGCTCTCGAACTGCGCAGACAGGATGAAGTACATGAGCAATATGCTGACGGCAAGCACAACCAGCAGTTCACGCATCATCTCGGCATTGCTGAAGTAGGTACCCGAGAAGCCTACACGCCAACGCTTGTCGGTATCGACAGCGCGACGCACATCGCTCACCAACTGCTCGGGATAAGGTGCAGTGGTATACACTAAGGGGATGTATTCGCCATCCTTACCCGCAACGATGGAAACGGGTGTCTCTGTCTGAACAGACGTGGCCAATGCCGAAAGGGGTATCATGGGGTGATTGCCATTGTCGTCGACCGATTGGGATTCTACCGCCAGTTCTTGCAATAGTCTATCGACGTCCTTGGTCTCCCTGCCGATAACGATAGGCAGATACTCCTGAAACGAGCGCAGGGTGTTCGCATGATTGCTGCGGAAGGCGGTGTGCAGCGTACGCTGCAGCTCGGCATACGACACATTGTATAATAACAGACGGTCGCGATGTACGAGCAGGGTCGTCTGCTGCTGTGCAGGGGTAGGTGTGGTGGGTATACCTGTGGTATGTGCCACCGCTTGCTCCATGGTGCGAATGGCAAGGACATCGTCAGACAGGCTCTTGTCTACTGCATACAGATGTGCCTTAATGGGAGGCTCGGCAGTGGTGAAGAGGCGTTCAAAGATAGTCTCCTCGGGGCTGAGGGTCAGTTTCGCCTTGGGATACCACAGATTCATATACTCTGTTATCTGTTGCTCTACTGCGACCAAACGGTCGGGAGTGCCGGCATCAATATAGATTTCGGCCTCGGTCTGTTCGAGTGGCTCACTCTTGTCTATCAAGTAGTCTTGCTGACCGATGTAGGCCGAGTATTCCACGACCATCGTGTCCAATGCCTGCTGCAAGCAGTCGATACGGCGTAGATTCTCATCGGTATGGATTGGTTCGTTCCATGCAATGCGTGCTATCAGTTCATGGCGGTCGATAGCTGGCATACGCTCCTTGTCTATCAGGCGGAAACCGAGAACGCACAATACAATGGATATGGCCAACCCTGCGAGACAGAGCGTCTTATGGCGGAAGGTCCAGTCGACACCTCGGTCGTAGAGTGCGATGAGTGAATATCGTGAAGACGGTTGCCCCTCTGTCGTTATAAGGTGTACTTCTTGCGGACGGAAACGCTCAATCAGATAATAGATAACGGGTAATAGCAGGATACTCACCATGTAGGATACCATCAGTCCTGCACTGACGGAGAAAGCCTCGTCGAAGAACAGCGCTCCCGCGATGCCGCTGATAAAGATAAGGGGGATGAATACGGCTATGGTCGTGAGTGTGGAACTGAGCATCGGGGTTATCATCTCATGAGTACCCTTGATACAGGCGTCGACAAGAGTGTGTCCCTGTTCGCGGTATTGCGTGATATTCTCTGTCACGATGATGGAGTTGTCAATCATCATACCGACGGCCATGATGAGTCCCGATAGGGAGATGATATTGAGCGACACCTTGCATACGGCAAAGAAAATGAAGGTAATGATGACGGCCGAAATCATGCTGATGCCGATGATGAGCGGTGAGCGTACGTTGCGCATGAAGAGAAACACCACGACGAAGATGAGCAGGAAGCCCAAGATGAGGTTTTCCTGCAGATTGGAGATGGTGTAGTCGAGCAACTCCGTCTGGTTGCGGCTGATGTTGAATTCAATCTGAGGGTATTGCTGCTCAAAGTAGCGGATGGATGCATACAGCTCTTCCTTAAGGGCATCCATGTTTTCATCTGTCTGCTTGATGATGGCAAAGGTGACGGCGCGTTTGCCACGATAGGTGGACATGCCTTCCTCAGGCGCAGAGGTAATGCTGACGTCGCAAACATCGCGAAGCTGTAACAGGCGGTCGTCCTTCTTCAAGTATATCGCCCCTATCTCTTCGGGAGTGCGCAAGGCCGTACCCATATTGATGGTATAGATATTGTATCCGTTACGTATCGTGAGACTGCTGGGATTGACATTGGCTGCATCCAGAGCTTGTTCCAAATCGTTGATAGAAAGTCCCCAGAGGGCCATCTTTTTATCAATGGGTGACAATAGCAACTGCTGCTCGGGAATGCCGGTAACGTCAGCAATCGCGACTTGTGGCAGTTGCTCTATGCGACGCTGGATGACCTGTCGGGCAAGGATGCACAATTGTTGGAAGTTATCACTATACTCCTTTTCAGTAAGGTGCAGATAAAAGACGGGAATATCAGTAGCGCTGGCCTTAATGACCTTAGGGCGGCTGATGTCGCGAGGCAATGACCCCATGGTGGCATCAATCTTCTCATTGACCTCAATAGAGGCAAGGTCGGTATCTACGCCATAGGCAAACGAGAGGCGGATGACACCCATGCCATTGCGTGTCTCAGAGGTGATATCTTCGAGTCGGCTTACTTGTTGCAGACGGCGGCGGAGGGGAGCAACCACGGTGTTCTCCAATTCGCGTGCCGAGGTGTTGTTACCTGTGACCTGTACCGTGATTTGCGGTATGGCAATATCAGGGAGCAAGGATATGGGCAATGAGGTATAGGACAGGACACCGAGCACAAGACATGCTACGGCTACCATACACACTGCCACAGGACGTTTGATGAGAAACTTGACCATCACTTGACGATTGTTACGGGCGTCTCGTGCGCCATGTTTATATTGCCTGAGACGATGACACGGTCGCCCTCTTGCAGACCGTTTACCGTGTAGCTGTCGCTGTTCTCATGGATGGTCTCGACGTAGTTCCAATGTGCGTAGCCTTCACGTTCGGTGAATACGACTTGCCGTCCGTTACGTAACACGACGGCCGTCTTGGGTACAACGTACTGGTCGGGGATGGCATAGCGCACATGGACGCGCACGTTCATCCCTTCGTATAGTTTGCCGCCATCGGAAATACGCGCTTTCACCTTTACCATGCCGCGTATGTCGACTATGGGGTTAATCTCGCAGATACTGCCGGTATAGACTTGATTGCTGCCGGCGTATGGACGTACCGATACGGGGCTGCCTACAGCAAGTGTCATCAGCTCGTTCTCCAATACCGTAAACTCTACCTCCATCGTGCGTGTGTCTATAATACGGCAAAAGGCGGTAGACGAGGAGGCTTGATTGTGAACCTTGTCAAACAGGTTGGCTACCACGCCATCGAAAGGAGCAGTAATGGTGGCATGATCAAGTTCGTATTGTGCCAGTTCGTATTGTGCTTTGCTCTGTGCATAACCGCTGCGTATGGCCGCAATCTCGCTGATAGCGTCGGGTACGGAATCCAGTTGGTCGGGAGTATATCCCTGCCCGTAGAGAATATTCTGCCATTCTAAGTGGGCTTGCTTCATGGAATTCTCGGTTTGCTGCAAGCGATTCTGCAAGCGGAACAAATCGAGACGTGCTATAGGTTGGCCTTTGCGCACGTGTTGCCCGTTGCGTACCAGTACTTCGGCAATCACTTCAGAAGAAGAGAAAGAAAGGTCGGCACTCCGATGGGCTTGTATGCGCCCATTGCTCATAATTTCGTGGTAGAACTCCGAGGGGGCAAGCACTTGTATCTCTACTTCGGCCTTATCGGTATCGGGCAAAGCTACTTTGCTGTTCTCGTCTGTTTTTTCCACCTGTGTAGTACATGCTGCCAAGAGTATACATAGCGAGCATATCCATAGTTTGTTTAGTTTCATGCCGTATTTATTTTGTTAATACAATTGCAAAGGTATTTTACCTTGCATAATATTATTCTATAATATATACGGCAAATAATACGGCAATTGCAAGATTATTCAAAGTTTCAACGAGTCGAAACAAAGATATCGACCCGACACATACCTAAAAAAATTACCCGACCACACTATGTAGTCGGGTAACCTTTATGCTAGTGAGCCTCAACGAAGCTCTTCTGCTAGAGCTTACTCTTCGCGTTTCTTTCCGCCGCGGCCCTTATTGAATCCAGGCTTTCCACCAGAGAAGCGCTGTGCACGCTGGCCGCGCTTGTCACCCGCAGGCTTTCCTCCACGGAAGTCGCGCTTCTCACCACCGCGAAACTCGCGTTTCTCGCCTTGAGGACGTGCCTTGCGCTCGCGAGCTGCCTGCAACTTGGCAAACTCATGATGACGCTCATAGAGATTGCTGTAGTTAGTATCCTCCTCATAGCGTTCGCGGTCGTTGCGCTCTGCCATCTCGCGCTTGTTCATGGGGCGTCGCTCATCATTGAAGCGGCGATTGTCGTCGCCAAACTTGCGACGGTCGTCACCGAAGCCACGATTGTCATCATTGAAACGACGACGGGGGCGTTCCTCCTCGCGCTTCATGCCAAAGGCCTTGGCCGCACGCTCTTCGCGTTCGCGCAGGGGACGGCGCTCTGCAGTGGGGCGCTCGCTCTTGTCAAGCTCCTCGCCACTCTCACGGAACTCCTTGAACTTGCCATCGAAGAGCTCATATTTGCGCATCTCGCAGGGGAGTGCACCATTGTAGAGAGGTATGATGACCGATGCCTTGAGCCCAATCTTGTCGAAGCACTCTTTGCGATAGCTCAGCACCCACGCATCATTGCCCTTGAAGGCATGCTTGAGTCGCTCTCCGATGGTGCGATACAGACCCAAGAGGTCATCTGTGGTGATGCGTTCTCCGTAGGGAGGATTGGTCACCATCAAGGCAGGTCCCTCCATCTCCACAAAGTCGGCCATATCGCGACGCTCGATGGTGATGTCTTTGGACAAGCCTGCAGCACGCACATTATTGGTGGCAATGTTTACGGCCTTCCAGTCGATGTCGTAACCGTAGATGTGGTGCTCAAACTCGCGCTCTGCAGAGTCGTCATTGTATATCTCGTCGAACATCTCTTGGTCAAAGTCGGCCCACTTCTCGAAGGCAAACTCCTTGCGGAACACACCTGGAGCGATATTGCGGGCGATGAGGGCAGCCTCGATGGGGAGTGTGCCCGAGCCGCACATGGGGTCTACGAAGTCGGTCTCGCCCTTCCAGCCCGTCTGGAGGAGCATACCTGCAGCCAGCACCTCATTGAGCGGTGCCTCTACAGCCTCTTGGCGATAGCCACGGCGATGGAGCGACTCGCCCGATGAGTCGAGCGACAGGGTGCAGCGCTCCTGTGCGATATGTATGTGGAGTGTGATGTCGGGGTTGGTCACCTGCACCGAGGGACGCTTGCCCTCCTTCTCGCGGAAGTAGTCGGCAATGGCATCCTTCACGCGATAGGCCACAAACTTTGAGTGGCGAAACTCATCGCTATACACCACCGAGTCGACGGCAAAGCTGGTGTTCACCGTCATATAGTCTTCCCACTGGATGCGTTTCTTCACGATGTCGTATATCTCGTCGGCATCCTTGGCATTGAAGTGCAGGATGGGTTTCAGCACACGGATAGCCGTACGCAGATGAAAGTTTGCGCGATACATCATTCGCTTGTCGCCGGTGAATGACACCATGCGTCGGCCTATCTGTATGTCATCGGCTCCTAGTTCGGTAAGTTCCTTGGCCAACACCTCTTCCAGTCCTTGGAAGGTCTTGGCGATGAGTTCAAAAGTCTTCACTGTCGTATTTATTAGTTGTATTGTGCGTATATAATCTATTCTTACATGTTCTCAGCCCACAGGTTGCCCCATGTGCCGCGATGTCCTCGGGAGAAATCCTCGTCTTCGTAGCCCTGTGACTGTGTGTCGATATCGAAACTGCTGGCGCAGAGTGACACGGGCTCAATGTCCATCACCTCTGCTTGGGGACGTATGTATGTATATTTCTTTTTCATCTTCATGTTGGGTTATCTTATTACAATCTTCTTTCCACCTTTTATATATATACCCGCTGTGGGGTGTGCCACCCTACGTCCTTGCAAGTCATAGGTGACGTCGTCGGTCGTGGCAGTCATCGGTATGATCTGTGTCTCATCATCGGCACGCTGGATGACAAACATGCTTGCGCCCTGCCCCTTGGGGACTTGCAGATAGGCCTTGTAAGCCTTGGAGGTGAAGCTCGTCTCGGTAGCTGCCTTAGGGATATAGAACCCCACCTTGCCATCCTTGCTGGCATTCAAGGCGTAGTAGGAGTAGTCTTCGAAGGCCACCTCCGTGTCTTCGGTGTACCCTATCAACTGATTGTCGCTCTTGATAGACTCTTCAGCGGGATTGGTCTCTGTGGAATAGGTGAGTGTGCAAGTCGTGTTAGGTGCAGCCTCGATGATGACACCCGTATGAGCGGGCACCACACCCTCTATCGGGAGCAGACGAGCCACCTCGCCACTGGTAGTGCAATAATAAGCGGTGCTGCCCTCAGGCATGGTGTAGGGCATGTCGAGGTACAATGTCGCGTAGCCGTACTTATTGATGGCGATGTCGTAGGTGTCAACAATCTCCTCTAAGAAAGTCACAGACATTGACTTTAGGCGTAGATTAGCTCCATAACTTGTACTTGCTATACCTATTTTAAAACATTTATAATTTAACTCCTTAGAAAAAGTTATTCTATAGTTCGCGTAAGAAGTTGAGTTAAAAGAAACCACCTTTATTAGATCCCAACTACTTCCATCTACACTACCATAAACCTCAAATTTACCCGTCGAGTTCTTGTCAGAAGCTGCAGCGTTTAATGTAACATTAGTTAGTGTTCCTAATAGAGGTTCTGACACAACATATCCCATTGTAGGATTAGAGTATATTCTAAGCTGATCTGTAAACCAACAATTATTAGTATAAATCACCAATCCATCTCCAAGATTATGTTTTTCATTTATAGCATTTTGAACACCTGCCGTGTAATCAGAAAAAACAACATTGATAGTTTTCTCAACCGTCTCCGCCCCCACATTTGCGGCGAAGAGCATACAGCTTATTAGAGCGATTGTTTTCAGTTTCATAAAAGAACTTTCGTATGGGAATAGAAATTATTTTGCAAAGGTACTCATTTTTTTGCTTACAAACGTAAATATCACGAGTACAATCGCATTTTTAGAAGTTTACCATTGCTCCCATCAGCACATTGAACCCCTGCGAAGGATATCCTGCATAGTACGAATGGCGACGATTGAGGAGGTTGTGTACATCGCAGAAGAAAGTGCATCGCTTGTTGAGTGCATAGTGAGCGCCAAGGCTCCAGTTGACAATCGCGCGTTCCCTATCGGCCACGTTGGCATCGGTGAATGACACCCACTGCAGCGTGGTGTAGGCATGCAGATTGGTGATGATGCGCACACGAGCCTCCACGTCCATCGCGAACTGAGGGGCACGGGCGAGCAGGGCACGATCACCCTTGAGCATCCAGTGCTGATACTCTCCCTTTGCCGAGAGGCTCAACAGGTCCTTGTAGTCGTAGCTGACGCCAGCATCGGCGGCAAGCACCTGGGCATTGTGGTTGGCCACACCCGTGTAGGTCACTCCCAGCGTGTCGACTCTCGTGCTGAAGAGAGCATCGGAGAGCACCTTGTATCCGCCTCCAAGATGGAGGTGCAGTCCCTCGACGAGGCGCACATTACCACTCAGGTGAGCATTGACAAACGTGTAGGTGGGCATCACCTGCTCATGGGCCATCCAGTAGGGCGACACCTCGTAGAGGCTGGCAAAAGAGTGCATGTCGCGACCTCCATCAAGCTGGAGATGGAGGGAGAATCGCTCGGCAGGCACATAGCTGACGCTGCACTCGGGAGACAGCTGCAGAGGATGCTCTGCATGCCTTCCAGTGAGGAAGCTCATATTGAGCCCGCTCACCACGTGCAGTGCACCTCGCTGGAGTTCCCATCGCGGAGTGAGCTCCAAGGAGTGCAGCGCACGATAGTCGGGCAATCCATGATAGGCCAGCAGGTCGCTCTGCACAGCTACCGACGCCCTACCCCACTCATAGAGATCCATGCCCACAGCCACCTCGCTCCTCACACGATTCTCACGGTGGGGGTGTATGTTGCCGAGATGAGCATAGCGGTCAAAGTAGCTGTAGGCCAGATTGGCCTGATAGAAGTAATGCTCCTTGACCATGCCCTTGACCCCTACATGAGCGCTGAGATGGCTAGACTTCTGATTGCATGCTGCTGCGCCCAGATAGTTGTATCGGTAGTGAGCGGCATCGAGCCCCGCATTGAGCGTAGCGCGGGCAAATGCCACATCATAGTCAGCCCCTATGGCCATGTCGTACAAGTGTGAGCGCCACTTGTCCCCATCGGCAAGTTTGAGGTTACCGTTCCATCCGTCCAGATGGCCTTTGAGAGCCAAGTCATGCTCCCCCCAGCAGAGCATATAGGCCGCCATAGCTGCGAGGTTGTTGTAGTTGCCATATCCCAGATGTGCATATCCTGGCATCGAGGGACTGGGTGCTAGTGCGACAAGCTCCACGGGCTGTGTCTGATGCTCCAATCGTGGTAGGGCGACGCTCTCATCAGCATACACCACGTCCTCCTTACCCATCGAGGGCTTCACCTCCTCGGGTATGAAGTTACGCTTCACCGCACCGGCAATGATGGGATTGTATGTGCTCTCGACCAGCACCATTCGGTTTATCGTGTCGCCAGGAGTCTGCGCCACAGCAGTGGCTGTCATAAGCGACGCAAGCAATATAGATAAGGTATTCTTCATTGTTCAGTCTTTATATATATATGGTGATGGATTAATAGCTCATCTTACTCTCGAGTGTTGTCAGTCGCTCCTCGATCATGTCAGCGATGTCGTCCTGCGCATTGTAGCTCTGACTCAGCGAGATGAGGTATTGCTTGGCCTCGATGTACTGCTCCTTCTTGATGTACACATCGGCCAGCAGCACGAAGCTGCGTGCCAACCAATAGGCATGGGGTGTGCTGACGTTGATGTAGTCGAGCACCTCCTGCTCTGCCTTGTCGTACTGACGGATGTTGTAGTAGATCTGTGCCAGCTGATACTTTGCCTCCGCACCATACACATTGCGTGTGTCGTGCGACAGCGCCACGAGGTCATCGACAGCCGCCTCGCTCTTCCCTTGTGTGAGGTATGCCTTGGCTCTGTAGTAGCGCAGCTCGGTGGCTATCTCCGGCACCAGTCTGCTGTTGGCGAGCGCCACGGCCGTCTCCTTGACGATGACATCGGTCATGCCCAACACTTGGGCCGAGCGCAAGCGATGCACCTGAGCATGGAGCTTCGTAGCCGCATTGTCGGTGAGGTCAATGAGGGCACCATAGTTCTCGAGGGCCAGCTCATAGTCCTTGTGATTGTAGGCCATGTCGGCCATCATGCGCGTGGCCTCCTCGCAGTACTTGCTATTGCTCTGCGCCATCACCTGCTGCAGATGCTGCTTGGTCTGTGCATAGTCGTCGGCCTTGTAATAGATGCATCCCAGGTAGTAGTGTGCATGGGTGACATAGGCTCCTGTGGGGAACTGCCCGAGATACTTCGCAAAGCTCTCCTTGGCTCCCTTCTCATCGCCACGCATGTAGGCCATCTCAGCCGCCTTGTAGGTGAGTGAGTCATGTTCGCTCACCTCGATACCCGCCATGCCCTTCGTCTGCGAAGCATACTCCACGTAGCTGTCCACCATGTTTTCCTCGACGTAGAGGTTCTTGAGGTCACGCATGGCCACCTGAGCCTGCTCGCTGCCGGGATAGTTCTTGATGACCTCCTTATAGGCCTGTATCGCTGCCCTTACGCGTCCGCTCTGGTAGTGTATGAGTGCGATCTCGTTGCCCGCCTTAGGGGCATACTGGCTCTTGGAATAGCGCTCGACGAGCTGCTCGAAGGCCACGATGGCCTGTGTGCCATTGTCGAGCTGCACATAGGCTCGTCCCTTCTCGTAGAGGGCGTCGTCTATGTAGTCAGACTGCGGAAAGTTCTCGACGAGGTAGGTCAGCGTGCCCACCTTGTCGGCATATCGTCCCGACAGTCCCTGAGTGAATGCCTTCTGATACACGGCATAGTCAGCCTGCGAGGGGTCGGTGTTGATGGCATTGTTGTAGGCAGTCTCGGCTGCGGTGTACTTACGCGAATAGAAGTAGCAATCACCTATGCGCATCTGTGCGTCGGCAATGGTGGTCTTGTCCATGAGTCGTGAGGTCACCGCCTCGGTCTTCATCAGTCGGTCAAACTGCTTGAAGGCCTGCTGATAGTTCTTCTGCACGAAATAGGTGTAACCCAATCCATACAATCCCCGTCCGTAGGTAAGTCCTCGCTGATCGGGCGCCACCTTGAGGTACTGCGCATAGTCTCTCGACGCCTGATTATAGTTGCCGCTGCGGAAGTGCGCCTCGCCTCTCCAGAACAGTGCCTCGGCATAGGTCTGCCGGTCATAGTCGCCCACCTTGACCGACTCGTTCAGTCGGCCGACAGCTGTGCGCATGTCGCCACGGGCAAAGGCCTCCACGCCAGCCTTGTAGAGCAGCATCTGCTTGGCCTCGAGGATGGTCGTGCTGGGCTGCTGTATCTTGGCTATCGACTGCAGAGCAGCGTCATAGTTGCGTGTCTTCACATAGCTCTCCACCAAGCAGGCATTGACACGGTCGGCATATCTCGACTGGGGGAACTCGCTCAGGAAGCGTTCAAAGACGCCTATCGTCTCACCGAAGCCCACATAAGAGGTCTCGTGCATACACACGGCATAGTTATACATGGCTCGCTCGCGCAGCGTGGCATCGGCATGCATCGCTGCAGCCTGCTCGAAGCATAGGCGGGCCTTGTTCTTGTCGTCCAGTGCCAGATAGGATAGTCCGGCATGCAGGAGTGCGTTCTGAGTCACGGCATCCTCCTCCTCGCCAACCATGGCAAACAGCTCGGGAGCACGCAGGTGCTCACCCGTGTTGTAGTGGGCCATACCGAGCAGATACAATGTCTCTCGCTTGGGGTGATCGGCCTTGGCCAGATACTCCTCGAGCACCACTGCCGCCTGCAGGTATCGCTGCTGCCCATAGAGGGCCTCGCCCTGGATGCGTATCATGTCCACCCTGTAGCAACCATCTGCATAGCGCTCTATGTAGTCGGCGGCCATCTGCTCGGCCTCGGCATATTCCTTGGTCTCCAGCATGATCTCGGCCAGGTAGTAACTCGCCTGATGGAGGTAACGCTCCTTCGTCTGGGCACCCTTGAATCCCTTCACCGCCTCCTCGTAGCGCTTGCCTACGTAGTTGATGTAGGCCGCATAGTATTCCACCTCATCGTCATATCTGTCGCTGATGAGGCTCAGTATGTCGAGCTGCAGGGCAGCCTCCTCCTCGCGCCCCTCCTCCATCATCGCCAGCGCATAGACCAATATCAGCCCATCGCGCTCCTCATCGCCGAGGAGGTCGGGGTCCACCTCCTGCATGCCACTCGTCACCTTCGCATAGTCGCCTTGGGCATAGTAGCTCATGAGCGCCAGTGCCCTCATGCGGTTCTGCTCGGGCGCGTCGGGGTAAGCCTTCAGGTAGCGCTCTATGGCCACGCTTGCTGTCGCGGCATCCTCGTGGTAGGCGATGAGCGCCGCCAGCGCTTCCGCCTCGCGTTCCTGCAGGTCGGTGAGCTCGCTCTGTCGGAGCCGTTCCACAAGTTCCCCTGCCAAGGGGTAGCTACCCATCTCGCAGAGCCTCTCTGCCTCGCTCAGCAGCTGCTCTGCACACACCTCTCGTTGGTGTGCTACACTCACTTGCTGAGCACAAACAGGCATCAAGCCACAAGCCAGCAATGCTATCACAATCGTCTTCTTCATTATACCTAATATCTATAAGGGAGATTATTCATAAACAATACTAAACTAACCCACACACCCGTCAGCGGCCATACTGCTGCTTTATCTGTTCGAATATCCCAAACAGTTCCTCCACCGTCTCGGCCCTCAGCATGGCGATGCGCAGCTGCTTGAAGTCGGGCAACCCCTTGAAGAGCGGTGTGGCCGCCAGGTGGCGGCGTATGTGCAATATGCCACGACGCTCGTCGAGTCGGGCCACGCTCCGCGTCACCTGTTCGCGTAGGATATCCATGCGTTCGTCGAAGGTCAGGGGAGGCAGGTGTTCGCCCGTCTCCAGATAGTGCTTCACCTCGCGGAATATCCACGGTCTGCCGAAGCTGGCTCGGCCTATCATCACCGCGTCCACACCGTAGCGGTCAAAGCACTCCTTGGCCCTCTCGGGTGTGGTGATGTCACCATTGCCGATGATGGGTATATGCATGCGGGGATTGTTCTTCACCTCCCCGATGAGTGTCCAGTCGGCCTCGCCCGTGTACATCTGTGCACGAGTGCGACCATGGATGGTGAGCGCCTTGATGCCACAGTCCTGCAATTGCTCGGCCAGGTCGACGATGATCTTCGAGCTCTCATCCCATCCGAGACGAGTCTTCACCGTCACGGGAGTCTTCACCGCATCGACCACCGAGCGCACGATGTCGAGCATCAGCGGCACATTCTGCAGCATGCCTGCTCCCGCCCCTTTGCCTGCCACACGCTTCACGGGACAGCCGAAGTTGAGGTCTATGATGTCGGGCTTCACCGTCTCCACGATGCGTGCCGCCTCCGTCATCGAGTCCACGTCACGCCCATAGATCTGTATCGCCACGGGGCGCTCCTCGTCGCTGATGGTGAGCTTCTGCATCGACTTGTTTACCTGACGGATGAGGGCATCGCTCGACACGAACTCCGTATACACGAGGTCGGCACCAAACTCCTTGCACATCAGTCTGAAGCCCAGGTCAGTAACATCCTCCATCGGTGCCAGCAGCACCGGATACTTGCCTAATTCTATATGGTCTATCTTCATTGGGGTGTAAAATTACTGCAAATTTTTGACTTTACGAAGACATACCCTCCTTTACTTTATTTTTAAGGGATAGAGGGAGATTGTTTTTAAGAGATAAAGGGAGAGGGCTCCTTTTCAGCCGAGTATCTTCTCGGCCATCTCAAATCCGTGGCGGTAGAGAGCATTCATCTTGTCCATATCGGTCTCGATGCGGGCTACGTCGACGGGATGGTCGGGGCGGATAACGGTGATGCGCCCCTCGCGCTCGAGCTGCTCGACCCACGCGAGCTGGGCATTGTAGCGCTTGCCTCGGGTGATCAGGGCCTCACGCAGCTGGGGATAGCGGCGATAGATGAAGGGTGGCAGGTGAGGGGGCTTCTCCTCCTTGCGGTAGCCGAGCTGGCGGGTGAGCACCACGACGGCATGCCCGTAGCCTTGATCGAAGGCGCGGGCGAGGGGGATGGAGTCGGCTATGCCGCCATCGAGCATGGGGCGGCCGTCGACATGGGCTATGGGGCAGGCAAAGGGGAGGGCCGAGGAGGCTCTCACGATGTCGATGATGCGCTCGGGGTTCTCCTTCTCCTCGAGGTATACGGCACGGCCTGTGAGGCAGTCGGTGGCTACGCTCTCCACACGCATGGGGTTGGCACGATAGGCTGCATAGTCGTAGGGCCAGAGCGTCTCGGGCAGCTCGCGGTAGAGGAGATCCATGTCCATGATGCTGTGGTGACGCCACAGGTTGCGCACTCCGAGGTAGTGGCGCTCGGCCTGCAGGTCGGCAAAAGTGTACTTGGCTCGGCCGCGCTGATGGGAGGCAAACGAGAGAGCATTGCTCGACCCTGCCGACACGGCCACGAGGTAAGGGAAGGTGATGTGGTGGTCGGTCATCCAGTCGAGCACGCCGCTGGTGAAGACACCGCGCATGCCGCCTCCTTCAAGTACCAGTGCTGTATGTTTGAACTTATCTTTCATCGTAGTTGCATGATTAAAGGCTGTTTGTTTTTTCACTCTGTTGAAAAAATATTTTCACTTCGTTGAAAAAACTTTTTCGCTTTGTTGAAAATAAATTTTCATTACAGTGAAAAAGTTTTTGCAAGGCATCAAAAAATCTTGCAAAATACGTATATTTATTTGTTTAACAACATATTGCGCAGCACTTTACCACAAGTAATCTTCTGTATAGGCATCAAATGCAGGACGCTCCGTTATACCCTGCTGCTCTAACAGATTGTATATGGTCTCTTGCTCTATGGGAGTGATGAGTCTTGTGCCCTTGCGCATGCGATAATACATCGCCATGCCGAACGTAGCGATGATACCATCCTTCATCACATGGGCCTGGTGCACGGTCATTGCCGACATCATCCGCACGAATCCGCG
>JAEIGA010005587.1_pt1 | contig 19193 bp, 20 predicted proteins | sample 9270691 | NCBI WGS metagenome assembly JAEIGA01 (sample SAMN17057246, study PRJNA624740) | gut metagenome | biome: biome; isolation source: fecal sample | host: Bos grunniens | place: China: Xizang | collected 2019 | reverse complement strand
TTCGAGGAGTTGCGTACGCGTATCTTCAACCTCGAGTACTCGAAGTACCTCGACGAGATCGCATCGAAGCGTAAGACGATGGTATCGACCGGTGACCGCTCGGCAAAGATCCGTACCTATAACTATCCGCAGGGACGTATCACCGACCACCGTATCAACTACACCATCTACAACCTCTCGGCCTTTATGGATGGCGACATCCAGGGTTGCATCGACCAGCTTATTGTGGCTGAGAATGCGGAGCGACTGAAGGAGAGCGAATTGTAAAGAACGCGCCTAAAAAGGTGATTTCTGCGTTACGCTCCACCTCGAAATCCTCACATACACCAAAGTATGCTGCGGTTTCTCGGGTGTTCGCAGGCCTTGAAATCCCTCTTTTTATACACGTTCTTGGTGTGAAGATTATCTCAAGCATCTGAAAATCTCGGGGTGCAAGCCACGGTTTTATACACGTTCTTGGCGAGGAGATTATCTCAAGCATCTGAAAATATCAATTATCATAAGGGACTGCCCCGTGGGGCGGTCCTTTTTTTATTACACCTATTGCATTTATAACACATATCTCACCTATACCTCATTTGAATTTTCCATTTTGATTTTTGCATTTAGAATTGTATATTTGTAGATTAGAAGAAATGTTATTTTTCCGCTATGACCGCACCTGCGCAACATATCACCCTCTCGGAGCTTCAGCACCGCATCAAGTCGGCTGTTGAGGGCTCGCTGGCACTGCCTGTGTGGGTTGTGGCCGAGGTGTCGGAGCTTAAGGTCAACTACTCGGGTCACTGCTACCTCGAACTTGTCGAGAAGAGCGAACCCACGCGCGGTGGCACACCCATTCCGCGCGCACAGGTGAGAGCCGTCATCTGGCGGTCGCAATACGGTATGCTCGCCTCATACTTCGAGGCGCAGACAGGCTCACGCCTCGCGGTGGGTATGAAGATTCTGGCGAAGGTTGTAGTGTCGTACCACGAACTTTATGGTCTCTCGTTGCAGATTGCCGATCTGGATGCCTCCTACACCCTTGGCGAGGTGGAGCGCCAGCGCCAGATGACCATAGCACAACTTCAGCGTGACGGTGTGTGGGATATGAACCGCTCGCTTTCGCTTCCACGCCCTCTGCAGCGCATCGCCGTGGTGTCGAGCGCAGCGGCGGCAGGCTACCGCGACTTCTGCAACGAGCTACGCGATGGAGGCTACGCCTTCTCGCTCACGCTCTTCGATGTGGTGGTGCAGGGCGCAGCGGCCGAGGATAGCATCTGCGCGGCGCTGGAGGAGGTGGCTCTAAAGCAGGAGCAGTTCGACGTTGTGGTGCTGATTCGCGGTGGCGGTTCAGCTAGTGATTTGAGTTGTTTTAACTCCTACAGGCTCTGCTCCTATGTGGCGCAGTTTCCGCTGCCCGTGATCACGGGTATAGGCCACGACAAGGATACCAGTGTAGCCGATATGGTGGCGCACACACCCCTGAAGACCCCCACAGCCGTGGCGGCGTGGCTCACCGAGGGGATGGCTTGCGAGATGGCGTGGCTCGATGATGCTGCCCGCACACTCTCTGATATGGCCACTATGGCCACGCAGCGCGAGCGTCTGCGACTGGAGCGTATGGCCGGCGATGTGCAGCGCGACTCGTTGCGTGCCCTCGACCGCGAGCAGACGTTCCTTAGGATGACTCGCGAGCAACTCTCCTTTGCTGTTGAGCGAGGTGTGGAGCGCCAGAAGGCTTTTTTGAATATGGCCTCGGAGATTGTCCAGACCCGCTCACCCGAAAAGATCCTGCGCCTGGGCTTTGCCGTTGTGCGATGCGATGGCCGAGCCGTAACCTCTGCAGAGGGACTCTCGGGCAAGCAGGTCGATATTCAACTTGCCACAGGTGAGTTAAGGGCAAAAGTTTATTGATAAAAAGGGTTTAGAAATACATAATTAACATATCTATCAGCAAGGTATAGATTAACAAAGGTAGATTCCAGCCATTTCTGTATGGTAGTACTCCTGTATCAGTATAACACTAAAATACAGAAATGTGGAATGACGTAATTTATAAAACTCCTACTCTGTTATAGGAGAGGACTCTTGAGGAGACGGAGGGACTATGATTGTCGTGCGTCAGCCTATCCCGCACTGCGAAAGTTTGTGGAATGAGGGCGACCCCACAAATTTCGCCTTGCGGCGGTTTTTGTGCTACTTTTTGGCGGCAAAAAGTGGCAAGAATAAGAATTAAATAAAAGAGAAAAATATATGGCAAAGAAAAAACTCACATACACCGAGGCCATAGCCGAGATAGAGCAGATCCTTGCACGCCTGCGCGAGGAGCATATCGATGTCGATTCGCTCTCTGCCCAGGTTGGGCGAGCCACCGAGCTCATTGCCCAGTGCCGTGCGCAGCTGACCTCTGTCGAGCAGGCCGTTAAGGAACAGTTGGAACAGTAATAGAGAGAACAGTGAAACAGTTTATCAAACTCATATTAAACCTCTTTCCTCGCCCCATGTTGCAGCGTGTGGCCGAGTGGGCTGTGCCCATCCTCGGTCTATTCTACCTGGGTCAGGGTAAGGAGTGCCCGGTGTGTGGCTGTCGTCGTCGCAAGTTCTTGCCCTACGGTTACGTCAGCCCCCGCGAGAATGCGCTCTGTCCTAAGTGCCTTGCGCTGGAGCGTCACCGCCTGTTGTGGTTGTGGCTGCTGCGCGAGAGCGATCTTGGTCGCGGAGCTATGGCTCTGCCCCGTATGCTGCACATAGCACCCGAGGTGGCACTTATGCGCCGTTTTCGCAAGATGTACGCCTCCTCGCCCGAACGATATGTCACGGCCGATCTCGAGAGCCCGCTGGCAGATATGCACTTCGACGTGCAGCATATTCCGCTTAAGGATGGCGAGATGGATGCCATCATCTGCAACCACATTATGGAGCACGTCGAGGATGATCGCCTCGCTATGCGCGAGCTCTATCGCATTCTGCGCCGCGGAGGCTGGGGTGTAGTGCTCTCGCCTGTGGAGCGTGAGAGGGAGCATACCTTCGAGGATGATACAATCACCGACAAGGACGAGCGTACACGCATCTTCGGTCAGTATGACCACCGCCGCATCTATGGTCGCGACTATGCCGACCGTCTGCGTGAGGCTGGCTTTGAGGTGATGGTCATCCCCTATAAAGATTCATTTACCCCCGCCGAGCAGGAGCGCTATGCCCTCACCGACGAGGATTTATACGTTGTTTACAAACCATAAAGACTCTACGCTTATGGATGTATTACAGAAATATGGCTCTCTGCGCCGTTTCATTGCAGATAGTTATTCGCCCACCACGCAGCAGGCCGTCGATTCGGCCCTGCTCTATGCCGAGGAGAAGATGCGTGGCTATGCCCGCTACGATGGCACCCCTATGCTCGACCACGATGTGGCTGTGGCCGAGATCGTGTCGCGCGAGTTGGGCCTTGGCTGTAACTCCACCGTGGCGGCTATCCTGCACGATGTGATCCGCATCGCCAACAAGGAGCGTCCCGAGGAGGTGGAGCCCCTCTCGATCGAGATTCGCGAGCGCTTTGGCGAGCCCGTGCTGGGTATTATCGTGGGACTGTGCAAGATCTCCAACATCAAACTCAAGGTGTCGAAGGAGCAGGCCAACGACTTCCGCGATATGCTGGTCAGCTACTCGGTCGATCCGCGAGTGATTCTCATCAAGCTGGCCGACCGTCTGGAGGTTATGCGTAGCCTGAATATCTTCCCCGTGGCCAAGCACCGCAAGAAGAGCTGGGAGAGTATGAATCTCTACGCCCCCATCGCCCATAAGCTGGGTCTGTATGCGCTGAAGAGCGAGCTGGAGGATCTGGCACTGAAGTGGCTGGAGCCCAAGGACTATGAGTATATCACACGCCGACTGGAGGAGACCGAGAGCGAGCGTCAGACCTTCATTGCCCGTTTTCTGGTGCCCATCGAGGAGAAGCTTAAGTCGATACCCAATCTGCATTACCATATCAAGAGCCGCACCAAGTCGGTTTACTCGATCTGGAACAAGATGCGTAAGCAGAACGTTCCGTTCGAGGGTGTTTACGATATTTTTGCGCTGCGCATCATAATCGACTGCGAGCGCGAGCTGGAGAAGCAGCTCTGCTGGACGGTCTATTCGGTCGTCGGCGACTGCTACACCCCCAACCCCAAGCGTATGCGCGACTGGGTTACCATCCCCAAGTCCAACGGCTACGAGTCGCTCCACACCACTGTGTCGGCTGGTGGCGGTCGCTGGGTGGAGATTCAGATCCGCACCGAGCGTATGGATGCCGTGGCCGAGCGAGGTATCGCCGCTCACTGGCGCTACAAGGGTGTGAATCAGGGTGCGCAGACCTCGGAGCAGTGGCTCAGCCGCCTGAGGGAGGCGCTGGAGGAGACTACCCACTCACTCTCGCAGCGCTTCGATGCCAAGCCTTCGACGAGCGAGATCTTTGTCTTCACGCCCAATGGCGATATACGCAAGCTGCCTGAGGGTGCTACCGTGCTGGACTTTGCATTTGACATCCATACCAACCTTGGCGCGACCTGCACGGGTGCGAAGGTGAACAACCGTGCTGTGCCCATCCGCGAGGTGCTGCACAATGGCGACATTGTGGAGGTGATGACGCAGAAGAACCAGACTCCCAAGTCGGACTGGCTTACGTTCTGCGTGACGTCGAAGGCTCGTGGCCGCATCAAGTCGTGGCTTCGCAACGAGCAGATGAAGCACGCCCGCATCGGTCGCGAGGAGCTGGAGCGCAAGCTCAAGAACTGGAAGATCACGGTTCCCATCGACGAGGCTGTGGCCTATCTGGGCAAGGTGCTGAAGGTGCGCACAGGTCGTGAGGTCTATTCGATGATCGCCCTGCAGAAGATTGACTTCCTCTCTATCAAGGAGATACTGCAGCAGTGGCTCTCGGGCGAGGCCGAGGAGCAGCGACGTGTGGCGGCAGCCGAGGCTGAGCGCAAGAAGGAGGAGCTGAAGGCGGCACAGCAGGAGGAGGCTCCATCGCACCGCCGCTCGGATGCGCTTGTCATTGATGAGAAGATCAACAACATAGAGTATAAGCTGGCCAAGTGCTGCAATCCCATCAAGGGCGACGATATCTTCGGCTTTGTGACCATCTCGTCGGGTATCACGATCCACCGCTCGGACTGCCCCAATGCCACGCGTCTGAGGGAGAACTACCCCTACCGTGTGATGGATGCCCGCTGGCGCAGCAGTGCCGACGGAGCCTTCCGTGCAACCATCGCCATTGTGGCAGGCGACATCCCCGGCATCGGCAATCAGATTACCGAGGTAGTTACGCGCGAGCTAAAGCTCAACATCCGCACGCTGAGCATGGCGGCCCGTGGCGACGGCACGATGCGTGGCACTATCAGTGTCGAGGTGCCCTCCACATCGATTGTCGATCTTTTGATTCACTCCATTATGCGTATTCGTGGCGTACAACGCGCCTATCGCGTAAATAATTAGAGATGGAGAGAGGTTATGTATATATGCTGACAAATACTTATCACACAGTTTTATATACGGGTGTGACAAGTAATTTGCAGAAGCGTATAGCCGAGCATCGGAATAAGAGTTTTGGTGGGTTCTCGGCTCGATATAACCTCAATATTGTTGTATATTTTGAGGAGTTGCCGAATATCGTGGCTGCTATCGAGCGAGAGAAGCAGATCAAACGATTGTCGCGGCATAGGAAAGAACTTATAATTAATAGGGTTAATCCCTCGTGGGAAAATTTATTATAAACGCGTCATACCCCGCTACGCAGTAGCGCAGGGTATCCTCGGGGAAATTAGCCGTTAAGCCTGGAGGATTGCCATCGTCACCTTCGGTGTCGGGCAATGACGTAAAAGAAATACAAAACGCGTCATACCCCGCTACGCAGTAGCGCAGGGTATCCTCGGGGGAGTTAGCCGTAAAGCCTGGAGGATTGCCATCGCCACCTTCGGTGTCGGGCAATGACGTAAGAAGAAATATTGAATTTTATAAAATATGCACAAACCGCTGAAAATACTCTACGACCTGCTCTCGCCCATCTCACGAATTCCGGGCCTGGGATGGACGGTGCGCCCGCTCAAGCTTGTGATCTACACGCTCGAGGGACTGATGGCGCACGGCACAATGGATATGAGTGCCGCGCTCACGTTCTATACGCTCATCTCGCTGGTGCCTGTGCTGGCATTGGTCTTTGCCGTGGTGAAGAGCTTCGGTCTGGCCGAGAGCCTTGTCGATAACCTCTACTCGCTGCTGCCGCAGATGCCCGAGGTAGTCGATTATGTGGTCGATTTCGCCAATAAGGCGCTGGCCCGCACCCGCGGTGGTGTGATGGCTACGGTCAGCTTGGTGACGCTGTTCTGGGCCGTTATTCGTATGTTCGAGAGTATCGAGGCCAACTTCAACAAGATCTGGGAGGTGAAGTCAACGCGCAACCTTGTGCGCAAGTATAGCGACTACATCACCGTTGTGATCATCGCTCCGCTGCTCTGGATCGTAGCCACATCGGTCGGCGGCTATGCCCGCGAGCTGCTCGGCGTGGAGGGCTCGGTGTGGATGCAGATGGGCACGAAGGCTCTCTCGCTGGTGTTTGTGTGGGTTATGTTTGCCCTTATCTACCTTGTCATCCCCAACTGCAAGGTGCGTCTGTACTCGGCTCTGCTGGCCGGAGTGATGGCTGGTACGTGCTTCTTCCTGTTCCAGGCACTGTATGTCTATCTGATCAAGTGGATGACCTCCTATAACGCCATCTACGGTAGCTTTGCCGCCCTGCCTCTGTTTATGCTCTGGATGCAGAACTCGTGGAGCATACTGCTCATAGGCTGCGAGTTCTCCTTTGCCATACAGAACGAGAAGCGCTTCGACGAGGAGCGCACCCTGCCTTCGCTTAGTCAGGATGTAAGCCGCAAGCTGATGCTCGCCATAGTGGCCTATGTTGCCCGTGCGTTCCGTCGTGGCGAGGGTGCTGTGCCGATGGTGGCCATCCGTGAGCAGCTGGCTCTGCCCACACGCACTGTGAGCAAGCTCATCTCTACACTCGTTGCGGCTGGGGTGCTCAATGAGGTGCGTTGCGAGGAGGAGGAGTACGATGTGGCCTACGCTCCTGCGCGCGATATCACTGCGTTGCGCGTTAGCGATGTGCTGGAGGCGGTCGATAACTATGCCGATGGCCCTGCGGAGCAGCTATGCCACGCGGCTGAGGCTCGCCGTGCCGAGGAGTGTATCGAGGCGCTGAAGCGTAAACTCCGCGAGGCGGATAGTAATGAACTTGTAATTAATCTCATCAATGAATAGACAGATACAAAGCGTCATCGTCGTAGGCAGTGGCAATGTGGCCGAGTCGGTGGCTGTGGCCGTGAGCGAGTGCCCTCAGCTGGAGTTACGTCAGGTGGTGGCTCGCAACTCTGCGCGCGCCAGCGAGGTAGCAGCATTGGCCTCTTGCGAGTGGTGTGACGATATGGCTCAGGCGGCCGATGCCGACCTCTATATCATCGCCGTGAGCGATCGTGCCGTTGAGGATGTTGCTACAGCATTGCGCCGAGCCGAGGGCTCCATCGTAGTGCATACGGCAGGCAGCGTTGAGCGCAGCGTGCTGGGTGAGGAGCTTACGGGTGTGCTCTATCCCTTCCAGACCTTTACGGCTGGTCGCAGGGTCGATTTTTCGGCTGTGCCGCTCTTTGTCGAAGGCTCTGACGAGCAGACAACCCAGCAGATAGAGCGTGTAGCTCACCTGCTGAGCCGCAGAGTCTATCGTGCCACATCAGCCGTACGTCGCGAGGTGCATCTTACGGGCGTTCTGGCGTGCAACTTCGTCAATGCACTCTATTCGATGGCGGCCGACCGCCTGGAGGAGAATGCCTCTCTGCCCTTCGATGTGTTGCGACCTCTTATCGAGGAGACCGCCCGCAAGGCTGTGGATGCCACCCATCCCCGAGGCGTGCAGACAGGACCCGCCGTGAGGGGCGATTTCTCTGTCGCCGAGCGACACACGAAGATGCTCGGTGATGAACATAAAGCACAGATTTATAAACTATTAACAGAATATATATGGCAAACTTCAAAGAAGATATAGCAAAGGTCAAGGCCTTCATTTTTGATGTCGATGGCGTGATGACCGACGGTGGCATTATGCCCATTGGCGACGGGTCGGACTTCATCCGCAAGTACAACGCCAAGGATGGCTATGCCATAGCCTACGCCGTGCGCCGAGGCTATAAGGTGTGTATCATCTCGGGCGGTCACGGCAACCTGCTGCGCTCGCGTATGGAGCGACTGGGCGTTACGCGTATGTATCTGAGTTGTATGAATAAGATTCAGGCTATGCAGGAGTTCTTCGCCGACTATGAGATCGACCCCGCAACGACAATCTATATGGGTGACGACATCCCCGATCTGGAGTGTATGGAGCTCGTTGGCATCCCCGTATGCCCTGCCGATGCCTGCTCCGAGGTTATCGAGGCGTCACGCTACGTGTCGGAGTTTGGCGGTGGCAAGGGTGCCGTGCGCGACATTGTCGAGCAGGTGCTGCGCTCGCAGGATGAGTGGGCAAAGGATCGTGAAGGAGTATTAGGAGCAGCATCGCGATAGATATGAGTGGAGAGAATTTTTTTCGCCGTCAGAGGGTCTTTGACTTTCTGGATGCGCACGGTATAGAGTACACCGTTTACGACCACCCCGAGGCGCCGACCATCGAGATTGCCCGCCAGTATTGGCGCCAGGATGGCTCGAAGCACTGCAAGAACCTCTTCTTCCGCAACCACAAGGGCAACCGCCACTACCTTGTTGTCTTCGACAGCGAGCGCACGATGGCTATCCACGATCTGGAGCAGCGTCTGCATCAGGGCAAATTGTCCTTTGCCTCGGAGCAGCGTATGGAGAAGTGGCTGGGTTTGCGACCCGGCTCGGTGTCGCCCTTCGGACTGGTCAACGATGAGGAGAATCATGTGCATCTCTTCCTCGATGCCAATCTGCAGAATCAGCCCTCGCTGAGCTTTCACCCCAACGACAACACCGCCACGGTGGTCATCTCGCAGGAGATGTTTCAGAAGTATCTGTCGGCTGTGGGGAATAGCTACGAATACATCGAACTATACTAAAATAGGGTGTCAATCGACACCCTATTTTTTTAAATATATGCTGTAAAGTTTACCCTTTATCTTCGTTAGCGCCAGCCTTACCTCGTTGCCGCTCCTGGCGCCTGACTTACGGCGAAACTCATCCACACCCATCGGAAAATCGCGCAGGATAATATCCACGCCACGACCTTTCAGATCGCGCTTAAGTTGCTTTGCGTCAAATGGTTCTATACGCTCAATCGGTTCCACGCGGCCCAGCACATCCTCGGGCTCGGTGCGGGCAAATCCAAACGAGTTGTTGCTCCACACATCGGCCTTGCCACGCAGTGCGTGCTCCACAAGGCGTGCCTTCTGCAGCGCCACGTCGGGGATTATGAGGTAGCCATACTCTCCGGCCATAAACTCACCCTGGCAGGGCGTGTTGTCAATCTCTTCGCGCTTAACCTCTATGCGCTTTCGACCTACTGCCTCGGCTGCCAGACGTGCTCCCTGCCCATCTATATATATATTCACCTCCTTGCACTCGCCAGCCAGCGAGAGCACCTCCACCGTGCAGTCGCCAAAGAGACGGAAGGCCTCCTCGACATCAAACAGCGGCGAGTTCTTTATCGCCACACGCTCCGTGATGCGACCAAGCGCAGGGTAGAGCGCTACCATATTGGGCGAGCAATCCTCCAGCCTTACCACACGCTTGCCATCGGCTGTGCGGCGGTCGGGGTCGGCATAGACCCAGTCGAAGTGCTCCTCGCACGAAGAGACATACTCCTCGGCTGAGGTAGTGATCACCTCCACGTTGCTTATACCCATGCGGCGCAGATTCTCTCTTACCACCTCGGCCAGCACCTCATCCCTCTCCAGTGCCACCACACGACGAAAATGCGATGCCATAGCCACCGCATCCATACCAAGACCACACGTTAAGTCGAGCAGCGTATCGCCCTCGATGCGCTTTGCTGCGGCACACTCCTGGCTCGATGCCTGCTCGAAGGCTCGTTGCGGTATGATACCTCGCGCTGCATAGAGACGTGGCATTTTGATGCGGGCACGCTGCAGATACTTTAGCTGCGTAGCCACCTCGCGAGCGTGCACAACACCCCTGTCGAGCGCCACCAGCAACGGGTCGCGGTCGATATTCTTTTCGATCGCCTCACGAACTTCGGGCTTCAGGAGTATGGCCAGCTCTTCGTGTGTCATTACTTCATGAATACGAAATAAACGGCCATGATCAGGCATACGAATGCCGCCAGATGGTTCCAGTGCAGAGCCTCACCGCGGAAGAATACGGTGGTGAATACGGTGAAGATAATGAGCGTGATAACCTCCTGCATCACCTTGAGCTGCATGAGCGTGAAGGGACCACCGTTGTCGATAAATCCGATGCGGTTGGCAGGAATCTGGCACGAATACTCGGCAAGGGCAATGCCCCACGAAAAGAGGATGACCAGATAGAGAGGCCACGACTCGATAAGTTTCATCTGCTGCAACTTCAGGTGACCATACCATGCGAAGGTCATGAAGACGTTCGATACGACCAGCAGCAGAATTGTGTACAATGCTTTCATTTCGACTTGATTATAACTCTTTCGGGCGGCAAATATAGCCTTTTTTTCGTAAAGTTATTCCTCTTTGCGGTGCAACTGCCTTGAAAACCTGCTCGAAGAGGGCTTCTCCCACGCCCAGAGGATGAGCGTAAAGATGAAGAGCAGAATATAAATCGCATAGCACCACCCGCGGCTGATGCTCGCCTCAGCCCATAGCATCCCACTCCCGGCAGCCCATGTGGCAAGGCCGTTCATGGCCTCTGTTGCCTGCTCTATGATCCACGCCGCGATGCCCTGCAGCGGCGCAATGGGGAAGAGAACCCATAGCAGTGTCGTGCCGACAATTATTGCGCACAGAGGCACCATCAGCGGACTAAGCAGAATGCCCCACAGGCTCATCGTGCCGAATGTGTGGCTCACAAGGGGCATCGTGGCAGCCGTGGCGGCTATGCTCACCCCTATGGCGGTCAAGGCTCGCTGGGTGAGTCGGCGTGCGACGTCGCGCCACATACTGTGCGAGGGTAGCAGTTGCCTTGTTGCCTGAGTGTAGGGTACAACCCACAGAAGGATGGCCGCAACGGAGAGAAACGACAGCTGGAAGCCCACGTCGTGCAGCGTACGGGCATCTATGGTAAGCATTATGAAGGCTATGAATGCCAGCGTGTTGACGCTTCGCACCGAGGAGTAGAGCGATGTTGCCACCTGCATGATGGAGAACATCGTGGCGGCACGCACCACCGATGGCGAGAAGTCGGCCAGTGCGGCATATATCCAGATGGCGGCGATAATCATCACACTTCTTATCACCTGCCCGCCACGCAGCAGCGTAAAGAAGGATAGAAGCAGGTTGAGTATTGCAAATATAAATCCCACGTGCAGTCCCGATACGGCCAGCAGATGCGCCCCGCCACTCAACGAGTAGTCCCTCTGCAACGGCTCGGTTAGGGCATCTCTTTGGCCTATGCTTACGGCACTTGCCACCATCTCGGTCTTAGGCGAAAGTCCCAGCTGAGCGATGCGACGCTTTGCCTCTGCTTGCCATCTCCCGATAAGGCTTGCCGATGCAGTGCGCCTGTGCAGAATGTTGTCGGCGGAGATGAAAATCTGCGCTGCAAAACCCTGTGCTGCCATGTAGCGTCCCGTGGCCGAACTCCGCTCGAAGGGATGAGCCGCCGCTATCACCACTATGCGGTCGCCCTGCTTGATTGGCTCATCGGACAGGATGCGTACCTCGGCGCGAGAACGATAACTCTTGCCCTCATGCATGAAGGCTACCACACGCCCCTGGGCGGTTGTGCGGCCATCCGTAATGCGAATGATGCGCCCTACCTCAATCTCCATCTCTCCATGCTCGGGCAGCGAGGGTGTCGAGCGTAGTGTGGCGCTCACCACGCCAGCCATAACGATGGCAAGCAGCAGAAGGTAGTCGCCTCCATAGCGCAGTGTCAGCACCACCATCAGCACAAATACGGCGATAGCCACCGCCGCCGGCATTCCCATCCACTCGCCCAGCAGTATGCCCACAATAAGGGCGGGCAGGGCGCAGAGCATAGGTGCCGTGCGCAGGAGACGGAGTATGTTTTCCCAGATTAGCTTCATCATCTGCAAAAATACAAAAAAGTGCGACAGATTCTCACTGTCGCACCTAAACAATAAGGGGATTAAAATCCCGTCAGGGTAAATCCATACTCCACCTCTGCACGGCGTGCCGCACATCCATTCTCGATGCGCGACATAGCCGCCACAATGGGCACCATCACTCGTCGTGAGCGGGTATCTATCTTCTCGTCGGGCCTGATGCCTGTCATCTCGCACACCGCATCGATGTAGAGTGCCGTATGATTCTCCGAGGGTGGGGCGTAGCGTGTGATCATCTCTTTGAGGCTTCGCAGCCCGTAGCGCACACGATAGGTGTCGAGCAGGATGAACATCGCCCTGTAGCCCCACTCCATCGACTCAAACTGCTTGAATGACTCATCCGTCGATGGGTGGCACTCGCCCTTGTAGCGCACTCGCGAGCGGCGTATGTTGCCCGGATTGCAGTTTGCTATGCCGCGGCTCATCTCTCCACCTCCTTTCTCACGCGGTGGCGCACATAGCGCCTCAGGTAACGAAACAGTGGTGCATCGCTGATGCGGCAGGCATTCTCCAGGAACGACCACATCTCCACACCGCACACAAAGCCGGCGAAGAGTTTTGTGATGTTGAGGTGGAGGAAATCGAGCATCACCGCATCTATGGCGTAGGCCATGTAGAGTGCGATTATCGACAAAGCCAGCTTTTGCACCGTGTGCCACGCCTCGCGGCTCTCAAAGTACCATCGGCGCCCCTCGCGCTGTGCATCTGCGTGCGAAGCCACCACGCCAGTCAGAAAGTCGAAGGTGATAAACCCCACCACACAACCTGCCAGCGGAGCTATGGGTGCCGCCAGTGCAAGCAGAGCCGCCACCACGCCGCTAAAGTATCTGTACAAGTCCTCCATCGCATCTGCATCGGTTTAGAATGTTCTCCTCGCTACGGTACTCCTTGTACTCTGCGGCATGCTGCTCCAGATGCTCCGACAATCGCTCTCGCATAGCTTGCGCACGCAGTCGCAGGGCACGCTGCAACTCTGCACGTGCCTTCCCATCGGCAGCCTTGTGGTGGCTGCCTGCAGGAGAGGAGAGTCCCAGTTGTGAGGTCTGTACATTGAGCCTGGGCTGAACCAGAAGTCGTGTGCACATAGCCACAGCGGGGATTATATATTCGGTCTTTAGCTGAGCATAGCCTCCCTTTGCCACCTCGTCGAGCAGGGCCTGCCCCACGATGGGACGAATCCATAGCTCCGTAGCCGCTGTGATGTCGGCCGTGCTGATAGCCTCCGGTGAGAGCCACTCGCCATCGCCAAATGCTATGGCGATAACCTCCGCAGGTGTTGTAATATTCTGTGCCATAGTTAGTTGATTTTGGTTACGTTATATTTCGTGATCTCCGACAGAAAAGCCTGCTGTCGCTCATCCTCGGCATCATACTCCAGACCGTCGGCCTTGCGTGCTTCCCACACCTTCATGTAGATGGGTTTTGAGCGTGTGGGCGGGCGGTTGACAATCTCGAGCGATGAGCAGTCGATGCCGGCCACCTCCTGCATCAGTCGTCTGATGGGGGCGAGCAACTCCTCCTGCTCGGCAAGAATCACGGTGTTGAGTGCCACCTCATACTCGTGGAGGATGCGCTCGGCGCTGAATCCCGCCGAGTAATCCAGACCGCTGAGCGAGCGGAACCACGAGTGGGCAATCACTATGTCGCTTGTGGCCTGGTCGTGCAGTGTGCTCCAGTCGCCCTCGTTGTTCGATTCGAGGGGTATGAATCGCGATGAGTTGCCCTCTTCGCCACTGCCCACCACGAACATCACCTGTCCGGGAGTGCCTGCAAAACGCTTCTCGGCCGTCTGCACCAGTCGCTCGGCCTCGGCCTCGCTCGCCATCTCGGCATCGAGCATCATGATGCCCGAGAGCTGGAACGAGTTGTCCAGACGCGAGATGTTCCAGCAGTCGGTCTTGTAGGCTATGGCCGATACACCCATGCCGGCGATGTACTTCGGCACGCCGTAGTGCGAGAACATAGGTTCATACTCCTTGTAGTGGATAATGGAGCGCAGCGAGCCGTCGCTCTGCTTCTCAAATCGAGGGTATAGTGGTAGCGTGTGTGCCTCCTCCGCCCGAAAGGCACTCCAGTCGTGGTGCAGCAGCACATGCTCGGAGTCGCGTGCAAGACGGCAACGCGAAGCATCCTGATGATGCAGCGAGAGGAACGAGTGCTCCTCATCGGTCACCACCTCCAGAAAGGCATTGCCCATCAGCGCCTTGTCGAAGGCCAGACGGTAGAGCACGCGGCGCAGCGAGTCGCCCTCGCCATTGGCTCTCTCGACCATCGAGCGCAGAAGTGGCTCCTCGTCATCGAACGAAAATCCCTTGCCGGCGATGTAGTCGGCTTTGTCGTTTATGATTCGTCGGTGTGTGGTCGAGCGGCGCGACATGAGCGAGAGAGCATAAGGGAGCATATTGTCGTCGCCCCAGCGCCAGAACTTCTCGCTCTGCACCCTCTGCGATGAGAGCGCAAAGAGCGACTCTGCCTTGCGGTTAGTGACCGCCACCATACTCTTTGTTTTTCTCTTTTCCATATTTTCTTATGTTTTATTGATCCATTGCCGATGAGGTGTCGCGCGACGCGAGCGTCAGCACCACCTTCGGCTGCTCTTGTGGTCGGCTGCCCGAGTGGAACGTGAGCGAGCGCAGGCGCAATGCCCGCTCAAATCCGAAGTGCGGACTCCAGCCCACTATAAGCTCCTCGCCCGAGCTTAGACGTATGCGTGCCGCCACGCCCTCTGCGGCAGCACGTTGCAGAAACTCTGCATTGCGCCATGCTGCCGTGAGGTTGCGATCGGAGCAGAGGGTGAGCGTATGTTCTACGCTCACCGGCAGGCCCTGGGCCTGGGTTTGCTCGTCGTAGTGTGAGCCATCATCCATCAGGCTCACCTCTACGCCCTCACCCGCGACCATATCCTCCACTCCTCGAAGGCCGTGTACCGCGAATAGCTCAGCGTGGGCAACGCCGCCCACGGGTTTGTATCTCTTCTCGGTCATGGCTCACGTTCTTTAGTCGGCGTTGATGTAAGCCGTTACCAACTCCTCATCCAGAATCTCGCAGCCGATGGCGAAGACGGCTCGCTGGCGGTTCTCCATCTGGTCGGGGTTGTACCACATACGAATCTCCGAGCCGGGGCTGTCGGCCGTATTTACGGCCATCACCATGTTACGACGGTCGGTGAAGATGATGAAGTCCTTCGAGAGCGATGACTCGCCGATGGCGGGGTCAACATTCACCTCGATGACGGGGAAGCCACGGTACATAAGCTGCGGGCGACCCGTCTGGCAATCCTGGTACGATGCCGCGCCATATGCGCTATCCAGATAGTTCTGGTAGTAAGCATAGATGCGGGGCGATACGAAGAATGCCACCTGCCCCTCGGGGAAGAGACCCTTCAGACGGGGGCTGGCATCGTTTACGATGTCGGAGAAGATCTCGCCCAGACTCATGTCGCTGAGCAACACCTCCAGCTCCTTCGATGAGTTGGCGATCTCGCCACTCTTCACACGCTCGTTGATGAGCTTGAGCAGGCCATCGAAGCTTGTGTAGCCTGTGCCCAGTGTGCCGCCCTTGTCACCGAGCCAGAGGTTCATGCGGATCGACTCGGCAATGGCCTGACGGAACAGCTCGGTCTCGGCAGCCTCAAGCTCAGTGCCCGAGAGATCCTCCATATTCACATCCGAGCGGTTGGTGATAAGCTCGAAGATGGTCGAGAAGTAGTCGCTTGCAGCAAAGGCATTCTCGGCCTTCACGCGAGCCATGGGAATGGTCTTCTGATAGTGGGTGGTCTTCACTCCACCCTCCCAGTCGGTGGCCTGGTCGAAGGGCGTGAGTACGTTGCCCTTACGATCCCAGATCTGCACGACGGTAGGCATGGGCATGTTGTAGAGGATGCGGATACCGAGCGACTCGGCTGAGGGTCCGGTCAAAAGGGGACGGAAAAAGATGGTCTCGAGTTCGTGACCTGAATAGTTCTTGGGGTTTACAATAATGCTTGACATAATGTGTTGTTTTTTAGTTGGTTAATGATTGATAAAATTAATACTTGCCGAAGGCCTTGGCATCGGCTGCATAGGCCTCCTCATTGGCACGCAGCAGCGGCTGATTCATCGAGGGATCTTCGGCTGGTTTGACCTTCGATGAGTGGTATCGGCGCTGTCCCTCCTCAAAGGCAATTATCGACTTTGCTGGGCTCTGCGCCACAGCCTGTGGCAGCGCCTCCTGCTCCTCAGTAGCCTCCTTCTCGGCTCGCTTCGCCTCACGCTTCTCCATATGCTTCTCGTGCAGCCGCTCCAGCCACTCCTCGATGCGGTAGGCCAGGCGACCAAGCAGGTAGCGGATGATCTCTCCCGCAGCGGAGTTCTCCACCTGTGGGATATCCACATCCGAGGGTGTATCCTCCTTCTCGGGCACAAGCACACCCGTAATCAGCGGGTCGGTGATGCAGTCGGCAAGGCCTGCCGCTACGGTCTCCTCGGCTGTGAGCCAGCGGCCCTCGCCATTGTTCTCGGCCATCAGATCGGCGAAGTACTGCGCATCGCGACCCGAGTGCAGGGCGTAGAGTGATGCCAGTCGCTCGTCGGTCTTACGCAACAGGTCGGCACGGGCATCGAGCGATGAGGCGTTACCCTCGATCGAGCATGTTGACTTGTGAATCAGGTACATGGCGTTGCTCGAAATCTCGCGGCAACCGTCGTTTGCAGCCTGTGCTATGATGGTTGCGGCCGATGCTGTGTAGCCGTAGCAGCGTGTGGTGATGTGGGCGTCGAGTCCCATCAGTGCATCGTAGATGAGCAGCGCATCGTTCACATCGCCACCCGTCGAGCGGATGTTCACCACCACCTTTGTGGCGGCAATCTCGGCTATGCGTGCTACCTCTTCGCGGAAACGGTCAAAGGTGGCGATGCGTGTCGATGCATTCTCAAACTGATGCTGTTCGGGTACACCTATCGTACCCTCGATGTCGATGTAACATGTGTGGGCTTCATTTCTGATAGTGATTCTGGTTTGCATTTTTTTTCTCTTTACATCTTTTTTAGGTTTAACAATTAATCTTCTGCCATGCGCACAAACTCGCAGTGTGCACTCTGCGTCGTGGCATCGTAGCCTCTTACTCTGCGCAGATAGTATGTGGCTCGTTGCCCCGCTATGTTGAGTCGGTACCTATAGCGTGCTCCACCTCCCTGCGGCACCTGGGAGAGGGGTGGCAGCGCATGAGATGGCAGGGTCAGGTGTACGCTCAGGCGTCGTCGCATGGCCTGCTCGCTCCACTCGCGCAGGTAGTAGTGGTGGAGTCCCGACACTTCGTCCCTGTCCTCGAAACAGAGTGTGAATTCGCCCGGCGAGTGAAATGCGGCATAGGGGTACTCCCCGCCAAAAGATGGTGCTCCCCACCTCTCACCCTCGGGCAGAGGTCGCATACCCTCATATCTCACCACACGCATCGAAACCTCACCCACGCTGTCGGCATCGCGATCGCCCACCTGCATGATGCGCGCCGATGGCGCCGAGGCATAAATGCCTGTAGCCGATATTGTCGGGCAGAATAGGGGGTTGGCTCTCCTTTCGCGCCCCATCGTGGCGATGAAGGATCCTACCGTCGTGCTCCACTCTCCGAATGTCTCCCCGCTCTGGGCATTGTGGCGTGCTACGGCGCCATCACCCTCTGCGCGGTAGCATAGCGTGCGGTTGTGACGCACCTTGGCTGCCAGGTCGGTGGCTCTAATCTGCTTGTTGCGATCGACATAGATGCTCACATCACGCAACTCGCCATCGTAGAAGTCATCATAGGGCTCGATGTAGATACATTTCGAAGCTTCGCACGTGGCAAGGCGCAGGTTGAACATCTGCTGTACCGCCTCCACAAACTCGCGCTGCGTAGCCTCGTGAGCGAGGATATGCTCCGTCGTGAGTGCCGAGCCCGCCGCTGGCGAGGAGTAGAAGAGGGGTCGCAGTGTGCAGAGCGGCGATAGTGTCACCCGCTGTCCCTGTTGTGCGCCGTGCAAATACATTCTGGTGAACTCCTTACCTCGTGATGGCGTGAGATGCTCGGGCGGAGTCTGCAACGTCACCTCCACATCCATCACCCCTGTGGCCGCCACATAGCCGTCGTATATGGCCCAGTCGCCCGTATACTCCTCGCCACTCGAGGTGAGCAGCAGCGACTCGCCACCACTGAGCGAGGGCATTGTGAACGTCGTCTCGCTGGCCGTAATGCTCTTGATGAGCGTATCCCTGCCTCCTGCGCGATAGATCAGGCGGAGCGTTGCACCGCTGTCGTTGTCGAAGACAAAGCATTTGTACTGCACGCCTGCCGTAAGCCCCTTGCGACGATCCTTGTGGGGGTTGGCCAGTGGGATCTCCATCTCGCAGCCCGTATCCACGTAGAGTCTGTCGAAACCCTGCAGACGGCTGCTCGATATGATGCGGTACTCGGTCGAGTATTTGAGAAAGATCTCAAAACCCACGTTTGCCTCCACTTTGGGACGATACTCTACACCCTCATCGCCAATCTGTAGTACGCCGCGATTGTTGTAGAGTTCACCGCCCTGAGTCGTCTGCACGAAGTTGCCAAGCGATGAGGTGAGCACCAGCGGTGTCATCCACGCGCGACCCATCACATCGGCTGTGGTTGTAGCCTCGGTAGTGCGGCCCGCCATGAATCCCGACGAGTTCTCCAGTCGCGTGAGCGAACCGCCGGCCTTGGGGTAGCAGCCACTGAAGTAGAGTTTTCTGGCCATGTCGCTCTCCAGAAATCGGCTCTCAGTGGTGTAGCCCGCATCCTCGAATATTGCGCGGAGCATATCCCTTACCGATATGAAGGGGTGGTAGTCGGCTACTGTCATCACTCGCTGTGGCGCATAGAGCGATGTGGAGTCGTATGGCTCGCGGTAGTCGTCGTGGCGCACAGGCAGAAAACGCACCGTCCGTTCGCCCTGCCAGCTCTCCTCTATAGTCCGATAGTTGA
>JAEIGA010005586.1_pt1 | contig 19194 bp, 41 predicted proteins | sample 9270691 | NCBI WGS metagenome assembly JAEIGA01 (sample SAMN17057246, study PRJNA624740) | gut metagenome | biome: biome; isolation source: fecal sample | host: Bos grunniens | place: China: Xizang | collected 2019 | reverse complement strand
GGGAAAACGACAAATTTTTAAGATTTTTCAAAAATCCCTATTTACAAAATACGTTTTTACTGATATACTCATAAACGTGATAGGGAAAACGACAAAAGGAAATAAAAATGGATACGATTTACCAAGGAATCAAAGATTTTACGGACAGCGAGCTTGAAGCGTTTGAACGTATGGTCGAAGCTATCGAGCGACTTAAAGAAGATAAGTAACAAACGCAAGACCGCAAAAGCAAACAGCCAAGAAGGCGGAGAATCCAAGATGGCGCCCAGAATGGAAATTAGCGAAAGAATCGAGCGCGTCGAGTGGGCGGCGCGAAAGTGGGTGGAAGCGGACAAGAAAAGTATTGTGCTTTTTGGACGAATGGCGGAACAAGACGACGCCAAAGAACTCGCTAACACAAAATCCTTGAAACACGACTACGAGAGACTAAAGAACTTGCTGGAAGAATACGCGTATTATCGCGCCGGATTAGTTGAGATAGTCGAAGCGACGGAAGGGCGAGGCGATTACGCTGAACACCTTGCCCACTATAGTCAAATTGAAGAATTTAAGCCCGACGACGAAACGGGGTTTATCCCGTTTGACAAAAGAGCAAGAATCGTTTGGTTCTTCTATCTTTACAAAGCGGCGAACGAAGCGTTATAAGGAACCAAGATGAAAGAAGAAAAAATGGAGCCGAAACTGACGATTGATTGTCCGGAATACCGCCGAGCCGTCGAGTTGCTTGCGGCAATGATTTCAACGCTTAGCGTCGACGAGAAAAAGGAGTTTTGCAAGGCGCTTAAAGCGAGTTACAGTTGCGGCGAAGAATCGTGTTGCGAATCGTGGGACGAGTACCTGGAAAACACCGGCAACGCCTTGTTCGACGCTATTAACAAAAATCTAGCGCGGGGAAACGAAATGGACGACGCTTCGAAGTTTGTCGCAGTCAGAATCGTTCACGAAGCGCTTGAATGGATTAGGGGGCTTTTTCAGGGTTACGCGCATTACGCCACCGACGGACTAATCGTGAGTAGGGCGGACTTTGTGGAAGAAATTTTAGCGGACGTGGAACGTATTAAGCTAGCGCAAGAGAAGAAGAGAACCCAAGATGGAAAACCTTACGCTTGAAAGCGGCGAGTACCGTCGAGCCATTGAAGCGCTTGCCGCGTTCGCGTCGAACCTCACCGATCAAGAATGGCAAGAAACGCGAGGAAGTCAAGTTTTGCTGTGCGAAGACGAGGGCTCCTGGCGTCAACCCGAAAACCTGTTGGTTAGAATGGCCGTGGGCATGATCTGCGAAGTTGAACTTAGGTTTCAGTGGCGCCTACGATATGCGAAGGGACTCGACGTCGGAATAATCGGCGTTCTTCGGAACGAAAAAGCGGCGGTCGTAATGATAATGAACGACGTTGAAAAGGCTTGGCGCGAACAAAAAGCCGCGTAAAAACAAGGAGAAGGAACCAAGATGGAAAACTTGAAAAGACGTTCAAACAATATCTCGATATTCGCGTCGGATCGGGCGTTCGAAAAAAGATCGAGACCGCGAGGAAAGAAGACGGCGCGTTTAACGCCAACGTCGTCGACGCGCTCCGGAAAACGTTCATTTTTTACGAAGAAAAAGGCTGGAACGAAGCCAAACGGGACGCGATGTTCGACGCGCAAGACGCGATCAAACCTAGGTTAGAAGCGGAGTTAGGACTCGAACGTTATCAGATTGACCGTGTTTTTTCGGCGATGACATTATCCGCCGCAGAGATTGCGTAAAAGGAGGAGATAAGAAGCAATGACTGGAAAATACAAGACCGACGCGTATTATAGATGCCACATCAACAGCGCTTACGAATTGTTTTTGGAGGCAAGAAAAGCTGTTCCGTCGGAAGCGTTGAAGCTGTGTGAAAAAGCCGTCTTCACGCTTGTAAGCGTGAGCGAAGGCGGATACGACGACCGATTCAACGCCGAGAAAAATCCGGCGATCGCGGATTTTAACGAAATTTGTCTCGACGGCAAAGAATAAAAAACAAAGGTTCCAAGATGGACAACCAAGAATACAAACAAGACGTCGACGCGTTGGCGCAAGAGATGGCCGAATATCGAATTGAAAACGGCGGCTGGACGTACTCGAAAGAGATTCGAGAGGCGTACTTAGGACATTTTGCGAAATGGCTTGACGTCGCGGTTCAGCGCCTTGGAGGCGTTCACGACGCGGCGAACCGGATTATTTGCGAAGTACAGGCCGAAGAAAATCGCAAAGTGTTTTCGCATTACGTTTACAAACGGCAGGAAGAAGACAAAAAAGAAGCCAAGAGGCCGAACGATGAACGTCGAGTATTATAAAGACGCGCAAAACGTCGCGGAAGCGATTCACAATTTGCAGTGGAACTGTAAGTTCGAGAATGAAGAAGAAGAACGCGAAGAAAGAAAACGAGTTCAGAAAAAGACGCTCGACTTTATTGTTAAATGGTTTGACGCGGTTTGCGAGGAGGAAGAAGAATCCCTGTTAAACGTCCTCTTCACGCTTAATCTTGACGTTGGCGAGCGCGTCAAGGAGCTTTTCAACGAAATGATTTACACGCGGCGACGCGAACGAAATAAACGTCGCGCGACGGAACTTTTGGTCGAGTGAATCGCGCGTTTTCCGCGAACGGTTTCCCCGGGGTTCGATTCCCCGGCGCGGATTGCCGGAAACGGCGAAAAGGAGCTTCGAAAATGTTAATCGACGATAGATTTTACAAATCGGCGGTCGAAGACGTCGCGGGAGTCGTTCGCGCGTTGAACGAAGCGCAAATTCCGGCGTTTCGGAAATTGTTCGTCGGCGTCGTCGAAGAGGCGTTGGCGATTATCGCCGAGAAGTTTCAAGTCGAGATCGCGGCGGCGACGGGGCGCGAAACGAAAACGCTCGTCGTTGAAGCCGTGCGCGAAGAGATCGAGGCGCTTGCGGAAAGTTTGCCGTCGCGCTCGTTGGTTGGTCAGAAAGTGTCGGAAGTCCGCGATCGCGCGATTTTGGAAAACTACGCAAAAACGAAGCAATGCACGGCGGAAACGGCGCGGATTTTGGGTTTAACGGAAAAGAGCTTGCGCGAACACGTCAAACGCTTGGGCGTTTACAAACCAAGGAGTTTCAAGGGTTACTATGGAAAGCGACAAAAAAACGACGGTTGAACTCACCGTCAAGGACAAGGGATACGCGAGGGAAGTCGCCGACTTGCGGCGGATTCTCGACGCGGCGAACGACGCGGAAACTGATTGGATTCGCGAGTGGTATCAAGGAGCCGTTCACGACTCGACGCGAGCCGTCGCTTGGAACTACCGCGAAGAGCTTCAAGAGGCGACTTGCGAGATCGACGAAGAGACGCTTGGCGACGCGGTGGAAAACGACGTTTTTAAGTTGGGATTCGAGCGCGAGGAAGATTAGCGATGTACGTGAAAGACAATGGCACAAGAGACCTTGAGTTATTTCTGCGCGAAGCTCCGACGCCGATGTATTGCGCTTTGAAGTGGCTTGCAGAAGCCAACGACGGCGAATGGGACAAGTGCAACGAATGCGCCGAGGCGCTCAAAAAGACACTCCGTGTTATTATGAAAGTCGAGCGAGAGACGGACGCGGAAAAAACAAACGCGCTTTTAACCGAAATGGCGGTTGAGGTTGCAAGATTGCGCGAATTGCTTGAAGACGTTGGATATACAAAAAGCGAGGCTTGGGCGGTCGTTGAAGAGATGCGACGGTTCGCGAAAGCAGACGCCAAGCGATGACGACGGCAGAAGGAATAATCGCGGCGTTTGGCGTCGCGCTGATATGTTACGCGTCGCTTCGATTCGCGGAAATCGTCGGCGAAAAGATCGGCGCTTTTGAATATAAAAACGAAACGGGAGTGGTTCCAAATAATGTTGATAATGACGAGAAAACTCGGAGAGGGCTTCCGGATTGGCGAGAATATTCGCGTGGTGGTGGCGGAGTTTGCGGGGAATTGCGTGAAGATCGGCGTCGACGCGCCGCGCGAGATCGAAATTCTTCGAGACAACGCCAAGAAAAAGGCGGCCAAAAAAAGCGAAACGGAAAAGCTCCGGGAAGAACTCGAAAAAACCCAAAAGGCGCTTGCGCAAGAGCGCCGCCGCAAAGAACGGGCGGCTCAACGATACGCGCGGTTGGCGCGACAATTTAAAGAAGAAAGAAAAGAATACGATGAAAAAATTTAAAAACGTCGCGCTTGTCGCGCTTGCCGTCGCGGTTTTCTCCGCTCCGTCGGTTTCGTTTGGCCAATGTTGGCGCCCGTTCGGCGGGTTGTTCAGCGGGGGTTGGCGCGTTCAAAGTTGCCAACAGTACGGCACTTGCGAAGCCCCCGTGTCGCCCGCTCCGTGCGCTCCGGTCGAAGAAAAAACGGAAGAACCCGCGCCGGTCGAAACGTGCGTCTACCCGGAAGACGTCGAACCGTGCGCCCCGTGCGCCCCGACCGCGAAAGACGCTTGTTCCGCCATCGAGTTCTCGACGATGGTCGAAAAAGAACTTTCCGAGATGAGTGAAACGGAAAAACAAATGTTCGCGCGATTGAACCAATATCGTCGAGCCCGCGGCCTCAACGAGGTCGTTTTCGAAAAATCCGCGTTGAAAGGGTGCCGCGATCATTCCCTTTCGATGGCGAGATGTAACTGGCTTTACCATAACAGTCCGAGCGGCTGGGCCGAAATTTGCGCTTACGCAGGCGATATTGAAACCGCCTTTTACGAGTGGAACAGAAGCTGGAAACATCGTTGGATTATGAAAGGGCCGTACCGTCGCGCCGCCGCGTCCTACGCCTTCGACCGACACGGGCGCGGTTTTTGGACGATTCGTTTCGCATATTAAAAGGACAAACAATGTACTACAAAACGCCGGGGAAATTGGAAAAACACCGCATTACCGACAAACTGTCTCGGCTGCTGTTCCAAGAGGCTCAAGAGTGGTCGAGAAAAACACCCGAGGAAAGATCGCGAAGCGCTAGGAAGCGCGTGAAAATCTTCTACAACTTAGCCGTCGGCAAGTTTAGGATAGGGTGGTGGAAAGCGACGCCGAGAAAGAACGAAATTGTTGTTGTCGCCCATTTCCCGGACGTTTGCCTATTAGCGGCTTACGGATCGGAAGAGCGCGAGGTGTTCGAGGCTAACGCTTCGACGATTTGGGCGCAGTGTGCTTGGTCGGCAAAAACGTTGTTAAGTTCCCGGTTTTACGAAGCGGCGCTTGAACTTGCTCCGAACGCGTACCGTAACGCTTATATGCTTGCCGCCGAACGGTGTTTAGAAATTGCCAACAAAAGGAGATGCGAAGAATGAACGAGATAATCAGTAATATGGCGTCCGATCTCGACGAAATTGCGGAAGGTATCGGGAAAATCGCCGGTTTAATGGTCGTAGCCTCGAAAGGACTTGCGAAGGCGGCTAACATTTTACTAGAACCGGAAGGCGGAGAGGAAAAACGGTTTCGCTACGAAGCGCGTTTCTTTGTTTCGGAACCTATCGACGTTTACGCGAAAGACAGGTTTGAAGCGTTCAAGAAAGCGAAAAAGGAAGCCGCCCTATTGGCGAACGACGATTACATCGATCACGACGTCGCGATCGCGCCGCTTGCCAATAACGACCTGATCGCCGGAGAATGGGAATATCTCGACGTCGAAGAAGAACTGGAAGACCAAGAGAACAACGAAGAGTAAAAGGAGTAAACGCCGGAGCTGGAAACGGCTCCCGCGTTTCTGCCCCGCTTCCGTTCGGAAGGGCCGCGCGGCGCGATTAACAAGAGGTAAAGGAGACGTCCAAGATGGTAGCTAAACGCAAAAACGGCGAGGGTTTGAGTCCTTCGCAAGTCGGAACCAGGTATCGTAAATTCTTCGAAGAGATCGGCGCGATGTGCGAAACCGCTCGAAAGACTCAACAAGCGTCGTCGGGTTGGAGCCAAAAAGACAAGTTCACGCTGTTTAAGAAGATGGTCGAGATGTTCAAAGAGAAAACGAAAGAGCTGGAAGCGGAGCTTGCAAGGACGGAGAAAGCGGAGGCTTAGCGATGGCGGGACATTTTTTCGAGTTCCGGTTTATTTACGACGACGCCGGATACGCCACGGACACGGAAGACGAGGGCGAGGCGTGGCACGAAGCGAAGGAAGATTGCGCTAAACTTTATTGGCAAAGATATAGCGACGCTAATCGAGTCGAAATTTACGAAGAACTGAAGCCTAAAAGAGTCAAAGTCTACGAACTTCAAGAGCTTCTGGACGAACTCGAAGAAGCGCGTGAAGACGACGAGGACGAGGACGAACAATGAGAAAAGCAGACTACTGGAAAGACGAGTTGCAAGGCGCGTTTTACGTCGCGGGATTGTTCCTCTTTGGCGCTTCGATTTTGGTTGCGTTGGCGGCGGCGTTTATCTTCTTTGTGCAAGGTTGCGTTCCGGCGTTGTTGGCGACGAGTAACAAGGCTGCGGAATACTACATCGAGAAAATCGGCGAAGACCCGGACGAGTATCGTTTAAGAGGCAAGGAAAATGACAAAATCGAAGAAGAAAAAACGAGAGAGCTGGGAACGTTGGAACAGTCGCCACGCTAAAAAATACGAAGACGAATGGGAGATTAGCGCGGACTTTGGCGGGTGGTTTCGCGACGACTCCTTCTTTATCGAGGAGAGTAAAAAAGCGGTCGCGGAAGCGGAAAAGGCGGAAGCGGCGGTGGCGTTTATTCGGGAGAACACGCTATTTAAGAGCATGAACGGCGCCACGCTCGCCACGCTCGACAGCGTTGCCGACGCCTTAGAAGAGAAAAGAAGAAGGCTTTGCCGCTTCGCTCGAAAAACGTCGGAAAGAGACAGCGCAAGGTTGTTTTCAGCCCGATTGTTGACCATAAAGGACAAAATGGAGCCAGAGCGTGCGTTTTCGGCAAACGAACTTTACGAGAGATGCGAAGCGCTGAACGCTTATAGGATTGCGGAACACGCGCTAAGCGAAGCAATCCTCTGCGTCGCGCTTGCGAAGATAGATTACATCGAGTGGTTCAAAGAAGACTTGCAAAGACGGAAGGACGGCGACGACAATGGCCAAAACGAAAAGGCAAAAAATATTGAGCAGGATTCGGCGGGAGTCGAAGAAACCTAGGCGTTTCACCTGCTCCGCCGACGTGCTACAACGGTATAAACACGCGATAAGTTACGCGGCGTTGGAGCAAGCTATCGACCGGGCGATTCAAGCGTCCAAAGACGCGCAAGCGGCGATGAAAGTTCTCGACGCGGTGAAAGAACTGGAACCGCCGGAGATGTTTAGCTACGACAATCTGGAATTGATTCGCGAGGACTTGGAAGAGCGGGCCCGGAGGTTGTCGAACGAGATCGGCGCGGTAACGCGCGAAGACCATAATTTGATGATGCGGCACCGCTGGTTGGTCGAACGAAACGCGCCGCCGGGGGACGACTTTGGAGAGTTTCTTAGACGTCGAAGAGAACTGATCGAAAGAAGCGCTATGGCGAGCCTTGAACTTCGCGACGCAATCGATTCGGTGTTATTAAGACAACGCGATTGTTTTTTCGACTTCAACAACTGGTGTATTGACGAGTACAAAAAGAACGAGCAACGAACAAGGAGATTGAAATGAAAGAGTTTGCGATTGAACTTGGAAAGATTGCGGCGTCGATCGCAACGGCGGCTTTTGTTGCCGGGATATTTTTCCCCGCCGGATTGGCTATCGGATATTGCGTCGTTGACGCGGTTCTCGATAACGCCCCGACGAAAGTTAGCGTTGAGAAAGGTCTGAACGAATGAACCTAACACTTGAAGAGGCAGACGAGATTCGCGACGACGTTTCGAGCCTTATCGATTACGTTTACGCGATGGTAAAACGAGGACGCGGCGACAGCGCTAACGAACTGGTGGAGAAGGCGTCGGAAACGATTCTGATATGTCTGATGTCGATTGCGCGGCGCGAAGACGATATGCCGGAAACCGCCGACGATTTAGCGAGCGCGGCTCTTATTATCAGAAACGAAATTTGGAAAAACAGATACACTCAAAAACAATATTAAGGAGAACAAAATGGGAACGATCGCCATTAGCGTCGAAACGCTTTCGGACTTCAACGACGTCAAAAAGGCTCTTTTCGGCTTGGTGCAGCCGGGAACGCCGGTCGAGTCGGCGAAATTGCTTGACATTTATTCCGGATTCGCCGAACGCCTTGACGAAGTGTTCGCGGCGTTGAACAAAACCGCCACGGAGCGTCAAGAGGAAACGGAGACCGAGAAACCGGACGACTTCGATAAGGAAATTCTCGACGTCGATTACGCGCTCGACTACAAGCGCTTCGTGTTGCAAGTCGCGCACGATATGCACGTCGCGGAGCAAAAACAAGTTCACGCTTGCGACAAGGCTTACGCCAAGGCGAAAGAACACGTCAAAGAAAGCATCGAAGAGGCGTTCGAGACGCTCAACATTTACGACGCCGACGCGCAGGACACGTTTATCAGCGACGCGATGGACGCTTTTAACCGTATGTAACAAAACAAGAGTCGCGAGTGGAACCGGCGCGGTCTCATAAAACCCAGCTATATCCGGGTTCGACTCCCGGACGCGATTTAACGGAGGAAAGACAATGAAAAGACGCGAGAAAAAACACGGATATTCCGACCCGGGACGTTTTGGCCGAAACACGAAAAAATTCGAACGACGTTGCACGGAATGTGGGGCGCTTATCGCCGCCGAAGAGTGTTTGGCGTGTTACCTCCGCGACCCGAACCGGTATACGTTCGACGCGGAACTGTACGCGGGCGTTTTCAGCACGACGTCGCAGAAAAAGAAGTTAGCCAAGGCGACGATGACGCGTTAGCTTTGTCGCTCTCCGTTACAAAAACGGCTTATCGCCACAGGGATTTATAAACAGCACAGGAAGAAGCGTTAACAATGGACTATTATCACGAGATTAAACTTGGTTTCCTTAATTATCAAAACGTCGACCTTGGCGAATTTTTGCCGCAATCGGTCGCGCAAGACGTTAAGACGTCGCTTGTTTGCATCAAGCAAAATTGCGAGTTAACGAACGTTTGTAAGGACGCGCTTAAATTTGGATTTGAACAGGCTCACGCTTCGACTCGTCTCGAAAGAGCGTTCAACGACACGTTAAACAAGCACGGACTCCAACACCTTATCGACGGGGTTTTAAGCTGGACAAAAGGGCGCGGATAATGGGATTGTTAGACATATTTTTCAACAACAAAATCAGCGAACCCGTCGACTCAAAACCGCGAACCGCGCGGGCGGAGGGTTCGACTCCCTCCCCGTCTCCTACGGAGGAAAAGGAAATGCGTTTTACATCACAGGAGGCATCAGTGGGAAAAGTTTTTAACGAGTGTAACGAACACAAAAACGATTATCCGTGTTATGACGAGGCAGCCACGCGATACCGGAGGTACTATTTGGGCCCCAAGGAAGGTTGGGTAAACAAGGACGGGGTCCATATAGAAAAATTTTTAACGAAAGACCAAAGAAGAATATTCGATGATGTAACGCGAACCAGCGGTGGCGTTATTGAGGCTCTCGTCGAGCTGATGGACGGGATAGTCTGTACTCGCGGCCTCAACTCGCGTGGACTCCCTCCAAAACTCGTTAAAGCTTTTATGTATGCTGGCGTTTCGGAGTTAGACGCCGAGAGTATTGCCGCAAGAGCGCTGTCTTGGAGGCTTTGCCAGTCGCCTTGGGGGTTTTAGCGCAAGCAAATGTTGGCGATACTGCAAGGATGTTTGTTAGAGACAACAGTTAAGGGAAAGAAAATGCGTTTCACTGCAAAAGTCGGAGCCGTCAAAAAGGCTCTTAAACAAGTTTGGGACGGCGCGGTTAAGTCGCCCGCGACGCGGGCGTTCACGCCGTCGTTTGAACTCGAAGTTTTTAACTCTCGAACGGCACGAGTTCGCGGGCGCGATTACGGAGATCGGACGGTGGAAGTTGTGCTTGATTTGGAGGACGGAGAGCCTGGCGATAAAGTCGCCGTCGATGCAGGCCTGCTGAACGCCGTTAAAGTCCTCGACGACGCGAGCGACGTCAACTTTGACTTCCTCGATTCAAAAGTCGAGATCACGTCGAAAAACGGAAAAGCGTTTCGCTTCGCTTTCGGCTATGTCGACGTTCCGGACTTCCCGCGCTTGCCGCAAATCGAACAGTGGGGAGACGCGGACGCGGTTTTTAGCGTGAAAGAGTTTGTCCGTTGTTTAGCGCAAACAGGCTTTGCGGTCGACGTCGACAACGCGCATTACGCTCTTGGCGGCGTGTTGATGAATATCGTCGGAGAACGCGGTTGGCTTGTCGCGACGTGCGGACGACGATTATCTTGCCGAAGCGAAATTTGCGGACGCGGCGGCGACGGAAAGGACAAGGCGGCGATTATTCCTGCGGCGACGGTCGCGGCGCTAACCAAAATCGCGCCCGCCAATTCCGATTACGTCGGGGTTGTTTTCGGCGAAGGAAAAGTTCTGTTTGAGTGGGAAATGGGAAGGCTCGAAACGGTTCTCATCGACGGACGCTTCCCAAGTTGGCAGTCGATTCTCGACGTTCGCGCGAAAGAGGTCGAAGCGCAATACGAGGCGGCGGACGCGCGGAAGGCGGCGGACGCGTTCGCAAAGATCGGCGCCAAGGAAGCGACGGTTCGAACCGGGAAAGACGAGTTGATTTTTGAGAACGAAGAGAAAGGCGCGAAGATCGTGATTCCGGCGGCGATTAATGGAGTCGAAAGCGCGTCGGCGTCGCTCGACGTTAAGTTCTTCGTCGATTTTTTAATGAGGGCCGATGGACGCGTGACCCATTACGTCAACGACGATCACCCCAATTTAATGACCGACGAAAATGGTTGGCAATACGTTATTATGCCGTTGAAAAAATAATGAAATCAAAATGGAAAACGCCTTCGGCTTACGCGGTTCAGGCCGCCGCGACCGTGCCCGCCATCGAGTTTAACACGAACGTTGAGACGGACGACCGCCGGTTGATGTGGTTTCCCGAAACGGGAGAACTTGTTTGGCGAACCCCGGGCGACGTCGGAGACGACGCGATAGCGATTGTTCACCTTAGGGAGCTTAAAAAGCGGTTGCGAGCACAACTTACAACCGGACAAGGACAAGCGCCCGGGAGGTACACGGAGCGAGCGCGGAATTTAATCGCCAATTATTTTTGCTTGTTTGCGGAGTCGGTCGACCCGTTGAAACGGCGGTTGCGAACGAACGATTGGGATTTAATAGGCGAGCGAGTAAACGATGTTTTTGAGAGGCTAGACAATGACACGTCCAAACGATAGATACTATCAAATCAAGGCTTACGCGTTTTCTTATCTTTCCAACACGGTTCTTCGAGACTGCGGGCTAATCGCTATGCAAGAAATAATGAGACAACTAAGCGTTCGGTTCGGAACACTGACGGAAGAAGAAAGCGGAGACGTGCGACAGTTGTTGAGGAACTTTGGCGCGGAAGTTGAAAGACTCGCAGACGAACGAAGACACTTGTTCGATGGCAGATGGAGGGCGTATCAGCTTGGCTATAACGACGGAAAGAAAAGCGTATAAAACTCAACGCGTCGAGGCTTAACCGTCTCGGCGGGTTCTCGGGCGAAACCTTGAAAGGAAAAGCAGTCTCGGACGCCCGAATGGTTGACGCGCCCGAACGCGGAGCGGACTGGACGCCGCGAAGCTCACGGGAGAAACGCTAGACCCGCGCGAAGCCGCCTAGTCGCGCGAAAAATAACCGGCGGCCTTATGGTGTTAATCTCAATCCTATGGAGCGTTTACAGGCGTTGCAATGAGAACGTTGAACAAAACAAATTTGAAGCCGTCGATTGCGGAGGTTTTTAAAATCGAAGGTTCGCCGACGACTTTTTTAGCCTTGGCAAAAGACGAACTTCGGACTTGCGAAATTTGCGTTCTCAAACAGTTTCCAAGCTGGTGCGACGTCTGTAAATGCGACCCGAAGGATAGAGACGGAAAGCGTGGAATCATTGTAGTTAGGAAGTTGTAAAATGGAAGCGGACGACTGGGCGAACGCGTTGGCGATTCACGACCTTGAATGCAAAAACGAAGAACTTGAAAACGAGTTGTTTTACACTCAAGACGAATTGGCGCTAACAAGAGACAGAGTTTGCGAATTGATCGACAAAGAGGCGATTCGCGACGAAGCGGCGATTAGGAGAGGATAAGGGGCGTATGCGTTATACCGAACAAAAGGTTGGTCGAAAGGTCGACATGAGCGATTGTATGTTTTTGGGGATTATGACCGGAATTGGCATTAGTATTGGTAACAACCTTGCAAATGCGCAAAAAATGGGGTGGTCTTATGTGGTAGGAACGTATATAGGAGTTATTCTTTTGCTCGCATGCGTAAGCACGGCGCATGAGTTTGGAAAGCGGCTATTGAATAAAATTATGGGGGAAGACGGCAATGAATAGTATCGGAGGAACGACAATTTCGGCAATCGTCGGCGTGTCGCCTTGGCTTTCGCCGCGCGGCGCTTATTTAAAACTTCGCGGAGAGTCGGGCCCGAAACCGGACAACGAAGCGATGGCGCGAGGACGAGCGTTTGAGTCGGTCGTCGCGCGAATTTACCAAGCGAACCACCCGGAATATTTTGTAGCGAAGAATCGAGATCGCGAAGGCGAGGATTCGGGCTACTTTGAACACTGTTACGACGATGAGAGACAGTTTTTGACGGGGAGCCCCGACCGGTTGCTTTTTGGAGCGGACGACACGGACGACGCAAGCAAAATCCTTGCCGGACTCGAAATTAAGACGGCGCAATCGATTAGCCGTTCCCAATGGGGCGAGCGCGGAACCGACCAAATCCCGCTTGTTTACCAGACTCAATGCCATTGGTATATGGGGTTTTACAACGTCGACCGCTGGGAAGTCGCGGTGATGTTTTTTAACACGGACAACGAGCCTGTCGGTTACTCGGAATACACGATTCGCCGGGACGACGAGGTTATCCAAAACCTCCGAGAGACGGCGATCACGTTCTGGAACGAACACGTTGTTCCGGGAATCCCGCCGGAGGAAGACCGAATCGACGAGACGGTTGTTGAGTTCGTTCGCAATCAATACCCCGCTGAAACAGCGCCGGAAAAAGCGGCAAACGAAGAGGAGGAAAAGATAATCAAGCGGTACGTTCGCGCCAAGATTGCGCTTCAAGCGGCAACGGATGAATACAACGCCTCGAAATTGGCCGTGCAAGAAGCCATCGGCGAAAACGTTGGACTCTCTTCGAGATACGGGAAGGTTACGTGGAAAAAATCGAAAGACCGTAACGCTGTCGACTGGAAACCGGTTGCATTAGAGGCGGGAGCGACTCAGGAGCTTATCGAGCGACACACGAAGACGGTAGAAGGCCCGCGGGTTTTCAACGACAGAAATCTTAGAATAGAGGAGGTTTGCTAATGGGGAATCTTGCAGTAAATACGACTAACTACGGCGTTAGTCAAAGCGTCCTTGAAAAAAGAAACGAAATCGTTGCATGGCTAAATAACCCCCAAGTTGTCCAGCAAGTCCGTAACTCGATCACCTCGGACATTACACCTGAACTTTTTCTGACGTTGATGAAAAGCGCGGCCAACCTTGGAAACTTCGACCAAGTAAGCCAAAAGTCGCTGTATACGGCGTTGATCGAAGCGGCGCGAACTGGGTTGCCGCCAACGCCGGGTCGGTTGTGGTTTATTCCGCGCTACAACAGCAAAACGCAACAAACCGAACTCAACCTCCAAATCGGGTACCAAGGTTATATCGATTTAATGCGGCGTGGAGGTTACATTTGCTACGCGGGCGTCGTTTACAAGGGCGATGAGTTTAAGGTTCGCCAAGGCACGAAGCCTAGTATTAAACACGTTCCTAACGTCGAGAGCGAGCGGAAGCAGGAGGATATTATCGCCGCCTACGCTGTCGCAATCGTCGGGAATACCGGCGAGAGGATATTTGAAGTCCTCACCCGGGCCGAAATCGACCGGATTAGACGCGATTGTGTGCAAGGGGCGTCAAAGGCTTGGGAAAAGTATTTTGGAGAGATGTGTAAAAAAACGGCAATCATGCGACTTCGAAAATACTGCCCGCTCGACGCTTCCGCCAACGAAGCCATCGTCGCCGACGAACGCAGGATTTTCGGCGATTCCGAACCGGTAAAAACGAAAACGAGCGGCGCCGCGCAACTTAAAAAGAAACTTGGGGTCGCGCCGCAACCTGAGGAAAGCCCGTTTGTTTTGGCCGCGCAAAACGCGACGACTATCGAAGAACTCGACGAGATTTACGAAAACGCGACGGTCGCAATCGATTCGGGAGCTATCGATACGGACGAGTACGAAACGGCGATTCGCGAACTTTCGAAGCGAAAACGGATTCTCGAACCGGGGACGTTTGGCGGGAGGGTTTAAATGTGGATGTTTAGGAAACCGCGAAATATACACGAAAAATGGGCGCAAGTATACTTGTGCGAACTGCTGTATAGCGTGTTGTATCTTGCCACTGGCGCATTGGCGGCGGCAAACTGGATAACGATAGTGATGGCTAACAACGATTGCTCGATATTGTCCAAGCATATTGCCGGAACTTTCCTGTGCGCAATCCTCGCGATTGCTATCGGAATCATTGCAGATACTCCAAGACTCGTTAAAAACTTCGTGTACAGCGTTTCACGGATAAAAGACGGGTTTGGTTTACCATTCTAATCACAAGAAAGACAGACGATGGGAAAAGCCGGTATCCTTTTGCCAGACGGAACGTGCGAAACGATTCTCGTCGACACGCGAGAACAAACGCCTTGGGAGTTCGCAGACGTGTATTTTCACGGAGCAAAGCGAACCTTCCCCACCAGACGCGCGACGCTTAAATCCGGCGATTACGCGCTCGAAGGACTGGAAACGTTCGCCGTCGTGGAGCGAAAGTCGTTAAGTGATTTTCTTTCGTCGATAACGCGCGGACGAGACCGATTCAAACGCGAGATGGAACGACTCGCTGAATTTCGTTCCAAGGCCGTGATCGTCGAACAACCGCTCGACGACGCGTTTAACGCCCGCGAGTACGGTTCGATGGTAAATCCCGATTCGGTCGCAGGAACGATCGCGAGCTGGGGAGCGCGATACGGGATTCAGTTCCTGTTTTGCCGGAACCGCGCTTCCGCTCAATTTGTCGCGATCCATTTTTTCAACCAAGCGAAACGACTTTACGAAGAGGAAAATCAAGAATGAACGCTTTCGCCGACTCTTTTGCGATTCGTCGCGCCTACGGTATGGAAGGCTACGGAATTTACGTTTGGCTAACCGAACGTTGCGCGACGGCGCAAGATCGGCGATTAAAGATGGACGTCGACGCGTTCGCTTGGGAGATGCGCGTGGACGCCGACGTTGTTCACGACATTATCGTCAGTTTCGATTTGTTTGTCGTGGAGGACGGTTATATCCGCGACGCGCGAACCGATGGGAACGCCGCGAAACCGAAGTCAAAGGTGAGATCGGAAGCCGCGAAACGCGCTTGGGCACGCAAAAAAGCACAAGAAGCAGAAGAGAAACAGAAGAACGACTTGCCGCTCTTTGAAACGGTGGGAAAAGAAGAAACGCAAACGACGCCGCAGGTCGACGACGCGGAACTTGTCGACGAACCGACGACGCTTGAAGAGAACCCCGACGTTGCGGCGTTTAATCGCGTTGTGGCGCGATGGAACGAGCTTTACAAAGGAACACAGCGCGTTGTGAAACAACTAAACCCGTCTCCGACAATGTGGAAACGTTTTATTGAGACGTACAAGCAACACGGAGAAGAAGACATTCTCGCCGCCTGCGAAGAAACGAGAAACGTTACAACTTTCGCCTGGACATTACGGGCTGTTTTGAACCCGGACAAAGACAACGTGCAACTCCTTTTGTCGCAAAAGGAAAACCGCGAAAACAGAGAGAAAGAACGGAACAATGGTAGCGCGTGGGAACAATCAGAAAAGCCAAAACTTTCCTACGAAGAACGAATTAGAATCCAGCGCGAGTTGTACGGAAACGACCCCGAACCAAAAGTGTATAGTTCGTTCGACGAACTCGCCGCCGAATACGATTTCTAGCGAATGCCATTATTGCCGCGACACCGGTTACGTCGTAACGCGCAACCAATTCGGACAAATGGTGTGCCGTCCCTGCTCGTGCGGTTTGCTGTTAAAACGACGGCGCGAGATAATGCAAGAAAAATCGGGAATCCCGGCGACGGCGCCGGTTGGGCTGGAAGAAGAAGCAAAAGATTACTTTAAAAACTACAGCGAAATAAAGGAGTCGAGGCAAAACTGGATTGCTTTCTTAGGGGCGCCGGGAACTGGGAAAACAACGCAAGCCGCGCTGTTGGCAAGGCTGTTGATCGCCAAGAAGTTGGTTCCGGTAAGATTTTACAACGCGTTTAATCTGACGCAACAGTTGATTGCGACGCGTTCCCGCCCCGCCGAATACGAGGCGATTTTTAACGAGTTCGAGAGGGCGCCGATTGTCGTGCTGGACGACTTTTTAAAAATCCTTCCGGCGACGAACTCCTTTGAATACGCAAACTTTAAAGAAGCGGCGACAAGAGCGATTTGGGCGCGATACGATGCGAGGAAGCCGTTGATTTTGACGTCGCAACGAACGCAAAAAGAATTTTGGAATTTCGACGAGGCGCTTGCCGGTCGAGTGTTTGAGATGTGCGCCGGACGCGTTATAGAGTTCGGTGAAAACAGCAAGAATTGGAGGCTTGAATATCGTGAAAATTGAACTGAAAGACGACGAGATTCGCGCGGTTATCGCGAAACAATTCGACGACGTGAAAACGCTTGTCGTCGGCGAAAAAAACAAGCGATACGGAGCGCGGAACATTTTTGAGCCGGGGCCGTTCACGTCCGACGCCGCGCCCGATTTAACGATTCGCGCTCGTATGGGCGACAAGGTTCAACGTCTTCAAAACCTGTGGCAAGGCGTCGAAGGGACGGCGGACGAAACGATCGAAGACACGGTTAAAGACTTGATGGGATACTGCGGGCTTTGGCTTGCGTGCAACGAGATCAAGAAGATCGGCGGAAAGGCAAAAGAGGAATCGAAAACGAAAGGAGCGAAAAAGTAATGATGGACGTCGGGCTTTGGGGAGAGAAAAGAGTTGCGTTTGATTCCGTTCGTTTTGGCATTGGGGCGACGCGTCTCTATTGCGAGTTATGCGAGCAACACGGGTGGGACGGCACGGTGTATGCCGCCGGGCGCGGTTGCCGTCGAGACGACTGGGAATATCCGGATAACCCGGAAGAATGTTATCGGTTTGCTAGGGGGCTTTTTAACCGGAAGCATATGAAGCCGTTCGAGTTTCCTTCCGTCATCGTCGGATTCCGCGTTCCGATTTTTGTCGCTCGACAAATTCGAACCTATCAGAACACCGCGATTGAAAGATCGGCGCGAGCTTGTGAACCGATGGAGTTTAACAACAAGTTCCTCCCGCCGCCGGAAGACCCGATTTTCCCGATCACGGTGGACGCGCTGGAAAAATACACGGCGCTTATTCAACAAGGGTGGAAACGACAAGAGGCGCGGCGCGTTTGGACGGTCGACTTCCTGACCAAAGTTTATCACCGGATTCACGTTCGCCAAGCGTTTCATATGTTCGACGAACGGTTAGACGCGGCGGCGCAAGGAGAAACGCAAGAGGTGGTTAAAAGTTTTTACAAGATTGTCAAGCATTGTTTCCCTGTTTTAGTTCAAGTCTACGAAGAGTCGAAGGGAGATGAATGGAAGGCGAAGTTTTTGACGGAAACGACGACGGAAAAGATGATTGTTTAGAGTTAGAACCGGAAGAGTACAAGCGATATTTAGAAATCGTCGCCGTTAGAAAAGCGGTCGAGCGCGTCGGGGTGTCGGCTTTAAAAAAAAGGTTTGACGACAAGCGGACTCGCAAAGAGACTCTTAGCGAACTTAAAAAGTTCGTCGACGAAAACAACTTAAACTTCGAGGCGGCGTTAGCGACGCTCCATTTAAGGAACTCGCGCGTCCAAACGGCGACGTTCAGTTATTACAGAAAGGACTTAACGAGAAATGGCGAGTTTGAATCAGATTAACATTATCGGAAACGTTACACGAGAACCGGAGACGCGCAACGTCGGGAACGGAACGGTTACCCAATTCTCCGTGGCGGTCAACGAAGGTTCCGGAGATCGCAAAAAGACGACGTTTTTCGATTGCGACGCGTGGGATCAAAAATCGGCGTTCGTGAGTCAGTACGTCGGGAAAGGCGCGTTGGTGTTTATTTCCGGGCGCGTTGTGATTGACGAGTACACGGGAACCGACGGGCAAAAACGCAAGTCGTTCAAGATTCGCGCCTACGACGTTCAACTTCTCCACAGCCGCGACGGCGCCGCGCAACCGCAAGGAGGTTATCAACAACAAGGGGCGCCGCAACAATACGGACAACAATACCCGCAAAACACTCAACAGGTAGTCGCGCAGGTTCGAGAACAATTCGGGGCGGATATTCCGTTTTAACGGCGATGAAACCCAAAGAAGGTTGGAAGTATATCGCCTAGCCGTTAAACAATACAGCGCGGCGACGCTCAAATCTTCGGGATTTTGCGATTGCGTCCCGATAAGCCTCTCGCCGCCTCCTTCCTTCACCTCCAATGACAAAAACGAAAGGAACAACAATGAAAAAGGCGTTTACTTTAGTCCACGTTTTGATCGCTATCGCGTTGCTTGCGGCGATTGTTTCGGCATTGTGCGGGTGTACGCGCATCGAGCAAACGAGAAAACAACTTCAAGGCGAATTTACGGGAATCCCGCGACGCATTGAGTTATACTCGTTTAACGGCGAAAAGCTCAAAGAGTACCAAGGAAAACAAACGCTTATCGACTTCGAAGAGAACAACACCATTATTCTAGTGGACGGAAAACGCGTAATCGCAACGAACGTCATCGTTATTTCGGAGGAGATTCAATGACAGACAAGAACGTAGAGATAACAAACGTTACATCACAAGCAACGAGCGAATGGAAAGAGTTTGTTCCGATGCGAAGTTTATCGATTGAATGCGAGATAGAGCCAATCGAAGAGCCGCAATTAGACACATTGGAAGCAAAGGAGGTTCAAATTGTACTGGCGCCGGATGGCTACGACGTCAGTAAACGTTTTTGGACTTTGAAAGGGGTTTCGTCAGATAGTAGCGAGACTATTACCGCCAGTATTCGGGTAATGCGACCGGGCAAGTCCTGCAAGTTC
>JAEIGA010005585.1_pt1 | contig 19195 bp, 17 predicted proteins | sample 9270691 | NCBI WGS metagenome assembly JAEIGA01 (sample SAMN17057246, study PRJNA624740) | gut metagenome | biome: biome; isolation source: fecal sample | host: Bos grunniens | place: China: Xizang | collected 2019 | reverse complement strand
GTTGTGTCAAGATACACACCGTCAAAACCGTAGTCTTCAATGAGCTTCAGAACACCGTCGGTAAATTTTTTGCCCCAGCCACTACCGTAGCAGGCAATGTATTCCCTTTGGTGAGGCATTCTGTACCAACCGCCCTGATTGTAGCCGTCTTCGGTAGCCTCTCGCAAATACTCTTTTGCATTCTCTGCCCAGTAGTCGGAAAGAGCGCATATTTCGTAGCCGAAATAGGGTATAACTTCAATACCTCTTGCATGACATTCCTTAATTATAGTTTTAATTTTGTCTTGAATCATCGGCGGAACCTTCCAGTAGTTCTGAATGAGGTTCCATTTTTCGTGAAGTATAAGGGTTGTTACTCCAAGGCGTTTTATTCTGTCGTAAACTATTTCGTCAGTATCTTCAAATTTATTGCCAAGGAAGTCATAGTAATCTTCTTTTATTTTGCAAAAACAGTCTATGTGGAGTATTTTTCTCTTATAGGGATTTTGCGGGTATGGCTTTGTGGGGGTTGCCTGAAGTGCAAAGGTGTAGGTAATTGGCAGATAACTCCATTCTTCGCCCTCAAAGTCTTTTGACTTCCAACTGTCGGGGAAGGAGTCCAGAAGATGAAGTCTTAATACCGTCTCTTCACCGTTTTTTACAATTTCTATTGCCTTGTCGGAGTATTGCCACATTTCATCGGTTTCCGCCACAAAGCACAGACCGGATTTTTCACTTCCCAGCCAGACGATGGATTTAAATCCGAGTTGCAGGTCATTTTCAAGTGCACCGCTGAGCTGTGTATCGTTGAGATGCCCGCCGTCTCCCGGGAAGAAATGATAAAGGTTTGCAAGGTTGGATTTAAGGGGTATTTCAAGCCACAGTTTTTCAAGGTTGTAGCCTTCGTTTGCAAAGCCGTCAAGACCGAATACCTGTTGTACTGTTTTTCCGCGGGGCATAATTTTAAAGTCCACTTTTACAAATCCGTCATTTTCAAAGCGGAAAGCAGTATTTGCCACAAATTTCCGGCTTGTACAGGAAGATACCGCCGTACAGAAGTTTTTGGTTTCTTCCAGTATAAATACCTTTTCTTCGCTCCACACGGATTCTTTGCCGTTTTCACGGCTCACTATTCGCACGGGTGATGCCAGAAGCTCGTCACCGCCACTTTTAACGGAACTGAAAAGTGCAGAAGAACTTATTTCGTATTCTCTGTTCCAGACATTAACGGTTACTTTGTTGTCATTTTCCGCAGTTTTAAATTCTTTTCTGAACATTGTGATATCTCCTTTATCTCAGTTCAAACATTTTTGTTTCTCCAAATATGCCGTTGTAGCTTATGGTGTCTGTGCTTCTGCCGTAGCATTTGTTTTCGTATACTTCCCACACATCGCATTTTTGCGGAAGGTGTATTTTGATGCTTCCCGTATAGGAGTGATGTACGGTTATGTATCTTTTGCCGGCATAGATTACATTTGCATTTTCGTCGTATATATGGCATCCGGCAAGCTTTGCAATTGCTCTTAAAAATTCGTGATTTACATACTTTGCGCCACAAAGCACGGAAGTATATCCGTCATTTTCCTTAAGGGTAACTGCACCTTCGCCGTTCTGACAGAAGCGGGCTAGAATTTGGGCATCCTTATCTTTCGGAAACACCCCGGGATAAAGATAGCTTCTGTATGGGTGGCGCACATCAAAGCCAATGTTATTTTTCTGCTTTTCATTAAAAAGACCGTATATCTTGTTACCTTCGATGTCAAGCTTATCCGACACCGCTTTAAAGGCAGGACTTGTCCTTCCTTCATCAATCACACATTGTATCCCCGTAATGTCATATATGTTTTCCGCACACAGCTTTATGTCTTTGTCAGGGTTTATTATGCCCGGCGCATAAAGAAACAGTGCTGTGGCATTGTTCTTTTTAAGTTTTGCTTTTATAACTTCTCTTTCCTTGTTGTTTAAGTAAAACACATTGCAGAACACATACAGTTTGTAGTCGGGCATATCGGGATTTGACATATCGTTGTGATAGTACTGATCCACGGGAGCACCAATTCGGGCAATGTCGTATGCTCTCGGTATTTCCACGGTTTCGTCTGTTGTCTGGTTGGAAACAACATGCAAACTTTCCTCATCGTATATAAAGGCTATTTCGCTTCCCTTTGTTCTGTCTTTGGAGTAGGCTTCGTGTGCTATTTCCTGCTGACGGCTGAAAAGCTCATATACTTCGGGATACTTGTATCTGCCTCCGCTTATGTGTTGGTCAAACCACCACGCCTGCAGGTCTTCGCATATGTTTCTGCCGAAATCGCGTTTTAACACATTTATGGTGTCTTCTATGGTAAACATTTCCGCAAGGTCGCCAAAGTGCGTGTTTTCCGCGTGGGTTCTTGTGTCTTCTTCCACTATGTAGATGGAATTGTGCAGCCTGTAGGAGTCGGGCATCTGCCTTTGACCGGTAAAGCCGCCGGGCTGACGGTTTTCGTACACACCGGGGTTTGCAAGGGCATCCACATAGGGGCTTTCAAGGAGCTTCATCACTCCGCCGGCATTGGATGCAAATATCCTTTCCGACCATCCCCAGGAGCCGTAGAATGCACCCACTATAAACTGCGGATATTTTTCCTTTATGAGCTTGCCAAAGTGTATGATGCTGTCTGCCGTACCCAGATGCCACGCTCTGTAAAAGTCAAGGGTGTGCATATGATTGTCAACATCAAGGAAAGAACCGATATGACCTTCTCTTTTAACAGGAGCCGGAGCCGGGTCGGAAGCAAAAATTCTTCCCGGAGTTGCAATCACCCTGTCAATTTCCGAAATGTAAAATCTTGTTTCTATGGGCGGTATTGAAGCTTCGGGGCAATTTTCACCATATTTTTCTTTCAGGTATTTTTCAAACTGTGTTTTAAATGCTTTGGAAAAATCGCCGTATGCACCGTCTTCCGGGTAGTCAAGGGGATTTATGTAGTACCATTCGCTTGTTCCGCCTGCACAAAGGAAAAATCCGGCTATTCTGTCTGCACATTTGAGCTTCATAAGTTCATCAATGGTTTCCATAAGTGCACATCCTGCATCCTCTCTCCATTTTTCGGAGCAAAGGGAATACATGCCGTCCATTATCCGCTGAAAGGTTTCCATATACAGTCTGGTGGGAATATTTCTTCCATCGGAATACTTAACGATTTCATCGGGATTGTTTTTCATCCATTCTTCTGTGGGGTGGAGTGATATTCTCGGTATTATGTATGCATCGGGTACCACCGAAAGAAGAATGTCTGCTTCTTCTTTAAACTTATCTACGGCATCAGAAGAAAGCCACAGAGTATCGCATACTATGTAGAACACCTTTATTCCGCTTTCGCCAAGAGCTTTGTAGTAGTTTTTGTCTACATTGAATTCGTCAAATTTACGCGTGCGGATAAGAGCCGTCATTGGAGGGTATATCTTGCCGTCAATAAAAAGTGCAGGGTAACCGTTGTGTTTTTTTATTTCAGCTTTTGCCACAATATCACATCCTTAACTTGAGTATAATTCACTCGGGTTTAAGTGTCAACAGAAGTTTTGGGGTGTTTGTAGGTTTTTGTCTACCTTTGATGGAGGTGTTTATTAAGGAGTGCTGTTATCGTCCCTGTTGCATATAGTATACAGAGGTTATATTGTGAATCCCTGTGATACAACTGTTTTTATTACCGCATTGGCAAATGCACTTGCCTGTAATCTTACTTCCGACGAGCTTGCATTGCTGTCTTCAATGCTTGTACAACTGGGCGATATAATGGTTACAATAGCTGCTCAAAAATCAATATGCGCCAAATAAAGAACCGCACAGATTATTTCTGTGCGGTCTTATATTATTCAAAACAAAGTCTTTATATATTCATTTGCTTTATTTTCCAAAGTATCATCAAGGTCTTTTAATTCCGCCTTGCCGTACTTCCTCTCCAAAGCCTGTTTTATAAGGTAATCGGCAAGTTTTGGGTTTTTGGGAAGCACCGGTCCGTGTAAGTGAGTTGCCACAATGTTTTTGCAAGCAACACCTTCGGTGTCTTTTCTTCCGCTCTTGGCATTTGACACTTTGCCGAGGGGAGAAACAGAACCTGTGCTTACACTTCCGTAGCGGTTTTCAAAGCCTGCCACTGTGCCGAATTTATCGCTTTGAAGCACCACATCTCCAATCATACGTTTTTTGCCGTACTCTGTAGATATATCCAATATACTAAGGGCTGTTTTGGTTTCTTTACCCTTCTTTATCTGCTTGCCAAGCATTTCATATCCGGAACAAACCCCAAGAATTACTCCGCCTTTTTCGGCGTAAGCGACCAATTTTTCTTTATGCTCCATAAGGCGTTTTAGTGCAAGTTCTTCGCTTCTTTCCGAGCCACCGCCAATGTATAGAATGTCAATGTTTTCAAAATCTATTTCATCCTCAATGGAATACTCTTTTATTATGGGAGTAATATCTCTGTCGGAAAGACGCTTTTTCAAAGTCAGTATATTTCCTTTGTCACCGTAAAGGTTAAGTAAATCGGGAAAAAGATATGCAACTGTTATTTCCATTTCTTATTCCTCCATTCCTTTAAGAAGTGCCTGGGTTTCAAAAAGCACAGTGTAGTTAACCAGCATGTAACATACATCACCTTGGGAAGTTATAATGTCTTTGAGGCTTTCCGCGGTTATGTCGGTTACGGTCATTTCGTCAAAGCCTGCATATTTAAGTCTCAGTGCCAGGTCATCGCGACGTATGCCGGACACATAGAGCTTTGTTACACCGCTTTCTTTCATGGCTTCAAAGTCTACATCCCACAGCCAGGAAACATCTGTTCCGTCGGAAGGGGCGGAGTTTACTGCCACAAGAACGGCTTTTTCTCTCTTGTCGGCACATACGGTAGCTATTGCCTGATTAAATCCGGCAGGATTCTTTGCAAGGTTAAGCACCACTTCTTTGCCGTTTATCTTAAAGCTTTCCATTCTGCCAATCTGTGGTTTGTAGGCGTTAAATATTTCTTGTGCTTCTTCGCTTGTGCCACCGTTCATTTCAAATACTGCATAAGATGCCAAAATGTTGTATATGTTGTAAAATCCTTTGTAGTTTACATTGAATTTTCTCTGTATTCCCTTGTAGCTCATTACGAATTTAAGCCCTTCGGATATGCTTACCCTTGTGGCGCTGTAATTGGGGTTGGGACGACCAAAATCGCATTTGGGACATTCATAGTATCCAAGCTGATTGTAGTGGTAGTATCTGTAGTTAAGATCTGCACCGCAATTTAAACAGAATTGGTTTTCGTGGGCTTCTTCGGGATTTAGGCCTGTATCTTCGCTTACACCATAGTATACGGCTTTTCTGCCAAGACCTATTTTTCTTAAATAGGGGTCATCGGCATTAAGTACAAGTGTTGCTTCGGGCACCTTTTCAATACCTTCAAGAAGGAGCTTTGCAGTGTCTTCCACTTCGCCGTAACGGTCCATCTGGTCGCGGAACAGATTTGTTATTACAATTTTGTGCGGAGTAATGTGCTTTACCACGTGGCGAAGGCTTGCTTCGTCACATTCTATTGCGGCATAATCCGCATCAAGCTTTCCGCCAAGGCTTGCTTCCGAAATAAAGGAGCATGCCACGCCGGGAAGCATATTTGCACCTACATTATTACAAACCACTTTATTGCCTTTATCGGTAAACATAGAGTATATAAGGTTGTTGGTAGTGGTTTTGCCGTTTGTTCCGCAAACAACTATTATTTCCTTCTTCACCTGCTTTGCAAGTTCTTTAAGCAGCCTCGGAGCTATTTTCATAGCAATGCTTCCGGGTGCGGAAGAGCCTTTTTTACCCATAAGCTTGCCAAGCTTAATGAGAGTTTTGCATGCAGATATTGCCAAAAAGTTTTGTATCTTAGACATATGATTTTCCTTTCATAGCTATCACAGGTTAAGTTTTAAGTCGCTGTCTTTTATTATGCCCGCTTTTTTAAAGGGCATAGCAATAAGCCAGGTAAGTACACCGGGAAGTACAATGCATATCAGTATCATTGCCACAACATCGGGAACAGTGATGTTTGAGGTGCTCAGCACACCTATAGGACCCACCATACCGCAGGTACCCATGCCGGAGGCTATCGGCACGTGATTTTTCATGCCGAATATTGCTGCAGACAATGCTCCTGTCACCGCAGATGCCAGAGTGGGTGGTAACCATATTATGGGTTTGCGTACAATGTTGCCCATCTGGAGCATACTTGTGCCAATGCCCTGGGCTATAAGTCCCGACCAGCGGTTTGCCTTGAAGCTCATTACTGCAAAGCCCACCATCTGTGCACAGCAACCTGCTGTGGCAGAACCACCTGCAAGGCCTACAAGACCAAGAGAGGCACATATAGCCGCAGAGCTTATGGGAAGTGTCAGACACATGCCCACAACAACGGCTACCAAAGCTCCCATAAGCATAGGATGCATATCGGTAAAGGTCATTATGAGATTACCGAGATATCCCATTATGCGGGATATTCCGGGGCCTACCAAAAGCGCCATCCCCACACCGATGGCTATGGTGAAGGTGGGTGTAACAAGTATATCTATTTTGGTGGATTTATGCACAAGCTTTCCAAGCTCGGTAGCAACCAGAACACATACATATGTTCCCAAAGGTCCGCCAAGGGTATTTCCTGCAGCACCTACCGCACAAAGGGAAAAGAGCAATAGTCCCTTAGCACCAAGAGTGTGTCCTATGGCTATTGCCATTGCAGGCCCTTGAGCTGCCACGCAGTATGTCTTCATCTGATGGAAGAAGTTTTTTATGGGGGCATATGTAACGTAGTCGCCTATTGTTCCAAATATTGTTCCTATAAGAAGCGATGCAAAAAGCCCGAGAGCCATAGCACTTAATGCATCTACAAAATACAGCTTTGGAGAAAGTGTTATTCCTTTGCTTTTTAAACTCATGCAGATCATACCTTTCTTTGATGTGTAATTTACTAATCAGTATATACCAAATTGCCTTGCTTTTCAATATGTATAAAGTTATTTTGTGAATTTTGTTACATATAAATATTACAATATAAATTCTATTGTTTTAAATTGAAAGAGGTGTTTTGAATGAATGTTATTTCAGTGCAGGTCAAGGGAAGGACAAAGTGGTTTTTTCTTGAGCCTTCGGGAGATATTGTGCAAAAAACAACTGAGTACGAAAAACAAAAAATATGCGCAGATATTGCTTCGTTTGATATACTGTGTCCTTCAGAGGACACAATAGAAATTTTTGCCACCACTCTTAAGGGTTCACTTGTAAATATATCTGTAAAGGGGGAAGATATCAATTACAGAACCATTATGGAAACCAAGGATTCCGACAGAAAAATTTGTTTTGTAAGATGCCTGCTTGTTGAAGGCAGGTATCATTTGTTCTATTGCCTTGCCAACAGGCTGTATCTCATTCATCAGGTGGTAACAAGCGAGGAAATATTTGAGCCCAAGGTTATAGATACTGTTTCAAAACGATTTGCCTACGATGTAACCTTGGATTTATGCAATGATATTTACATAGTCTATTCCACCGAAGGAGAGATACGTTACCGAAGGTATATATATTCACAAAAATCCGTAAGCTCATCCAAGCATATGTGTGTTGGCAATCCTCGAAAGGTGCAATGTGCTTTGTTAAAAGATAATTTATATGTGGCGTATAGTGAACAGAGTGGGGGAGCTTTGGCACTTAATATGGTTGCAAGTAGCGGTATTTTTGTTAAAAAAGGAATATTTTCTTTGAATAAAGAATCTCAATTTTCTTTAAATTCCACAGATGAAAACCTTGTTTTGCACATTGCAGAAAGTGGTGTGTGCTATGAAATGACAACGGATTTATCCTTAAATGTTTCAAGACCTGTTTCTGTCGGCAAAACCCTTGGCATATGGCAAATTCGTTCTCCTGAAGAAATATACACCCCACAGGCCTATCCCGTAAACAGATATATGCTTCCTTTTGAAAGTATGCGTCGGTTTGAGGTTTTGGATGCCAAGCCCAATAAAGAGTTTGCGCCCATAGGATACGAAGCTGAAAGCTTTGCCCACAAGTATAGAGATGTGTTTGAACAGAAGGTTGCCGAATTGGAAAAAGAAAACATACTCCAAAGCCTTGGCAAAATAGAAGCTTCCTTAAATAATCTCACATCCCTGGTAAAAAGCCTTACTCAAAATTATGCTGATTTCGATAATGCGAAAGACAGCAACGAAGGAGAACAGCACCTGTAACCCAAATATACCTTTTTGAATACAATGTAAGTGAATACAGGAAAGGACTGACAATATGGACGATATTCGTATAGAAAATTTTATGTATCCTTATGTTCGTTTTTTAAACGCCTGTCCCTCACTTGCAGGAGCGGATTTTTATCTTGGAAACAGCCTTGCTTCCCCAAGTCTTGGGTTTGGATGCTTTTCGGGCTATGTTAAGGTGCCCATAGGCATGAACGAGTTTAAAATTACCAAGGCAAATGACAAAAACAATGTTGTTGCAACTATTACTTTGCCCTTTAAGCAAGGAGAAGTATACACAATAGCTGCGGTTCATTCCGACGGTAGCACAATGGCATATGGCATAGCCGAGCCGGTGTGCAGAGAAAATACCAAGTATGGTCATCTCAGAGTTTGCCATCTTTCTCCGCTTTTGGGCAAGCTGGATATAAGTGCAAACGGTTATGAACTCTTGGAAGATATAGACTATCTGGAGCTTAGCAAATACATGTGTCTTTCTCAGGGAAAATATGAGTTTTCGTTTTTTGACAGCAAAAGCCCCAATGCACTTTTTGTGATGCCAAATCAAAACTTATTACCCGGGAAATACAACACACTTTATGTTGTGGGCAACGGCAGCGAAAAGGCACCGCACATGGGTCTCTTGTCGGTGGATGCGGCAAGCTATACAGGGTACTATCTGTAGTTTCTGCAAAGGGCGACGCATATGCGTCGTCCTTTGTCTGAAATTCTTTTAAAATGTCAAAAATATATGTACAAATCTGTTGTATGGTGATATAATATCCTAAAATAAGTAATAGGGCGTGATGGTTTTGAAGGACACAAAATTCACTTCGTTTCTTACATATTCGGATGTTAAAGTTTTTTTGGACAGTACATATACAGAAAGCATAACAGAGGGCACATGCTTTGCCAATGAACCTTTTATGCTTACCCTTGCATATAAATCCGATGAAGACAAAATATTCCCTCCCATAACTATTTCGGCAGTTTGCCCCGGGGCAGAGGTCAGCGTGTACAAGGTTGGCTATGTGCCCGTAACAAGAACCGACATGGGCTATGATGAGGTTGCCACAGAGGAAAGGGGTCCCGGAATGTATCCGGATATTCTTTACAAAAGGTCGCCCGAACCTATGGTATTAAGCCGTGAGGACAGTCGTTTGCCATTCTATGAAAAGGATGAGGCAAATCTTCTTACCGCCACAAAAGCATATCAGTCGTTGGCTATTGTAATAAACGAAAAAGGGGAGCCTTTGAAACCCGGTTCATATCAGCTTACTGTTACGGTTAAGTCTCTTCTTGACGGAAGCTTACTTGCGGAGCATAAGTTTACACTTGATGTACTCTCTCAAGAGCTTCCCGAAACAAACATTCATTACACCAATTGGTTCCATTATGATTGCCTTTGCGATATTCATAAGGTAGATTTATACAGCGACAGATATTTTGAAATTCTTGAAAAATACCTTAAAAATGCAGCTTTAAACGGTATGAATATGCTTCTTACACCATTCTTCACACCACCCCTTGATACCGTCATAGGTGGCGAAAGAATGTGTGTTCAGCTGGTTGGTATAGAAAAAAGCGGCACAGATTATAAGTTTGACTTTTCCCTTGCAGAGCGTTTTGTGCGCTTGGCTGTTTCCTGCGGTATTAAATACATTGAGCACAGCCACCTGTTTACTCAGTGGGGTGCAGAGCATGCGCCCAATATCTATGCCACGGAAGATGGCGTTTACAAGCGTATTTTTGGTTGGGATACCGATGCTTCCGGTGAGGAATATGCAAACTTTTTAAAATGCTACATTCCCGCTCTTACAGGCTTTATGGGTTCCATAGGCTATGAAGACAGGCTCTTTTTCCATATATCCGACGAACCCACCAAAGACAACGAATCAACCTACAAAAAAGCTGTAGATGTGGTTTATCCCTTGCTTTCCGGTTATCCGGGCGGAGATGCTCTTGAAGATATAGTGTTCTATGAAAAACAGTTTGTAAAAACTCCTGTTGTTTCCATCTCCAAAGCAGATAATTTTTACAACAAATGCCCGAATTATTGGCTCTATTATACCGGAGGTTATTACGAAGACAGCGGTTTGGAAAAGTGTTCCAATCGACTTCTCACCTCCAAGCCTTATCGCACCAGAATCCTTGGACTTCATATGTACAAATACAAAGCCACGGGATTTTTGCATTGGGGCTACAACTATTACTACGACCGTATGACCACAGGACTTTGCGACCCCAAGGGTGACGCCTGCTTTTACAAACAGCTTCCCGGTGCGGCGTATCTTGCATATCCCGGTATTGATGATGCGCATCCGTCGCTTAGAGAAAAATATATGATGGAAGCGATGTGCGATTATCGTGCTTTGTGTCTGTTGGAACAGTACATAGGCTATGATGGGGTAATTGACCTTTGCGAAGAATTCTTCGGTGAAACCATTACCGTAAACACCATGGCAGACAGCCCCGGGCAAATGTATGCATTTAGAGAAATGATAAATAAAGAAGCATTCAAGTGTATGGAGGACAAACAATGATAAAAACAGATATGCACATTCATTCCCGAATATATCAGCCGGACAAAACAAAAGAATTTTTGGACTACCTTCGTGCCAAGGGTGTAAAAAAGGTTTCTATCCAGACCGTGGCTACTTCCAAAAATTACAGTAATTTTGAAAACCTGTTTGCTCTTTGGGTTAAAGATTTCTACAAAGATATGGAGGTGTGCGTAAATGGTTCGCTCCATGAGTGGGGGCCGTTTTTGGAGGTTCCCTACAAGCAGCAGGTTCAATGGTTGTGGAATGCCGGTTGTGACGGCATGAAGTTTCTTCATATGAAGCCTACCATGCGCAAGCAGATAGGAAAGGGGTTAAATCATCATTCCTACGACAAGGCACTTTCCCTCATGGAGGATTTGGGTATGTACGCCCTTGTTCACGCCAAAGACCCCCGAAGCTTCTGGCACAAAGAACAGATGCTCCCAATGCAGGTGGAAGCAGGCTGGTGCTACGAAGGGCAGGGCTTTATTTCCTTTGAAGATGCCCACAGGGAAACGCTGGAAATGCTTGATAAACACCCGAACCTTAAAACAATCCTTGCACATTTCTTCTATGTGTCCGATGACATAGAGGAAGCCTCAAGGGTACTTGATACCTACCCAAATGTGTATTTCGACATTACTCCCGGTGTGGAAATATTTGAAAACTTTGCCAAGGATATTCCCGCATGGAGAGAGTTTTTCATTAAGTATCAGGACCGCATAATGTTTGGCACCGACGCCGACGAAACCTTTGACAAGGAAACCATAGACGATTTGTATAACCTCGCCGAGGGTGCGCTTTTGTCGGACAATCCGTCCTATGTGGCTCATTGCTATGTGGATTTAAATGTGGGTGGGCTTAATCTCCCCAAAGATGTGGTACAAAAAATTTATCACACCAACTTTGAAACCTTCACCCAAGGCGTGGTTCGCCCCCTTGACAGAAAGGTTATGAAGTCCGGTGGAGAATATGCCTGCAATATACTTTCAAATTATCCCGAGTATAAAAGGGATGCAGATTTGTTTAGAGATTTTGTGGAAACATTCGATATATGAACACAACTTTTTATTTAAACTCCTTGCCATTTTAGGCAGGGAGTTTTTCAGTGCGATTACATTTGTTACAGATTCATAACCAATATTTGTAAGTTATTACATATTGAGTGTGTTTAATTTACAATGCCTTGCATTGTGTAGACTTGTTTTTTTAGGTTTGTTAAACTGTTATCAACCTATAGGGAATGTCAACGATGAAAGGAAGATGAATATGAAAAAGTTTACTTCATTACTTGTGGTACTGGTATTAATTATTGGGGTTTTTCCGGGAGGAGTTACCGCAACGGAAAATTGCTCGTTAATAACCTCTCTCGGCAATTACGGAGACCTTAATTACATATATGAAAATTTTGAACTTAAGTTCACCTATGACGGCAACACTGAAATTACAGACAAGGAAGACCTTACCTTCAATGAATTCAATGCACTTATTACGGCACTGTCCTATAAGCACCTTGAACCTGCAGATAAAAAGGCAGATAAGCTCATTGAAATAACAGACGATAATTTCCCTAAATCAGGATATGTTGAATTTCTTGACGAAAATGACGGTAACTGGGTAATCGGCTTTGATGAAGACTATGTTTATGCAAGATGTGTAAATCCTAATGATAAATCCTATAAACACGGTTTTTTTACATATACCGGCACTATTGATATGGGGCTTTGGGCTTTCCTTAAAAACATTGCAAAGGGAGAGGATGAAGAAGTAAAAATAGATGATGAAGAAAATGAAGAAACCGATTTGCCGGTACAGGAAGAAATAAAGAGAAACAGAATTGAAATAAGCGATATGAAGGAAATATATTCTGCACATTTTCCGCTTGATAAGTTTTCAGATGCATTTGCTTGGGGTGTATGTTCATATCGCAGAGAAAATGAAAACAAGGATGTAACCGTTGCATACATTACATTTGAGGGGATGGAGTTTCTTAAAATCATAACCGATACCGCCATCAAGGACAATACAATTGTTTTCAGCGATGGCAGAATTGCATATACAAAAGAACATCCCGGCGAAGAATACGATACGGATTTTAACCTTACACATAGTTTTAAACTTATAGTGGATGTAGATGAAAAAATGCAGGTTAAAAATGCCCGTATAACATATACTCATAAAAGCACAAAGGTAACCAAAACCGTGGATGTGGATATGGATACCTATGTGCAGACAGGCTCTCTTCCGACTTCTGGAAAGATAGCTTTTTCAAAAGATAGCAATTCTTTGGAAACCACGAAACAGGCTGAGGACGAACAAATAAAAGAGGAAACAAAAGAGGAAATAGAAGAATCAAAAGAGGAAATAGAAGAATCAAAAGAGGAAGAAAATAAGCTATACAGACAGACTATGGTAAGCAATGTGAATAAATTCATATTAAGAGAAAAATTCGAGTTTGAATTTGTTGCCGACAAAACTTTTGAGGGTTTTCTCACACAGGAAGTGGGAAACATCGGCGAAAGGATTTCTGCCGAAGTAAGAATATATATTAAGGATATGAACGGAAAAAGAAATGGTGAAATCAGATTTTTCAATATTACAACCCTCAAGGGAAGTAAAGGGGAAGTTGAGCTTTGGGGCGGATTCAACTATGAAACGGATAAATTCCCTATGTACAAGCCGACCGATATGGTTATGCATGCCATAACTACCAACAGATATCTCAGCGGTTCTTCCTATAGTTGTCTTGTGAGATATTCAGGAGAAGAAGCGGAAGACCATCGTTTCATGATGCAAGCCGAATTCGATGGGGAAGAAATCAAAGGTATGAAAATAAAGTATGTTCCTGAAGTCAACGGAAAATACGATACCTATGCCACAATGAAAGGCGCAACGGATTGCAAAAATGTAAAATATAATCTTCTTGTGCCTTTGGCTGAAATGACCGCCAAAGAAGAAAAAGAAGAAAAACAACTGGAAAACAGAAATCCCGAAAAGTATGTAACCGTAGTTAAAGGGAGAATGAGTGACTACAGTTATCACGATTACAGAATAAACTCTATATATCAGGTTTCTCTCAATGAATTTGGGGGAGAATTACCTCAGTGGTATGAATCATTGGGTAGTGATGTCAATATGTATCTTTTGTCCTTTACACAGGTGTGGGATGGCGTTGACAGAAACAACTACACTATGGTGAAGTTTGAAGGAAGCAAGGATAGCATATGGTTTATAAACGGAAATGCGGAGTTTGGCGGTAATTCTTCTGACGGCAGGTGGGTTGTATCCGAATATGAATCTCTTATATCCTTTGATGGGTTTGAAAGAGTCAAAAACACCATTGATTTTGAAACTGTTCAAGTATCTGCATATTTTAATCCTGATGAAGAAATGACAATAAAAGGCGTGAATGTTGAAATTGATGGCAAAGAAATAAAGTTTGCAGCAGAAGAAATAACCTACATTGGAGGAGGCAAAATTACATATGAAAGTTTTTCCTAAAATACTTGTTTTAATCCTTGTATTTGTTTTAAGTTTACCTTGTGTTACGTTTGCTAAAGAAAATGAATATGCAGAACTACTTTATGAAATGGGCATTATATATGGTACAGATAATGGATTTGAGGAAGACAGAACACTCACCAGGGCAGAGGCAATCGCTGTTGTAGTACGACTTCTCGGAGAAGAGGACAATATTGATTGCACTAACAGGGAGCAAAAGTTTATCGATGTTCCTGAAAATCACTGGGCATTTGGCTATGTGATGTATTGCTATCAAAACAATATTACCTACGGAACGGGCGAAGATACTTTCTCGCCCGATTCCGAGATAGATGCCCGGCAATTTGTTGCATTGGTTTTAAGAACTATGGGTTACAGCGCCCCTTATGAGGACACTATGGAAAAAGCCGTAGAGTGTCAGCTGTTTAATTCTGATGTTCAAAAAGATTTTGAAACAAATATATTTACAAGAGGAGATATGTTTTATACATTGTATCGCACATTAAAGACACAAAGAAAAGATGAAATACTAATGGCAGATTATCTTGCGGAAAAAGGTGTTATATCAAAAAAACAAGCTGAAAAGTTTGATGTGTACGAAAACTTTGAGCACATTGATGAACTTATGGATAATCTATTAAATTAGTCATCTTTACAGTTGTGTTACTTTTGTTGCAAAACGATGACAATTATCTCAATACCAATTCGCACCAGTTACAAAATCCAATTATAGCTTGACCGACAGAAAAGACCATTATATAATGCCTTTGTAAAGTAACAGGAATATAAGACAGGGATGAATTTACATGGAAGATAGCAAAGAATCAATGCAGTGGTGTGTGTGGATTGAGCCGGGAACAAAAACGATATCGTTGAATGATGATTCGAAAGGAAAGAAAAAACTATTTGAAACCGAAAAAGAAATGATAGATTTTTGCGCCAAACTTATGATGAAAGGGTTCAAATTGGGATAATACATATAAAATTAAAAAAAGTTAAAAAAATACTTGACAACCATACCAAAAGGTGGTAATATATTTGGGTAAAGCAAAGCAGAAGTCCACTTCTCACCTTACGGTTTAAAGGTATCGGTAGGGTTAATACTTATCTTTGATGTATAAGTGGGTGGATTTCGCCCACTTTTCTTTTTTGCCTTAAAGTGGATTTGCAATTTATTTTTGGAGGTGCTTTGTCATCAGTAGTAAAGAAATGTTGATTAATGATGAAATCAGAGAAAAAGAAGTCAGACTTATCGATTCCGATGGTTCTCAGCTCGGTATACTTTCTTTGGCAGACGCCAAGGCAAAGGCAGAGGGCAAAGGACTTGACCTGGTTCTTATTGCACCGCAGGCTAAACCCCCTGCATGCAAAATTATGGACTACGGCAAGTACAAGTTCGAGCAGGGTAAACGAGAAAAAGAACAGCGCAAGAATCAGCGTATAGTCAACATCAAGGAAGTTCGTATTACACCTTCCATAGATGTTCATGACTTCAACACAAAGGTTAATCAGACAGTCAAGTTCTTAAAATCAGGTGATAAGGTAAAGGTTACCGTACGCTTCAGAGGCCGTGAGCTTCATCACACACAGCTGGGTCAGGACTTACTTGTTAAGTTCGGAGAGGCTGTTACAGAAGTGGGTAACGTTGAAAAAGCCCCCAAGCTTGAAGGCAGAAACATGACTATGGTGGTTGCACCTAAATAATTTAACTTAAATTCGGAAGGAGTGTAAATGCAATGCCTAAAATCAAAACTCACAGAGGTGCTGCAAAGAGATTCAATCTTACAAAAAAGGGTAAGGTAAAGCTCAATCAGGCTTTCAGAAGACACATTTTAACCAAGAAGTCAACTAAGAGAAAGAGAGCATTAAGAAAGCAGGCTTATGCTTCTACAGCAAATGCTGCTACAATCAAGAGACTGATACTTTATAAATAAAATTGAGGGAGGCGTTTTAAATGGCTAGAGTAAAAGGCGCTATGGCTACAAGAAAGAGACATAAGAGAGTTTTAAAGCTCGCTAAAGGATACAGAGGTGCAAAGAGTAAGTTATTCAGAACTGCAAAACAGGCAGTTATGAAGTCCTTAGCTTACGCTTACATCGGCAGAAAGCAGAAGAAGAGAGATTTCAGAAGACTCTGGATCACCAGAATCAGTGCTGCTTGCAAGATCAACGGTACAACATATTCCAAGTTCATGAACGGTCTTAAGAAGGCTGACATCAACATGAACAGAAAAATGCTTTCCGAGATCGCTATTGCAGATCCCGCTGCTTTCACAGCTTTAGTTGAAAAGGCTAATGCTGCTCTCTAATAACTGTTTCGGTTATTAGTTTATAGCGAAATTTTTAGCAGGAGATAACGTTACACACGTTATCTCCTGTTTTTTTATTTTTGGAACATATGCTGACATTAAAAAACATTTATTATTCTTGCAAAAAAACCATTGTTTTGTTATAATGTTTTTAAGTGGGGTTTTATGACCTTTTGTAATTGCAGGGAGGAACACTATGGAACGAAATAAAAATCTTGTCATCAATATTCCTGCAGAAGGAATTGAAGAAGAAGTAATCCGTGATTTTACTTTGACTAAGGAAGAATATCGCCTTGGTATTGAAAGATATTTTTCAGAGTTTTTGAGTAATACTCCTTGTGGCACAGTGTTTTTAAACATTTGCTACAAGCGTTCCATTGTGCCGAGTAACACCGCAGATACCTACCTTTACAATATTGTAAGAGGCGAAGATGGTTTGCCCATTTTAGACGAAGAAGGAAATGTCCGTAAGGAGATTTCGCCGGAAATTACCATATCAAATCTTAACCGCGCATACCGTGAAATGGAAAAAAGGGGCATTGACCCCATAGCTATGGCTGTTGATATAATAAGAAGTTATGGCTGTCAGGTGTGGTTTTCCGTAAGAATGAATGACCATCACTATCCGGCGGACAGAGGCTTCAACTCTTCTTTTGCCTATGACAGGGCAGAGGAGGTCGGCGTTGGCGGTTCAAAAACACATATAGATTACACCAAAACCCCGGTGCAGAACTACTACAGAAATTACATTAAAGAGCTTTGCACTAACTACGATATAGACGGCATAGAGCTTGACTACTTAAGAAGTTGCCCCGTAATGGAAGAGCCTACAGAGGAAAATATGGAGCTGCTTAACTGTTATGTGGCATCGGTAAGTAATGTTGTAAAAACCATAGCAAAAGCAAAAGGCAAAGATATCGGCGTTGCCTCAAGAATATATCCCACCGAAGAACTCAACTTAAGTTATGGTCTTGATGTGGTAAAATGGGTAGCCGAAGGCCTTGTTGATATTATAATTCCTGAGGAATGGCACATCCCCACATACTTTAACATACCTGTAGATAAATGGCGTAAAAGCATAGAGCTAAGAAATACAAAAAATCATCCCTACACATTGCTCTGTGGCACAGACTGGGCAACCCGTTGCGATGAAACTCTTCACTCCGGTATGACTATGTGGCTGTCTTTGGAACAGCTCAAAGGCTTTGCAAGCGCATCCTATTCAGTAGGTGCAGACGGCATATATATATTCAATCATTTCAACACAAATGACACAGGTCACACCTTAAGCAATATGGGCTTGTACTCCTGCTACTTGGACAAAGAAGGAAATAAAATCTTCAAAAATGTCCTTAAGGAGAAAATCTGTTCGGTAAATTCCATAGAAGCTGCTGAGGCCGGAAAAAGATGCTTTGTAAATACATATTCAGCCGGCGAAAAATCCCCGTATCCCATAGAAATTTCAGCGGACAACTCCTTTGAAGTAAGTATAAATACAGGCACAAAACTTCCGGAAAAGTACTGGAATGTTGTGGTGGGCATAGACAAAAACCCGTGCACGGAACCTATATGCATTAATGTTAACGGCAATCCGGCAGCGATGGTGGAAGATATCCGTCCTCCAAAGGATTTTGTCTTTAAAGCTTCCGAAGACCCATATCCCTTTGTGGATCATGTTTCCGAAACAGCAGAGAGGGTTATGTGTTTCAAAGCTTTGCAGGACTTTGTAAAACCCATGTTCAATACTGTGCAAATCACCTCAAACAATGGTTCAAATGCAACCGTAAAATGGATTGAAATACAGGTTGAGTAAGCTTGAAAGAGGTTGTTATGATTAAATTAGTGTCGGTAAAACCGGAAGAAAAACAAATGTTTTATAATATCAATCAGAAATATCTTTACGAAATGACAATGTTCTATCCCGATGTAATGGACGAAAACGGAAATTTGGGTTACGGATATTTCGACGAGTATTTTACCGACCCCAAGAGAAAAGCATTTTTTATATTTTCAGATGACAAAATGGTGGGCTTTGCAATGATAAATCCGTATTCCGTAATAAATCGCAATCCGGATTATACCATGGCAGAGTTTACAGTCTTTCCCACATACAGAAGAAACCACTACGCTCTGGATGCTGCAAAGCTTATACTTTCCAAATATCCCGGAAAGTGGGAAATTAAATACAACGAAAAAAACATCGGAGCAAAAAAGTTGTGGACGAAGGTAACCGAAATCTACAATCCTGTTGTTTATCACTTAAACGAATTTGAAACAGTTTTTGAATTTACTTGTTAGGAGAAGTGTATGATTACAATAGAAAGCACATCAAATTCCATATTCAAGGAAACCCGCAAGCTCCTTACCGCCCACGGCAGAAAAAAAGCGGCGGCTTTTATAATAGAAGGAGAGCGTATTGTGCGTGATGCAGTAAAGAAATCTGCAGATGTGCACTATGTTATTCTTTCAATGGATTATATCGGTGATGAAGATTTTGGAGGCATCCGTACCTACAGAGCTTCAAAGGAAATTTTTGCAGAGCTTAAATCCACCGTTAATTCTCAGGGCATACTTGCAGTTTGCGGATATGCCGACAAGCCCCTTTCGGACATTGACT
>JAEIGA010005584.1_pt1 | contig 19197 bp, 29 predicted proteins | sample 9270691 | NCBI WGS metagenome assembly JAEIGA01 (sample SAMN17057246, study PRJNA624740) | gut metagenome | biome: biome; isolation source: fecal sample | host: Bos grunniens | place: China: Xizang | collected 2019 | reverse complement strand
TCTAACAAAAGACGGAAAGAACTTTGAGTTTGAAACTGAAAAAGAAGCCTGTGAGTTTTTAGGTGTTAAAAAATGCACTATAAGTTCTTCTTATAGGTATGGTTGCAAGTGCAAAGGTTACGAAATTTCAAGAGCAAAAATGAAAGGAGCAGAATGATGCGGGAACTTGAATTATATAAACTCATTTCCGAAAGCGATTATGTTGATGAAATGGGTTGGATAAGTGAAAAAGAGTTTTGCATATGGGTTTCTTTTGTATGGATAGACGACCTCATCGAGGAAATGAGAAAGATTTTTGGAAATTCTCTGCTTGATGAGGGCGGTATTGATGTTCGTATGTTAGACGGTTACTTTTGTATCGACCTTTGCGACCTTTTGGGGAATTATCTACAAATCGAAGATGTTTTCCCAAAAGACAAATACCAACATTGAAAAAGGAGAATGATATGGCAAGATATATTGATGCAGATGTGCTGATTAAAGAAGTTGGTTCACTTGAACAACTTGCAAGAAAAAGGGTGTATGACACGCCCACAAATAGCCCTGCATACGCAAGGTATTCTGCTCAAATGCAAGATAGAGAGCATATATTAAGCATTATAAAAGCACAATCAACCGCCGATGTCGTACCGAGAAGCGAGGTTGAGGTTGGTGTTGAATGTCCTGTATGCCACGGAACAGGGGGAATTGGTACAAGTAATTGGCTTACAAAACACCTAACCGAGAAGCAACTTGCAGAAGAAAAGGCAAAAGCAATTAAAGAAGCGACAGAGGAAATTGAACGCAAAGCCAAGCAAGAGGTTGCGAGGGAGATATTTGAGGAGATACACAAAGAAATCGAAGAAGCACTCAAAAGCAATTACAAAGTCCTTCCCCAAGTGGAGCAATCAGAAGAACTATATTACCGAGTAAAAGGAAAAATTGATGCTTTGCGTGGAATAGACGATTTCCTTGCCGAACTCAAAAAGAAATATATAGGAGAGTAGAGAGATGAACAATAAGTTAGAAATTGCCAAAAAGGTAATAAAAGAAAATTACGCAGATGCAGAATGTGGAATATTTGATTGCCAAAACCTTGTTGGAGATAGTATGACTACTATTTATGACGAAGACGGATTGCAAATAGATATTTGTTATGGTTATTGCTATTTTGAGGTTTTTGGTTTGACCGACGAAGAATTTGCAGAATTGGAAGAATACTACGAAGAGTTGTAAACGAGGTAACCGAAAATGAGTAAATGCGAAAGATGTATTCACGAAAAAGCGTGTAACTTTTATTTTGGACTAACAGGAAAAAAAGTTGCAGAGGATTTGATTTGCATTTTCTACAAAGACAAATCCCTTTGCGTTGAGCTTCCGTGCAAGGTGGGGGATAAGGCATACCATTTAACAAGCATTGATACACTTGATGAATTGAATGTGGCAGAGATTTTTGAAGGAAAGGTATGTTCTATATCGAAAGACGAAAAGAGTTTATGGCTTTTCTGCCGTTACGATAACGGACTTAATTTTTGGTACACGGAAAGAGATATTGGCAGAAAGTTATTCCTCGCCAAAGAAGAAGCAGAGCAGAAATTGAAAGAGGTGGGGGAATGACACTACTTGAAATTGCAAGAAAACAACAAGAGGAATGGAAAACAAAACCACCTTGTTGCAAGTGTCCTAAAAGCGAGAGAGTGGGAAACGCACTCTTTTGCACAGTAACAGGCAAGGGAATATTGCCACAACACGAAAACCTTTGTTTATGCAGAGGGGAAAGGTTAAAAGAGGAAAACGAATGATTGAAATTCAATTAAACGAGAACACGGCAGAAGATGTAAAGGCAATACAAGAATTAAGAGCTATGGGAATTAGCGATGAGCAAATTCAAGAGTGGTACAACAATTCGCAAAAAAACACAAGGCAAGAAAAACAAACAAAATTTGAGGTAAAAGATGTTGTTTGCGATTATGGAGTTTTTGAAAATGGCGAATTGAAACTAATTCTTAATTCAAGGCGAATTGCATTAGAGATAGTTGAATTACTCGAAGAAGATGAAAGAATACACAAAGAGTTTAAGCCATTAGATGTCGAGGACTTGGGGGTGTGAGTATGAAACAAATTGCGGTAATAGGATTTAGAAAAGTCAATGATTTCTGTTTTTGGTGCAAAGGCAGAGGACTTGAACTTGAAAAAGGGCGACAATCCTTAAAGATATGGATTGATAAGAAAAATCAAGAACGATACATAGGAATATTTGACGGACACGACCTTACAGGCAGACGATTTGACAAATACATAGAATTTGATGATTTAAGACTTGACCTTTACAACAGAATAAATACAAAACCACGCACCAATTTCGACAAGATAACCGAGAGTGTGGAGAGCTTGGCATTGACTATTAGTAATTGTGTAACTTCTTGTGAGGATTGCCCTGCATATGAAAATGTTTGTGAGGGAACGAGTAAGAGTTGCCCTGCAAAAATAAGAAAATGGCTACAAAAGGAGTGCGAAAATGAACGATAACATATGTGTAATGTGTGGAGCCGAACTCCCCACCGAGTGCGTAAAGCAGTATTGTGCCGAGTGCGAAAAGGTGGCAAGCGAGCCTAAGTCCATAGGCGAAATAATTCAAAAAATCGTAGAAAATCTAAAAAACATAATTTATAACGAATTTATAGGAGAATAACAGTGGCAAATTTTAATCTTAACAAAGTAATCCTCGGTGGTAGATTGACCGCCGATATTGAACTCAAGCAAACACAATCAGGCGTAAGCACAACCACATTCACGATAGCGGTAAATCGCAAGACAAGCGGAACACAGGAGCAACAAGCCGACTTTATCACCTGTGTAGCTTGGAGAAACACCGCAGAATTCATTAGCAGATATTTCAAAAAGGGAAGCTCGATATGCATCGTAGGAGAAATCCTCACTCGCTCTTGGCAGGACAAGGACGGACAAAAGAGATATGCAACCGAGGTGTTGGCAAACGAGGCATTCTTTGTAGACGGTAAGGGCGAGAGCCAAGCGCCTGTAACACCGGCATTCCAAACGACACAAGCACCGAAATTTGAGGAAATCTCAAACGACGATGATTTGCCATTCTAATTATGAAAATAGCAGATATACCACAGGAATTTAAGGATAAGGTTGCTTTTGCCTGCAAGGTGTGTAGAGCCAAATTCAAATCAGCAACAGGCAGAGCAACGGATTGCGCTTGTAGGGTATGCTCCAAAAGCGTATGCCCTTACATAGAGCAAGTGATAAAGGAGTGCCTAAATGAAAAAAACAAAGAAAGACCTATTTAACGGTGTAGGCATAGAGCACATATGCGAGGTTTGCGGTAAGATATTTATACCAACGCCTGAGTGGGCTTGGATAAGTGCGATAACTCGTAAGCCTGTATGCAGATATAATTGCCGTTGCGAAACGGAGCGCCGAAAGACAAGCCGTTACAATAACATTATTTCGAGGGATAACAGGAGATAGCCAAAATGACAAAGCAGAACAATCACAATAACGAAATAGAAAACTACCTCTACCAAGCGTGGTACATAGACACCAACATAGCATCGTGCATAAACGAGCTTAACGCAATAAGGCTTAAGGCATATAGCGCACCAACAGCTAATTATAGCGATATTGTTGTAATGGGTGGAGAGAAGCATAGCAAGACCGAGGATTGCGCTATAAAGGTTGTAGAGTACGAGGAAAAGCTCAAAGGCTTAATGGAGCAATACGCAAAGCTTAAGGGCGAGATACAAGATGCAATCGAGGGCGTAAAGGATATGCGCCAAAGAACAGTATTGCGCTTGCGCTTTATCGAGAGGTTATCTTTCCGAGATATAGCAATATGCGTAGCTTATAGCAAGTCGCAAGTGGAAAGAATATATCAAGAAGCATTAAAAAATGTAAAAATTGCTTAAAGTTGATGCCTAATGATACCCAATGGGACAAAATAATGCTCTAAAATGTATAATGGACAAGTCAAGCAAAAGGGAAAGTCGAGAAAAAATGACATCTTTTGCTTGACAAAACATTATAAGAGAGGTAAAATAAAAATGCCCGAGAAAATAGGAGCAGGCGGAAAGCCACAAAAATACAATCCTGACGGTACATATGGAACAGGAAAAGCAGTCAATACACAATCGAGTTCGAAACAAGCGCGATTAAAAACAATAGGTGAAGCTTTGCGTTCTCGGAGTGGCAAAGACAATGCTTACGAGAAAACAACGCCCGAAAAACTTTATCAAACACTAAAAACAACCAAAAAGGCTATTGAATTAGACAGGCGTTGGAGAGTTGATTTGCACGATTTAGAGGACTACAAAAACGATAAGTTGTTTGTTACAAAAGGTGGCTCTTGCATAGCGGTTGAGCCGAGCGGAAACATCATTTCGGTATGTCAAAGGCCGGGAGATAGTGTAAGAGGCTATCAGTTATTGCAAAAAGCAATTCAAGAGGGCGGAGATAGGCTTGATGCTTTCGGTCCCGACTTGTTTGATTTTTACACCAATAATGGATTTGAGCCTGTTAGTTGGACACCATTCAACGAGGACTATGCACCGGATGAATGGAAAGAAGCAAAGGCAAAAGGCATTCCTGTTGAAAAAGAGCCTGTTATTTTCTACAAATACACAGGAAAATACAATCGAGACAACAACCCATATAATTACAACGAGTTTTTGCGTAAAGTAAAATCCGATGCCGATTATGATATAGCACTAAATCGTAGAGATAAGGAGATAAAATAATGGCATACAAAAATCTAACATATGAGCAATATAAACAAGAAATTTACAATATTTGTAAGGAAAAATATGCAGTTGTAAAGGCATATCCGAAAGAATTTGAAAAAGAGTTTGAGCGATATGAGAAAAAGAATATGAGAGATAGATACGACAAAGGCTATTCTCCAAGCGACATAGCAGGAGCGATTGCTCTTATGGTATAAACTACTAAGGACACCTAAGCGTGTCCTTTTCTTATGCTGACATAGGTATAAATCAAGAATAGCAAGTCTTGATTTAGTATGTTCAATTCATACTGTCAGTACCACGAGCTGTGTTGGCGCACAGTAGTTACCTCCTTAAAATTTACCTCTCAAAAACAATGTAGCGGAGTTTTCCTTTGCAGAGGTTTAGATGCTACAAACGCAATAACAATGCAGGACGGGAAACACCGTCCTTTTTTGATGCAATTTGGCGGAAAGGGAAGCTATGAACGAAAAAGAATTTACCGAATTGTGCAAGCGCACAGTAATGGACTACGCAAACAAGCACATTGACAAATCAGACGATAAGCAAATCACGGAAGAAGATGTGTTTATCGTATGGGCGTGCAAGACCTTGCAAAACAACAAAGCTTTATTAAGTACCACATTGTTTGATGGTATGTACTATGAATTGACATACAACGGAGACAAGAAAGAACTCTATTTTGATGCTTATAAGAAATGGGAAAACATTTGCATTAAGGTAGATTAGAAAAGGAGAGGTATTTGTGCCAAGAAAATTGAATGATAAGCAAGTGTTGGAGCTTGTGGCAGAACACGCAAATGGCACATCTATCTCGGCACTTGCAAAGAAATATAAGATTGATTGGACTACTTGTAAAAGATACATAGAAAGTTCAAGAGAAATGCAAGAGCAAATCCAAGCAATAAAAAACGAAAGCGTTACCGAATGGCTAAAGGCTCAAAAAGGCACGATAATGGGAATACTCGACCAAATTATAGGACTATTACCTAAACGCCTTAAAGATGCCTCGGTAAAAGACTTAATGGGAGCTTATAAGATACTGACCGAAACCTCAATAAACAATGTGGAGAGCAAGGGAAATACAAACACCAACGAAGAGCCTGCAACAATAACTGTGGAGATTGTGGACAATGGAAAGAAAGATTAGCGTTTCCTTGCCATACTCTCCCTTTTATGATGCAACGGTAAGGAACATTATCGCAAACACGCCAAGAGCGAGCGGTAAATCTTACGAAATGGCGCAAAAGGTTGCTTTGGCAAAGATAGGATTTCCCAAGCACGATATTGTTGTGTTTAGAGCAAATGCTAACTCGCTTGAGGCATCGGTTGTAAACGAGATAATGGAGAAATTTGTGATGCTCGGCTATGGTGGCAGAGTAAAGCAATACTCCAAGCCTTTACGAATAGAGTTTGACGGTGGCAAGTCGGTTATATGGTTTATGGGTGTTTCCGGACACGATAAATCTCGTGTTAGAGGTTTTAAGCCTAAAAATCCGTTATGTCTAATAGTGGGAGACGAGTGTCAGCAGATAAGCGAGGAAAGCAACCTCAAGCACGCTCTTGCAACCTTTAGGCGATACCTTGACACAACCATTGATTACAAGGTTATTCTTTGTGGAAACCCACACGAAGTCAAAGGGCATTGGTGGAATGTCTATGTAGCGCAGAGAAAAGGCGCAAAAGGATATGTATTTGTCAATGCGACATATCTCGATATATACAACCTCTTAAACGCCGACATATTAGAGGAAATCGAGCTTGAAAAGAATATAAATCCTGCGATATATCGTTTCATGTATTTAGGCGATTTGACCGACATAAACGGTGGTGCATATCCGTCATTCAGGCGAGAGAGGCACTTGATAACGCTCGAACAAGCAAACGAGATATTCGCAAACGAAACAATAGAAAAGGTAATAATAGGTGGAGACGGAGCTATAACGCACGATATGACTTGTTGTAATTGCATAGCGCATATGACAAGTGGCAGAGTTTGTGTGTTAGAGCCTTTTATTTTTAACCCACTTACATACGGACGAGCATTAGCACCGAGCGAGCTTGCAGAGGACATAAGCGAGTATTTGGCGGACCTTGAGGAAAAATATCAATTCCAAAGAAATGGTGTGCCTGTATATCTTGCTGTGGATTGTGCATCGGCTGACTTGATAGCGCAATTGAGATATATACTCAACGATTATTACCGAGTGCTTGCGTTTACTCAAAAGAATGTAATACGCAACACCTCAACAACAAACAACACATTCGCAAAAGATATGTGTTACATAGTCAATTACGGTGGCTATAAGGACTATACAACCGGGCGATTTATATATAGCGATGTGCCATTGCTTGTAGAACAACTCGAAAGCGTTGTTTGGAAGAATAGCAAGCTCGACCCTGCTGTACCAAATGACTGTTCCGATAGCCTTGTTTATGGACTATGTACTTTATTTGAAAACCCACAAAATCTTAATGTAGCATAGGAGAAAAAGAAATGATTAACAACGTAGAACACCTTGAGAGAACAATCGAAAACAATGCAGACCTCACATTTGAGGAATACAAGGAGATGCGCGAGCCAAGCTATAACGCAATTATTAACGATTACGCGGTAAAGCTTGTTGAAAGAGCAAAAGAGAATGGAGAGGACTTGTCTATTGCCGATGCAAAGGCAAGAGCAAAGAACGAAATTCCTCTTGAGTTCATTCCTGAATGGATGCGCAATCTTCGCATCAACGCCAACATAGCAGGCACCGAGCTTATTTATCTTGAGGAAATTGCCTCTCAACTTGGCAGAATTGAGGAAATATTGTCTGCGGTATTTGAAAGGCAGATTGACGAATATATCCGTAGGCACAGCAAAGATTTTAAGAGAGAGGATGCGTGATAAATGGTAAATGTAGGAAGCACAGGAATAAATGGCGCAAAGGGTAACGCCATAGTTCCTAACTCCACCAACACCGGGGGAGTACAATTCACTCCTGTAAGCGAATATATCGGTATGGCGATGCAGGAGTATTATAATTGGGTCAATAATTCGGCTTTTTATGCAACCGCGCCACCGTATCTTAAACCGTTCTTTTGGAAAGTGCAGAATTGGGAGAAATGGATAAACGGAATTGTTCCAACATTCCACAACCTCAATAAAGGCATTGTGCCTACACACTTTGCAAAGGCGATTGTTGATAAGGTTTCCGCGCTTGTTTATGGTGGCGGTCTAAACCTTGCAAGCGGAGAAGATAAAAAGGATAGCGATGATGTAATCAACGAGACGTTGGCTTTTGCAGGTGAGTGGAAGCAAAAGGTTAAATTGTCCTCGGTAGTACAAAACGCGCTAAAATTCGCTTCAGGACTTGGCACGACTTGTTTCAAGCTCAACGCGGATGCAGAAAAGGAACTGTGGCTTGAGGCTGTACCTATGAACAGGGCAAAGTACGATTTCGACCACAACGGACAAATAGTGTCTGCCAAATTCTATATGTCGGTATTTGAGCGAGGTACGAGCCGAGATGGCTACGTTTACGGACTTTATGAGCATAGATACTATGCACCTGACAAAGAGGGTAAAAAAGCGCCTTATTGCGATTACAGGGTATATAGAATATACACCAACACCGCAAATCAGCAAGCACCAACCGAAACCTATGTGAAATGGGAAGATTTGGAGCATTGGGTAAGAAAGCAATTGAAAGAGTGTTACTCGTCTATAAGGCTTGACACGCCGATTAGATTGCCATTAACCAACCTCGGCTTGTTCCCTTATAGGTGGACGGATTGCGTAAGCTCTATGCCTCACTTAAAGTATGGCGATAGCGTGCTTGAGGGATTGACAAAGTATTTATGCGAGTATGATATTCTTTCCGCCATTATGGACACGGAAATGTATCTCGGCAGAGGCAGAGTGGTAGCCTCAACGCCTATAAAGAACAACAACGCAAACAATACAAGCTATAATAGTGGTCTTGACAGCATGTTCCTATATGTAGAGAGTATGTCAACCGAGGGTGAGCCTTTCAAGTTTATTCAGCCTGCCATAAGGAGCGAGGAGCTTAAGAGCATAAGAAACACCTTGCTTGAAAATGTGGCAACCGCGATAGGTATAGCGCCGTCCTCGTTTGCTCCGTACTTGCAAGACAGTTCAAACCGTACCGCAAGAGAGGTAAGCGCAGAGGAAAGCGCGACAACCTTGTTTGTGGAGAATAAGCGCGAGGGGCTTGTAAATGCCTTGAACGATATGCTTAATACGGTTATGCGCTATTACGGCAAGAGTGAAAAGGTTGTGGTAGCCTTTAGCAAGGCAGGACAAAGCAACTACACATTGCTCGTAGAGAATGCGACAACGATATATCAAGCAGGCGGTAGCTCACTTGAGAAATATGTGCGCACAATCAATCCTGACATGGACGAGGAGCAAATTGCTGACGAGGTTAAGCGCATAAGAGAAGAGCAATCACAAGGTCAAGAGCCACAATACAATGATATGGATTACTTTGGGGGTATGACGGATGATAGCGAACAAACCGCTGAATTGGCAAGCGATAGCGATAGAGGAAGCGGAAACGCAGATTCGCCTATTAGTCAAGAATGAATATTTTAAGCAGACTCCAAAGAACATTATCACAAAAAAGGTCGCAAAGATAATTGCCGAGGTTGTTAAAAAAATATCAATAAGAGAACTTAAATTTGCAACGAGTCAAAGCTTGGCTAACTTTTATCAAAGACAATACAAAGAAATCGGTCGCTTGAATGGCTATAAATTCAGCGTTGCGTTGTCTTGCTTAAAGGTTGTAGACCCAAAGAACGAACTCGTTAAAAATATGCCCTTAAAAAAGGCACAGGAGATTTACGATACAGCAAACCTTTACGGAGTGCCTATGAAAAAATTCTCCGAGGATTATATCAAGCAAAACGTTAAGCCTGTATTTGATAGACTAACAAAGCAATATCCTTTTGACCCTGCGAGCATTCCAAAGGGCGCAGATGCCTTTTGGGAGCAAAACAAGCACATAAACAGTTTAAGAAATCGAGCGGAGCTTGAGGTGAGGTACAACGGACACCTTGAAAACATTGAGAATTTGAGACAGCAAGGCAACAAGCTTGTAATAGCCTCAAGCCACGCCGATTGTAGCGATAGATGCCGAGAATGGCAAGGGCGTGTATTTTCCCTTGACGGTACGAGTGGCACAACACCTGATGGGCGCAAATATGTGCCTTTGGAGAAAGCCACGGATGTATATTACACAACCAAAGCAGGCAAGGTGTGGAAAAATGGCTTGCTTGGCTTTAATTGCCGACACTATCTCGTAGCCTATAAGGACGGATATCGCTTTCCAAAGCCAAGTGCAGAGGAAGAGCGCAAGCAATATGCGATAACCGAAAAACAAAGGCAATACGAGCGCAACGTGCGCTATTGGAAAACAAAGGCGATATATGAAAAGGACGTTGATAAAGATGCCTATAAAAAGGCGCGTGAAAAGGCTATAACTTGGAATAAAAAGTACATAGAATTTTCGCACAGCAACAACCGAGCATATTATCCAAGCCGAACAAAAATACTTTGATATAAAGACCGCACAAGCGGTTTATTTTTATATGTGTTATCGCACACCAAAAGCGAGGCGGAAAGGGCGATATACGCACCGTAAAGACCACACAAGTGGGATAGCGGACAATGTGTTATCGTTTGGACCGATTAAAAAAGTGTTGCAACCACAAAACAAAATCTATGAAAGGAGAATAATGCAAATGGCACTATTCAACAAAAAGCCACAAACCGCAGACGAGATTATGGCTCTTATAAAGAACTTGCCTGATGAGGAACTCGCAAAGCTCGGAGATATGCTCACAAGCGATGACGAGGACGGAAATGGTAAGCCTGACACAATGGAGCAAATCGAGGAAGCCGAGGAAAACATTGAGGAAAAAGGCGATGACGGTCAAAGCGAAAAAGACCGCATTGACGAGAGTGTTGGCGAGCAAGAAAAGCTCGACAATGACGAGGACTCACAAGATGCCGATGACCGTGTTGACGAGGCAGAGGGCGAGGAAAAGGCTCTCGATGAAGAGAAAGAGGGCGAGGGTGCGCCTGCTGACAAGGTAGCACAGCTCGAAAGCGAGTTTAAGGCTCTCAAAGAAGCCGTAGAAGCATTGACCGCAAGACTTGATGCGGATGCAGAGAACGATGCAGAGGAAGAAGAAAAGCAAGAGTTCGGCATTGAAATGCAGGCTAACGGTAGCGAAGCCGAGGAAGAAAGCGACCTCGAAAAAGCAAAAAAGAAATATTGGGCGTTTTAATCGCTCAAAATCCAAGCCAAAACCAGAAAATCTATAATTATACAAAGGAGTAAAAACAATGGCAGGATATGGTATTATAAATCAGGTTGCGCTTAAGGAAACCGCAAGCGCAAGAGTATTCGAGAAGCTCGTACAGGGCATTCTCCATGTAAACGGCAAGGGAGTTGACGAGTCATATATCAATGGCTCAGCACTTGGCTCACAGTCAATTGCAATCCCTCACGTAGCACTTGGTGGCGGTGCATTCCGTAAGCTCGGTGCAACAGTAAACGGTGGACAGTTCAACGCAAACGACGCGAACGTTCCAACCTCAAACTATTTCTATGTTCCTATTCTTTATGTGTACGACCAAACCGAGACACTCGCAAAGATTATGAACGATAAGGCAGGTTATGACCTTTTGGGCGCTGTAACCGACAATATCTCACGCAAGATTACAAGAGGCATCAACGCTCTTACATTTGCTGTGCAGATTTCGCAGACACTCAATGACAGCTATGATGCAGGCGCTCCTACATATGTAGCAGAGGATGCAACACCTAACATTTTCAAGAGCTTTGTTGAGGCAAACGCAAAGCTTGACGAGGGCGATGAGGCAATCGGTGCTGACTATTTCCCAACCGAGAATAGACAGGCATTCTTCCGTCCAAGCGCATTCTCCGCGCTCAAGACAAGTGGCGATGGTAAGTACGTAACACAGTCCAACTACGGACAGGAAATGCTCGCAACAGGCGTGCTTAACCCATTCAAGAACAGCGAGGCATCAAAGGTTGAGCTTCGTGATGGCTATGCAGGCGAGATTGACGGTGTACCTTGCTACAAGGTATCTCCTATCCTCTTGAAGCTTGCAGAGGGCTATGTTCAGTCCAACGGTGCTACACTTACCGCAGGCGCATTTGATGATATTGACGTTATCGTTTGCTCTTCAATCGGTACAATTCGTGGCTTTACCTCAACAGGCGATATCGAGGTTGTTCCTGCAATCAGCGGTCAAGGTTGGGTGCTTCAGCCTCTCGTACACGGTGGTTGCTCTTGCATTTCCGGTAAGTCCGTTAGACTTATCGTAAAGAATGGCTTTGCAAACCCTGTAACAAGCGCAGAGACAAAGCTCACAGTATTGCCACCTCAAAGCCAACAGGCTTAATCAAAAATCTTAAAATAAATAAGGCAGGCTCGCAAGGGCTTGCCTTATTCCTTTAAGGGAAAGGAAAAAACGATGATAAATTTACCTATAAAGCAAGACCCTTATTCCGATGACCTTATGTGGTGGGATGATGCCACACAAAAATACTATTTAACGGAGCAGAGCCTTATTCGTGAGGGTATAGACATTAGAGGCAGACTTGCGCTTACAAAGGCGGAAAATGCAACATATGTAATCAACGGATTTCTCAAGCGCGTTACAAGCGTTGTATATGGCTTTATCCACAAACACAACACACGAAACGATGTGCAAGACTACTTTATCGCGGTAATTCCAAGCTTGCGTGAAAAGATACGCCTTGCCTTGACATATCAAGCAATGTTTATATGGTTTAATGGAGATTGGACACTCTCGGCAGAAAGAGAAAAGAGAGAGAACGCAATCGACCCAATAGCCATTGACGAGCTTAACACAAAGGTGCCTGAACTCAACAATCCTATAACTTATAGAGGGGAGTGGGTGTTCAATGTTTGATTTACTCACTATATTAGAGGGCAGAGCGACACAAACCGAAACAGGCACATATTATCCTGAGTATCCGTCCGAGCCAAGCGTGGCAGGTATGCCGTTCGATTACGAGCATATCAATCCACAGGAGCGCAGATATCAAATGCTATTTGCGAATGTGAGCAACAACGGAGCGATAACAACGGCAATAAAGACCAAAGACCCTTTGGATTGGGATATAGACAAAGGCTATATAGCGTTGCAAGACGGTACATTTTACAGTATAGAGAGCGTGTCTAAGGACTACCAAAGCGCACGCAAGGAAGCGTTGAGAATGCTTGCTGACGTATCAGGCGTGGAGTATGTTTTGCGCCTTGTATCACAAGCAAATCCTTTTAATTTGAGGTAAGGATATGACAAATAGACAGTTTCATCAATGGGTAAGCACCTTTGTAGAGGAATTTCGAAAGACCTCGCCTATTAAAACAGGAAATTTGCGTCTTAATGCGATAAGATATGTATTTGTATCGCCAAAGAGAGAAGAGGTCTATATTGACCTTGATATTGCCCCATATATGCCTTACACAAACGAGCCGTGGATTTCTCCCAAGTGGAAAGGCAAGAAAAATCCAAACGAGGGATGGTTTCAAAAGGGATTTGAGGAAGCTGTAAGAAAAACCAATCAAAAAATGCAAGCACGAGTGAGGAGAACGAAATGATTGATATTTCACATTTTGCAGATAAAATCGAAGAATTGCTCAATGCCGAGATAGAAACGGCAATATCGGCAGGCGGTAAAACAAGCGAAATACTTGATAATGGCAAGGTAACGTATGAATTTCGCGTATATGCTGACGGTGGCGAGTACAAAGATTTCGACTATATAGATGGTCAAGGTGCTATATCACGAGAGCAGACAAACAAGATTGTGCGATATATAAATTGCGAATTCGACACAACAGGTAGCCGTAGCGATGGTGTATTGAGCGTTGAAATGTCTTTTAATACAAGATTTCAGGTAATGATACCATTGATAAACACCGGGCGAGGCGCAAAGAAGCTCGAGCTTGTAAACACTATTCGTCAAGTGATAGACAATGCGTTCAGGCTTAACACAACTAACACAATAGTGGACGGTGCAACAACCTACACATACGGAGTATTGTATCAATTTGCCGACACAGGCGATAGAGTAAAGCGTGCCGAAATAGGCGATAGCATCATTTTGACCGCGTTTCTTTCGTATTTCTTAGTGCAAGACGGTGTAAACAGCGCATCTTTTGAGCTTTATTTCGACCAATATGACGAGGCGCACCGCGTTAAATTCACTCGTTTAGGATTTAACCGAGGAAGCACAAACGAGAGCGTTGTTCCGAGCGATAGCACAAACGGAGCAGGAAAGAACGTTACAACATCCACCGTTTTTGGATTCAACTTTGATATGCCACTACGCAACGGATATGTAGATAGAGCAATCGCAAGTTATTTGTATGACGGTGTAAAGACACCGCGCACGGTTTATCTCAAAACGCCTTACAAAGAGGATGCAACACAATATTCAATGATTTTTAGCGATGTGAGCATAAATGCCGAAACAACCAAATTTGCATCGGTTGCGGTGTCAATGGTTGAGGCGTTATAAGGGTTGTTGATATGGCAAACACGGAATATCGCATCATTTTTGAAGATGGTGCAAAATCAAAAATAGAAAAGCCTACGGCATCAAACAAAAGCAATGCAGGACCGGAAATCGACACAAGCGATAGCGATGCTTTGAGAAAGGGCATTGCAGGTTATGCATCTATAAACTACGCAATGAGCGTTGTTGATAAGTTGGCAACATCGGAAATAAACACCGTAGAACTACGCACCGGGCATCAAGAACTACAACAAAGAATGCAATTTGCATATGGCATAGCCAAGCAAGGCGTTGGAATTGTATCAGGAGCGATTGCAGGCGCAGGCGTAGGCGGTGCGGTTGGTGCTCTTGTTGGTGCGGTTGTTGGCGTTGCCGACACTCTCATTGGCGTAGGAATAAAGCAAAATCAGCTCAATGTGCAAAGAAGCGTTGAAAATCAAGAGTTGTATTTCAATCGCATTCGAGCAGGAGCAGGACAAGACCGAACAGGCAAGGCACGATAAGTGTGCTTGAAAGGACAAAAATGAATAATATTTCAGTTTATACACCTAATATACTCGGTCAACAGTTGGACGGAAAATTAACCTTTACCTTTTCAAAATCGGCTTTGCTTGATGAAAGGTTAGACGAGGCATACCTATTTATTGTAGATAGCTCAACTCCATCTTTCGAGCCAACAACCGAATTGACCGTTTATGTTAATAACACGCACAACGATACGGTAGAACGAAAAAATTATCATTATATCGTGTCAAGCGATAGAAGCTACGAACAGCCTAACGGAAGCGGTAAGTACAAGCACGAAATACACCTAATAGAGCGCACAAAGCTATTAGAGGGCATCTATTGTTCAAGCCTTACATTTACGAATAGTAAGGGCAATACATATACAAGCGTGCGCACACCGTCCGTTGGAATGGTAACATATAGCAACGATGATAAGGATTTGTTTGAGGGCAACGGTAATAGTGCAACGGAAAGGCGAGAAGCAGTAGAAACTTGTCTTGAACAATACTACAACACACCGCTCTCGGTTGGAGCGCAAGTTAACGCTATAAACAATGCAGGGATTATAACGCCCGGTAATATGGCATATTTAATAGCAAACGCGCTAAATGGCACCGATGTTTCCGAGTTTCACAATTGGAAAGCGCACACTCTCAATGGCTCTCAAAAACTAACCGTAACAAATGGTAACACAATCGTTGGAACGTATGAGCTTGGCGATGGGCAAGGAATGCCAACCGTAACGATAGGTAACGAGCCTGTAACGTTGTCTTACTCGGTAACGTTGACAAATAGCGATGGTATAGGCTCAGGCTATGACAACATTGTTACAATGGCGTTTGATTTCGTTGTTTATGGTGTGTCGAATAGATATCCACTCAAACCGTGGACTATAACGGAATGCGTGGTTAGATGCTTACAGCTTGCCGAGCCTATTATTCAAGTAGATTTAGAGCAAGAGCCTGCACCGCGATACACGTTTAATGCCGAGCAAGCGCAAAAATATGCAAACGTTTACGCGCCTGAATTCACAATGACACAATGCACCTTAAGGGAGCAATTAAAGGTTATAGGCTCATACATTCACGCAGAGCCTCGTCTTGGTGGAGTGTCAAACGGTGTTTACTATGAAAATATGATTTTCTTTGACGAATACGGTCAAGGAAGCAAGACAAGCATCGAGGACAAGCCATATATTTACAAGGCTTTTAGCCACGATATAAACGAATATTGCACACACATAGAAACGAGCGCAAGCAACCTTGTAAACGCGCTTGATTATGCGCAGGGCGTTGTTACCGAGCCAAACATAAACAACAACCGAACATTGCGCACGGAAAGCATAAACGTTATATTGAGCGAGGGTAACTCCTTTGCATCAACTGATAACGCAATTTACGATATACCAAACCAAGCAGGCGGTGTACTCGTAAGTCTTTATAATGGCGCACTTAACGAGCCAACCTTTGAGGATATAGATATAACGCCTTTCATATTCGAGGAAACGGAATATAACAACCTTTCATCGTTTAGTGGCGCATATCCGTACACAAAGCATTATGCGCTTTATTATACGAGAGGACAAAAGGGCATAAAAGGCTTGTTCTATAAAATAGAAAATGCGTATAACAACTTATTCAGCAATTACGCAATTGTTAATATCATAAACTCGGTTACAGGTGGCAAGTATAAAGAAGAAATAGCCGAGCGATTTGCACAGCTTGCATTCAAAATAACCTATGTGCCGATATATGACACAAAATTTTCGCATAGCAAGCAAACAGTCGAGCTTGGCAAAAAGCCATTTTCAAGGGTATATAACCAAAGTGAAAACCTCATCGAAAGCCGTTATTATGGTGAAAACATAAAGGGCGTTTCTCAACGAATGGGAAATATCGAGCAAACAAGGACGTATATTCTTGACTCGATAGACGATATCCCTGACGTTGGGCAAACAATAGACGGTTATTTTATTGTTGACGTTAAGTGCGAATTTCAGCAATCGTTTATAAAATGCACGGTGCAATTATCAAAGGACTTTAACCGCATATCTCAATATGTCGGTATAAGCTCAAATAAGCGCACTTACGAGGTCAGCGAGGTAAATGCCTACGATAGAGATATTCTCTTGAAAAACTACGTTGTAGTAGGTGATAGCACCGATACAACGATATCAAATAGTTACACACCGATTTTGGAAACAATCGCGCCTATTATGCAGATGTTCAACCCTAATATAAACGGAAAAGTAAATGCACCCATAAACGCGGTAAACGGCTACGGTCTTACAAAGGCACTCGATACTATCGGAAACGTGTCTTTGCCGGTTATATCATCTGCTTTTGGTAACACGATGGTGTTCTCTTGGGACTACAAGGATAACTATTCAGCAGGAACGAAAGCAAGCCCAATAGAATACGATACCGATGCAAACAGCAACAAAGCGCAAGCGACTTGGCAAAGAGATGTGCCATACGGAGATTACTACGGTAGGTGTTGGTGGTATAAATTCCGTATGTACACCAATCCAAGCGATATGGGATATAGCCAAGCGATAACCGTTGAGCAAAAAGGATTACAGGTATCAAGCATAGGCTTGTACTCAAATGCGCTATTGCTACGCAAGGACAACCGAGAGAGGTTATCTTTCAATTACGAGGTTGAATTTGTAACAACGCACGATGATATAATCATTGGCTCTGCGCTTGCATCCTCTTGTCCGCTTGTAACCACGCGCAGATATGGCAATTTGATACTTGTTTTCTTGAATAGAAAAGTTGGAAAATTTGAGCGCTATCTCACGCCAACAAATGCAAGTGCGACAGGCTTTTATCAAATAATCGCAGATATGGTAAAAGAAGATGGCACGCTTGAATTGCCATTGTCTTATCAATTCGCACCTGACGATTTCGACTTTGAGTCTTGGGCGATTGTAACGCCTATAACCTACGATACGCAAACCGTAGAGACCGAGGACGGAAAGGTGGAGACAACAACCATTCAAAAGGGTGGAGAAATCTTGCTTGCGCGTAACAAGAGCAAGGTGCAATACGAAAATGATAATGCAACAACCGAAACAATTAAATTCCAAATTGCAAATACAATTTTTGATAGTTAAGGAGCAAATTATGGATGAAAAACAATGTTTAGAAATTAAACTTGCAATGTCAATTCAAGAAAACCAAGAGCGAGAGGCGCAGGCTGTTGTTGGCTACACCGAGCTTTTGGGAATTATTGACAAAGTGCTCGAATTTGCGAGCGACAGTCAAGAGGTAGAATTCCTCGAAAGGTTGAAAGCTGAAACCGAGGAAAAGATAAGTGATGAGTTAAACCATCAACAAGGCTTGCTCAATGAGTATGTCGAATACACAGGAATACAAATCAATAAGGACTAAGGGGGAACTAAAAAATGCAATTTTTTATCGATAGTCAGGGAACGGTTACAAACCTTATACCATCGCCTGTTTATCAAGGCTCTACAAACGCATGCGAGCTTGTGCTTGTAGCACCTTTTAGCGCATCAAATATAATCGAGGCAGATTTCCGTTTACCTAACGGAATGACAACCGAGCCTTACATTATGACGGTACAAGGTCAAATGCAAATCGAGGGTAGAATATACAACGTTTGGCGCGTATTGCTTGATGGCGTTGTAACCGAGTATGCAGGCAAGGTAACGGTACAGTTTAGGATTTACCAAAGCGGATATAACGTAGGAAACGATTATTATCCTGTTATGCCTACATCCTATGCAAGTACCTTTAATGTAGGCAAGGGAGTTGTTCCGCAAATACCGGACACTCCAACGCCTAACGTGTATAAAGCGATTTTGTCCTATTTATCCCAACTTGACCCACAATACAATGTAAGGTCGGTTATATATAGTGCTCCGGGTAACGAGATAGACACCGACACCGCTATATACGATTTGCAAACAATACCACCAAATGCGATATTGAAAAGTAATGTTGTTTTTTCGCCGTCCAATGTCGACGGAAGCACCGGGCAACCTGTTTATGCGCTTAACGAGGAGCGAGAGGACAACACGGGATTTACAATGCTATTTGTAGAGCCAACCGAAATAGGCAAGATGCAGATTACCTTTAGCGGTATATATTGGTCGGTGCTTCTTAAGGTAACGGCTACTTTAGAGGACGATACCTCGGTTGACATAACCGATTTTAGAATTCGTGGAACGAGCGAATTTAACGTTATTGTTGCGGTGAATAAGACCGTAAAATCGTTGAGCATAATTCAGCCTTTCATTCCTAACGAGGAGTATGATATTGAGAATTTCCCTGAAAACGAGAACAAAGGATTTACTCAAGGCAGATTTTATGTAGATGCAATCAAAATGTGGC
>JAEIGA010005583.1_pt1 | contig 19199 bp, 14 predicted proteins | sample 9270691 | NCBI WGS metagenome assembly JAEIGA01 (sample SAMN17057246, study PRJNA624740) | gut metagenome | biome: biome; isolation source: fecal sample | host: Bos grunniens | place: China: Xizang | collected 2019 | reverse complement strand
GGTATCAGCTCCCATAAGAGAAAACTTAAGACCAACCGCTCTATAAAGCGCCCCTGTATCAACATAAATAAAACCAAGGCTTTTAGCCGCAAGTCTTGAAAGTGAACTTTTACCTGCTCCTGCAGGTCCATCAATAGCAACCGAAATCATAATTTTTTCTCCTTATAAATTTTCTCCTGCAACCGCTCCCGTTGAAAAAGCAATTTGCAAATTAAATCCGCCGGTTAGTGCGTCAACATCTATAACCTCTCCCGCAAAGAAGAGTCCCTCAATAATTTTCGACTCCATCGTAGCAGGATTGATTTCCTTAACAGATATTCCGCCCCTTGTGATTATAGCCTCTTCAATAGGTCTTGAAGAGGTAATATTAAGCGGAAAAGCCTTTAAAAACTCGCAAAATCTTTTGCGGCTTTCTTTATCAATCTTGTTAACCTTTTCATAAGGGTTTATTCCCGATAAAGAAATAACAACGGGAATTAAACTCTTGGGTAAAAGCTTATCAAGCGAATTTGAAAAATCCTTATTTATATTCTCTTTGAAATCCCTTAAAATTCTTTCATCAAGTTGTTCTAAGGAAAGAGCAGGCTTTAAGTCAATATAAGCTTTATATTGTTTTTCGCCAAGCCCTGTCATATAAGCTGAGGCCGATAAAACCAATGGACCCGATATTCCAAAATGGGTGAAAAGCATTTCACCAAGCTCCGAAAAAACAGCTTTTTTCTTGCCTTCCTCAAAAACCGAAAGCTTAACATTTTTAAGAGATAACCCCGAAAGCCTTGAGCAAATGCCCTCGTGGCATTCAAGAGGTATTAAAGATGGTTTAATTTGCGTTACAGTATGACCTAATTCCTCAGCAATACTGTAACCATCCCCTGTTGAGCCTGTGAGAGAGTAAGATGCTCCGCCTGTGGCCAATAAAACACTATCCGCCAATAAGGTTTCTTCGTTTTTAAGTAAAACACCGTAAACCTTACTATCCTCTGTTAATATTTTTAAGGCGCTGCCGCAAATTATTTTAACCTTAGCTTTTTTAGAAGCATTAAAGAGAGCATCAACTATGTCAACCGCCCTATCCGATACAGGAAAAACCCTGTTTCCCCTTTCGATTTTAAGCTCAACTCCTAAATCTTCAAAAAACTCCATAGTATCTTTAGGGGTGAATTTTGAAAAAGCGGAATATAAAAATCTGGGATTTCTCGGGATATTTGAAAATAAAGACTCATTATCGCAGTTGTTAGTGAGATTGCATCTTCCCTTTCCTGTTATCATAACCTTGCGAAGAATTTTCTCATTCTTTTCAACAACCGTTATCTCGGCTTCCTTCCCATATCTTGAAGCCGCCTTTAATGCCGCCATAATTCCTGCGGCACCTCCGCCAATTATAACTATTCTTTTCAAAATCCCACCTACCTTTACAACTAATTATTTTACACCAAACCTTTAAAAAAGTAAACCATAAAATGTCGGTGAATGTCGGTTTTATTTTCTTTTAATATTATGCTACGGCATAAAAAGCCGAATAATTTAAAAGGAATGTTTTTATGATTAAAGCAGAAGTATTAAACCAAAAAATCAGGCTTGATGCCGAAATAGTTGCCGCCAACAGTGTGAATTTTCTTGAAATAAAGTTTATTCTTGATAATAGTTGGAACGGCACCGTTAAAACTGCCGTTTTCGAAAATGAAGGTTTTAAAACAGCTGTTGTTATGGAAGAAGGGAATCCCCTTTATTTAGGCGATAACACCTGTCTTGTTCCCTTTGAGGTTATAAAGCCACCTTTCTTTTCTGTTTCCATAAACGGAATAGGAAATGAAAAGGTTATAACAACCGTTCCCTCAAAAATCAAGGTTTATGAAAGTGGTGATTTAGAGGCAGATACACCCGGGGAATACACACCCTCTCAATATGAGCAATTAGTTTTAATTTTAGGGGAAACAAAACAGATTGCTTTTTCTGTAAGACAAGATGCCGACAACGGACTTTTCAAGGGTGATAAGGGTGATAAGGGCGATAAGGGTGATAAGGGTGACAAAGGAGCAAAGGGTGATAAAGGAGACAGAGGTGAAATTGGCCCTCAGGGTCCTCAAGGTGTTGCAGGCGCTGTAACTCCGGAATTTATCGCACTTTCAGATAGCGTTAATTCTAACCGTATTTTAGCCGAAACGGCTGCTGAAAGGGCTGAAGCCTCTGCCAATGCTATCATTAAAAACGAAGAACAATATCTTTCATCTATGAAGAACAAACTTACAGGAAAAATTATTTCAGTTAATGATATTTCCCCTATTGAACATAATATGGAGGCTGTGCTTTCAAGCGATACCATAACGGATTTTTCTTCTGTTTCGCTTACTAAATGCGGAAGAAATTTCTTTAATTTAGGAAAACTTTCAGATTATGAATGTAATCATATTGCCCTTTCGGTTTCCGAAAACGGGCTAATAGGGACAAAAACCCAATCAGGTGCAATTTCCCATATATTTAATTTAAGAAAAATTCCAAATGGAACATACCGTTTCAAAGGTATTGCTCCTACCAATATAAACTTTTTATGCAGGCTTTATGATGAAAACGGAGATATCTTAACCCGAGATGATATGTCGCTTCCGAGCTTCGAATTCAATGCATTCTATATGGCATGGATATCGGCTGTCAAAAATAACGCCGTTGTTACAATACCCGAAAATGTTGCTTATTGGAATTTAGGTATGGTTTTTGAAATAGATAAAGCCATTAACAATATTCAGATTTCTCACGGCACAGAGGACTACGACTACGAACCCTTCAGCGGCACCTATTACTCTGCAAATGCAGATGGCACTTTTGCTCCCATCTCCTCTTCAAACACAGTGAACCTCTTGACCGATAACCCTGAGGCTAATATAAACCTCAAATACAACGCCGATATAAAGCTATATATCGACAACAAATTCGCATAAAAAATCCTCCCTTTCGGGAGGATTTTAATTATTTTTTCTTAGGTCTTTTGATTTTATTGAGCTTTTTATTAAGGTCGAGAAGTTCTTCCTTGGTGAACTTAACGTCCATCATTCCGCCCATAAGGGTGAAAAGACGAAGAACAGTAAATCCATTCATCATACTCATCATTTCAGGACCAACCTCGAAGCCCATAGCTTCAACCTTGCCATCCTTTTTATCCTTGCCTTTACCGCCCATAAGCTTGCCAACAAGACCCATAAATATCAGTTTGCCCTGAACGGTTGCAATAACATCACCCATCTTGTCGTTGAGCGAGAGATAGCCCTCGGGAGCATCAATATCAAACCAGTTAAGGATAGCGCCTTTTTCAACGAGTCTATATTCCTCATTAAAAGTTTCAACCTTGCGAATAACGCTAGTATCCTTATATTCACCTGCAACAGCAACAAGCTCGGTTGTATCCTTATTCGGAACATTGAAATAGAAGAAATGGTCCTCTGCCGCAATTTTGCCAAGGCTTTGTCCATTTGCGAAAAGCTCAACCTCGGGAAGATTTGAATAAACAGTAACCTTGGTTACATCTTCAACACGGTCAACATATCTCTTACCGCAAATATGAACGAACTTCTCATCCGAGAGCCATGCCTTATAAGCATAGAAGGAATCCTTTTTATACTTGCGGTCAAAGGTTACAAGACCCTTATGGTTCTGACCATTCTCGCCGCCTTCATTACGAGCATCCGCACCGAAATCGAACATATTCCAAACATGAGTTGCCCACATATATTTTCTTGAGAACAACTGCTTAATAAGCTCCTCGTGATAATATGCCTGATATTCCTCGGTATAATCGCCCTGCATCGGGTTAGATGTATGCCAATTAAGTGCCTCGCAGCCATATTCACTACAACCAATCGGAATATTTGGATGAGTTTTATGGAAGTTATCAAACCAAGGACCGTTCATATCGGTATCTCCGCCATACCAACCGAAGTAATGGTTATATGATACAACATCAGGAATTTGGAGATACGGGTCATCTATTTTGCACATAGAAACTGCCGCAATAGTTGTAAGACGGGTTTTATCCATCTCATGACACATATCGTTAAGAATGCGATGGTTTTCGAGCAAATCCTCATCACTTCCGCCGATACCGATTTCGTTAGAGAGTCCCCAAACAACGATTGAAGGATGGTTATAGTTTTGAATAATAAGCTCCTTCATTTGAGAAATGGTGTTTTCTCTACCGGTTGGCATATGCTTTGAAATATAAGGAATCTCAGCCCAAATAACAAGTCCCTTCTCATCGCAAAGGTCATAGAAATACTGGTCGTGCTGATAGTGAGCCAAGCGGATAGTAGTAGCTCCCATTTCGCAAATGAGTTCAATATCCTCTTCGTGATGCTCGGGAAGCAAAGCATTACCTAAGCCCCATCTATCTTGATGGCGAGAAACGCCTCTGAGAGGATATTCTTCACCGTTTAGGATGAAGCCACGCTCGGGGTCAATCTCAAAGGTGCGGCAGCCAAAACGAGCCGAAATCTCATCGATAACCTTGTTATCCTCAATAAGCTCTGCCTTTGCAGTATAAAGATAGGGGTCTTTTTTACCATTCCATAAGTGAACATTATCTATATCAAGATAAACCTTAGTGTCATCAGCCTCAACTGAAGCTACAACGCCACCCTCTTTATCAATGATAGAATAACGAACACTTTGTCCAATTTTAGAATTAGTGAGATATACCTCAACCTCAACCTTTGCATTATCTCCTTCTATTTCGGGAGTAACCTTAATGCCGGGACCGCCGTAATAATCTAAATCAAAGTGGGAATCGTTAACACAAATAATGTTAACATCACGGTAAATACCGCCATAGAATGTGAAGTCTGCCATCTGGGGATAAACAGTTTCATTTGCGGCATTATCAACAGCGATAACAAGCATATTGCTAAGGCTTAATTTATCAGTTAAATCAACTCTCCAGGTGGAATAACCGCCATCGTGGTGAGCTAACTTTTCACCGTTCAAATAAAGGTCGGCCGAAGAATTGGCGCCCTTGATTTCAATATAATAACGCTCGCTCTCGGGCAGGTCATTTTTCATAAAGGACTTAGCATAGTAAGCAGTGCCTCTGAAATAATCATTATCTCCGTCCTGACCGTCAATAGCGTTCCAGGAATGCGGAAGATTAACGAAATCCCATTTCTTATCAATAGCGGTTGGAATTTCGGTTGCGAGCTTTGAAAAAGCCCATTTAGCATTAAAATTTATAATATTTCTCATATTGAACCTCCGATTTATGCTTTAAATATATTATAAAGCATTGAGAAAAATTTTTATAAATAAACTGTTAATTTTAAAAAATGTCCGACCGCACAAACAATCGGACATTTAATATTTTAAGCTAAATCATTAGTATCCTCGGCAGAAGTATAAACAATATCATCGTCAGCCTCAACATCACGGCCGAGTTCTGCATTCATTTGAGCTAAGGTTTTCTTATCAAGGTTATAAACAACACCCAAACCGATAAACTGAAGTATTGCAGAGAAAAGGAAGGTTGCAGCAACCAAATATCTCATATTAACGGCAACTTCCCAAACCTGATTACCCTCGTTTGCGCCAACATAGCCGAAAGCTACCATAATAACAAGCACAAGAGAAGGACCAATACCCTGAGCTAATTTTCTAAAGAAGGAATGAAGTGAATAAACAGTTCCTTCTTCACGGTTACCTGTTTTCCACTCATTGTAATCAATGGCATCGCCCATCATAGCCCAAGAAACAGTTGAATAAATTCCAAGGCCCAATGAGAAGAACAACTGGCAAACGATATAAATAACAAGGTCTAACTTAGTATTTTCGGGGAAAACAATAAATAAACCAAGACCTGCAATTATAGAAACAATTGAGCCGAATGTAGCAAGCTCTTTTTTGCCGAACTTAGCAACAGCGCTACGAGCTAAAGGAGTGAACAAAACAATCGGAATCATAGCGAAAAGCTGAACAATACCCGAAATTTGAACATTCTTGAAATAGGATTGGAATATAACGGTAACTGCGGTAGTAGCACCCTGCATACCGATAAACATACCCATAGCAGCGATAGTAGCACCAACTGCAGGACGGTTTTTAATAAAGCTAACAAATGCTTTAAGAACATTAAATTTAGGTTGTTCTTCATTAAGGCTAACACTTGTATCAACACGGATTTCAGTGTTTCTAATCATAAACTGGAAGCAGAAGAATCCAAGAACACCCATTATAAGAGCAGCTATAAATACACGCTCACCAATAAGGTTATTATCTTTATCATAAATAATGAAAGGAAGGATAACCATAGGAAGCATATTGCCGAAAATAGAACCAACAGAACGCCAAGCAGAAAGTGAAGCTCTATCTTTAACATCATTAGAAATTAAAGAAAGAAGTGAGCCGTAAGGAACGTTTGCAACAGTATAGAAAGCATCCCAAACAACATAACCTGCAATAAAGATTATGAACTTAGCCCAAGTAGGAGCATTCGGGAAAGGAAGGAAGCAGCAAGCACCGCCAACGATAAGACCGATAGAACCTGCCCATATGTAAGTCAAGAACTTATTTCTCTTATACTTATGTCTATCAGAGTCAATAATTGAGCCAATAAGCGGGTCGTTAATCGCATCCCAAACCTGAACTATGATAAGCAATAAAGCATACCATAAATCCATCTTCATAAACTGAGTCCAGAAAATTGCCATAGTGCCTTTAAGCGCAAAACTCATGTTGCAACCAAGGTCGCCTGCAGCATAAGCGATGCTATCACGAATGCCAAATTTGCGATAGCCGTTTGCGTCTAATTTGACTTGTTTTTTCATTTAAAAACAATCCCCCTAATTTTTATTTTAAAACGCTAATTATATTATAATATCTTTCAAAATTAAGCGTTAGGATTTTTTTTAGGTGTTTTTGTATTATTTTTGGTAATTGGTAAAAATTTTTGTTGAAAATCAGGTAATATTATTCTATAATTATAATAAAGTTTATCATTTTTGTTCAAAATGCAAGGAGGCGAATAATTTGTTTTACAAAGCCGAACTAAAGCTTTTAGAGGAGTCATTTAAAAAATGCCATATTAGAACCCTTATTTTGCCAAAAACGGAGCTACTTAGCATTATAAATCCATCAATTTCCAACATCGAAAGCAATACGATATACCGCTTTAAAGATAACCAAAAATGTTCCTATATCCTTTTTGCTCTTCCACGTTCCAAAAATGATGAAATAATGTTGATAGGGCCCTATCTATCAAAAGAAATAACTCAAAATGAAATTTTTGAAATTGCTGAAAACAACGGCCTTCCCCCTCAAAGCTTTGCCGAATTTGAAAATTATTATATAAGCCTTCCGATTATACCTCAAAATAGTCATATCTTTGTTATACTTGATTCCTTTGCTGAAATAATATGGCAAAATTCTTATATCGTAACCGACTTAGAAGCCGAAGCCACATCCTTCGATGAATATAATCAAACCATTAAACTTAGCGAACAAAATGCCGCCTGGAATATTCAAATAATGGAAGAAAGATATAAATATGAAAACGAAATGATGTTGGCTGTTCAAAACGGTCAGGTGCATAAGGTTGAAGTATTGCTTTCGGGGATTTCAAATCAAAATTTCGAGCAAAGGCTTTCCGACCCCATAAGAAATCTAAAAAACTATTGTATAATTATGAATACCTTACTTAGAAAATCGGCTCAAAATGGTGGGGTTCACCCTGTTCATCTTGATAGAATTTCCTCGGATTTTGCCGCTAAAATCGAAATGCTCTCAACCGTTTCGGCTGTTAAAAATCTAATGAGCGAAATGTTTCGTTCCTACTGTCTTTTGGTTCAAAAAAATTCGGTTAAAAAATATTCGCCAACCATTCAAAAAATCATAACCCATATTGATATAGATTTAAGCTCAAACCCAACCCTCGCAAGCCTTGCTAAAGCGCATAATATAAACGCAAGCTACTTAAGCTCCCTTTTTAAAAAGGAAACAGGAAAAAATATAACCGAATATATAAACTTAAAAAGAATTTCAACCGCTAAAAGACTTCTTAAAACAACCAATCTTCAAATTCAAACCATAGCTCAATACTGCGGAATACTTGATATTCGATATTTTTCAAAGCTATTTAAAAAGCATTGCGGAATAAGCCCCTCAGAATATAGGAATAAAAGCTAAAAAAATCCTCCGTTTTATTGTATTACGAAAAATATAAAAATCATTTATAGAAAAAAACCGCTCGTTTGAGCGGTTTAAACCTTTTTAAAAACTGAAAAATTATAATCCTCAGCCTTATATTCTTCAAGATATTTTATCAAGCTTTCTGCATCCTCGAAAACAGGTGCTAAATCACGACTGCTATCGGTCATAAACTTATATTTAACAGCGTTTTCAAGCATAGCAACCAAGCTATCGTAATAGCCGTTTATATTAAAAATCGCAACAGGCTTATTATGCTGACCTAGTTGTTTTAAGGTTATAATCTCAAAAAACTCATCAAAGGTGCCAATACCACCCGGCACCATAACAAAAGCCTCTGCCCTATGCTCCATAATTTGTTTTCTTTCACGCATCGTTTCGGTGTATATAAACTCAGCGCAGTCCTCAAATAAAACGCCATCAACCTGAAAGAAAGAAGGGGCAACTCCGATAACCTTTCCCCCGCCCTTTCGAACGCCTCTCGCTGCTGCGCCCATAAGACCGTTAGCTCCGCCGCCATAAACCAAATTATGTCCCTTAAGCCCCAATTTTTCACCTAGTTGCTCAGTGGCGGTTATGAAGGATTTATCAAGCTCAGTGCTTGAAGCTCCATAAAGACAAATATTCATATTTTTTCTCCGTTCAGTATTGCATTTATAAGGGTATCGCCTTTATATTCAAGCTTTAATGAAAAGAATGGAACATTTTCCTCAATTAGTTTTAAAAAGATTTTATCCCCTTCCCATATGGGCAAGGAATAAATTTCCTCTTTATCAACCCAACAAAGCTCACCCTCATCGCACTCTTTAATTTTTCCCGAAAAAGAATCAGAATGAAATAGATGCATATATTCGGTTTCCCAAATATCCGATACAAAGGTAACTATACCGCAATAACGTGCATTTTCAAGCCTTAAGCCTGTCTCCTCAAGCACTTCCCTTTTATTGCATTCCTCAGGGCTTTCCTTATCCTCAAACTTTCCGCCGATTCCAACCCATTTATCCTGATTTAAATCATTCTTCTTTTTTATGCGATGAAGCATAAGATATTTGTTATCTTTTTCTATATGGCAAAGGGTTGTATTCCTCATTTTTCTTCCTCACTGATTGGTGTTGCCTCGGGGACAAAACCGTTAAGATAGAATGTTTTGGCATCAACATTTTGTTGGTCGAAAATGTTGTTATACTGCACCTTTTCATAGTTATCAAGAAGCTCTGTATAAGGAGATACATCACTCCATTTATAATAAATGTTTTGGTTATCAATATAACCAACAGTATCAATAACAGGCAAGGTTTCAGCAAGCTTTAAAAGGTATTTGTTATACTCAGTAAGCTTAACCCCTGCTGTTTGAAGCACCAAAGAAGAAAGATAATTAGAACTTAATTTATCTATTGTTTTTTCCTCTATATCATAGTTGGCCCAGATATAAAACGGGGTTGCATGACGTGCTTGTTCCTGCTCAGGAGTAAGGCTTGAAAGACTATCAACACCCATAACCTCAGCGATAAAGCCTGTTTCAACCGAGGGCTGATGGTCGCCAAACATACAAATAATTGTTGGTTCCTTAACCTTTTTGAAATACTCAATAAGCTCTTTAAAAGCATCATCGCTATATTTCATAAGGGATAGATATTTATTAGCCTTTATATATTCCTTTGAAACATTTGTAGCATAAATGCTCTCATTAAAATTAACACAGCTGGTGGTATATCCGCCATGATTTTGCATTGTAACATTAAATGCGAAATAAGGCTGAGATTTATCTCGATTTTCAAAATCCTCTATAAGCTTTTTATAGTTATAGGAATCGCTAACATACTGTCTTAAAATCATATTGCTTCCGGGATAATGCTGCTCAACAAGGCTCTGCAAAACATCGGCATCGTTTCCGCTTTCTTGATACTGATACATAAGCGAAATATCCATAATATCCTCAAGGCTTACAAACTTGTTAAAGCCAAAATTACTGTAAACCTCGGTTCTTCTCCAACCCGCCGCATAATAGGGATGGAAAGCAAAAGAAGAATAGCCCTGAGCTTCAACAGTAGAAACCAAGGAAGCGATAGGATTTTTAACATAAAGCATATAAGCATTACTGCCGGACGGCAAGAATGCAGTTGTATGCCCCGTTAGGAACTCAAACTCAGTATTCGAAGTGCCCGCACCTATAACAGGAACATAGAGATTTCCCTTAATAGTATTATCGGTTAAGCTTCTCATAAAGGGCATATAATCCTCATTTGTTTCAAGATTGCCCAGCACCGATAAATCCGAAAGCGATTCATTCATAATGCAAATGATATTCGGTTTTCTATATCGGTTATCGGAATCCTCCTCTTCCTGCTTATCAACTATATTCTCTATATCGCCGGGATTATAATTATCCGGCTCGGACATATATAGATATTTAGTATTGCAAAAGAAGTTAAAAACAAATCCATAATTCCTATAACCTCTGGTTTGATTCCAGAAATCAGGACGAACTCCTAAATTAGCAAAAACGCTTGTGCCGAAAAAGAGCAATAACAATACTGCCGCAAAGGTTCCCGTAAAGGTTCTTGAAGTGATTTTAGTTAATAGATTATATTTTGGTGTTTTGGTTTTAATTGCAATAATTATTATGAAAATAAAAATCATTGCCGCCGATAGAACCTTATAGGTTGGTGTATAATCATAAGTATTAGCAACGCCTATTGCTGTTGTAACACTTAAGAAATCCATCGGCAAAAAGGGAGTTCCCCTAAAGTCCATAATATAACTATGAGCAACTGCAAATCCAAATAAAACAGGGGTTACAACAAGATAAGCAACCCTAAAGCTACCTGTTAGTGCAAAAAACAAAAACAGCATTATAATTATAACAAGATAGTTACCGAGAAAACCCAAATAGGTCATATCATAAACGAAAACATCATTTAATGCCTCGGTCATAGTCATCAAAACAATCGGCATTAAAAATAAGAAAACAAAATGCCAAATTTTATTTGCAATATCATTTATAATCCGAACATTAAATGCCGCCGCAATTCCCAAAACAAAAGGACATAAAAGATTAAAAGCCAAAATCCACCATTTAGCCGAAAATTCAAGAGAAGTAAACTGCTTAACCAAAATAACAACAGGCAACAAGGTTGCAACGCAAATAACAGCGCCAATCGTTTTAGAACGCTTGGTGCTGGTTACTTTAAAATTCTTATTCAAAAACTCAGGCAATATGGTTTTAAGAAAGAAATAAACCTTATGCCATAAATTTTTCAGAATCATCAATAGCATCCCTTTCAGAGATTTATACCTTTGCAGTATATCATATTTTAACCAAAAAAACAACTCTATATTTCTTTAAGAAAGTTTTAAGAAAAAATAAACGGGGCTTTTGCCCCGTTTATTTAAAGTTTTTTGAGTATTTCGTTGTTTTGAGAAATAATATGGCCTGTTCCATAAATTAAGAACATAATAATTATCGCAAGAATAGCACCCACAACAATAAGACCGATTGAAATAACAAAGAAAATCTTATCAAGAATTATAAGAACTGCAGCCAAAACTGCAAAAATCAAAAAAATTCCGATTGAAACTACAAAAGCTAAGGTTTTAATTGTTTTATCAATGTTTTTAAAAGCCCTGTTCGAGTGTTCCTCGAGTTCAGCTATGGGTTTAATACTTTTGGGAGAAGAAGAACTTATATCTTCAAAAACCATCTCTTCTTTTGACTTTTTAGCCATATCAGTTTCCTCCTTCACGTTTTACACCGATAGTAACCTTTTCGCCGTTAATATCCCATTCCTTAACATAGCCCTCTGCCTTAGCAACAATTATCGAATCGGCCAAGGTATCGCCTGTTATATCAGAAGCCTTGGATACCGCAATATCAGTAACCTTTTCGCTTCCCTCAATGGTAATATTAATATGGTCGGTAACATTGAAGCCTGCTTCCTTACGCATTGTTTGAAGCTTGCTGACAAGCTCTCTGACAAAGCCTTCAACAATAAGTTCTTCGGTAAGACAAGTATCAAGAGCTACTGTTATTCCCCTATCGCTCACTGTGAAGAAGCCTTCCTTCTGAACTGCCTCAATAAGCAAATCTTCGGGTGCCAACTCAATATCACCAATAGAAATATTTAATTTCAAAACGCCGTTATTATCAAGCTGAGCCTTAGCAGCCGAGCCATCAATGTTCATAAGAGCGTTTCTGATTTCACCAAGCTGTTTGCCAAATTTCGGACCTAAGGTTTTAAGCTGAGGCTTAAAGCTATAGCTTACAAAGTTATCAACCTCACCCGTGAAATCAACATTCTTAATATTAAGCTCTTCTCTGATAATCTCGGTATAGAAATCATCAAGTTCGCCATCAAGCTTAACATACATAACCGAAAGGGGCTGACGGTTTTTAAGGTTAGAGCCGTTTCTTGCAGCTCTTCCCAAAACAACAATCTCCAAAACCTTATCCATTTGTTCCTCGAGTTTTAGGTCTATAAGGTCCTCTCTAATCTCGGGGAAATCGCAAAGATGAATACTCTCGGGAGCTTCTTTATCAATGTTTCTAACAAGGTTTTGATAAATATTCTCGGTCATAAAAGGTATCATCGGAGCCGCAGTCTTAGCGATAGTAACAAGTGCGGTATAAAGGGTTAAATAAGCCGCAATCTTGTCATCAGTAAGCCCCTGAACCCAATAGCGCTCACGGCCTCTGCGAACATACCAGTTACTCATCTCATCAACAAATTCCTGAAGAGCACGAGCAGCTTCGGGTATTCTATAATTCGAGAGGTTGGTATCAACCGCTTTAACGGTTGAATTAAGGCGTGATAAAAGCCATTTATCCATAACCGAAAGCTTATAATCATTTATATTATATTTAGAGGGGTCAAATGCATCAATATTTGCATAAAGCACATAAAATGCATAGGTATTCCAAAGAGTGCCCATAAATTTGCGCTGACCTTCGGTTACCGCTTTATCGTGGAAACGGTTAGGAAGCCAAGGAGCTGAGTTGGTATAGAAATACCAACGAATAGCATCGGCGCCAAATTTTTCAAGCGCATCAAACGGGTCAACAGCGTTACCCTTCGATTTACTCATTTTTTGGCCGTTTTCATCCTGAACGTGACCTAAAACTATAACATTCTTAAAGGGAGCTTTATCAAAGATTAAGGTTGAAATTGCAAGAAGTGAATAGAACCAACCTCTTGTTTGGTCAACCGCCTCCGAAATAAAGTCGGCCGGGAACTGAGATTCAAATAAATCCTTATTTTCAAAGGGATAATGATGCTGAGCAAAAGGCATTGAGCCCGAGTCAAACCAACAGTCAATAACCTCGGGAACACGATGCATTTCCTTGCCGCAAATGGGACATTTGATGGTAACAGCATCAATATAGGGTCTATGAAGCTCAATATCATCAGGGCAGTTATCGCTCATAGATTTAAGCTCTTCAATACTGCCGATAGAATGCATATGACCGCAATCACAAGTCCAAATATTAAGCGGTGTTCCCCAATATCTGTTACGGGAAATACCCCAGTCCTGAACATTCTTAAGCCAATCACCGAAACGACCTTTACCGATACTCTCCGGAATCCAGTTGATAGTATCGTTATTCTTAATAAGGTCATCCTTAACCTCGGTCATTTTAATAAACCAAGATTCTCTTGCATAATAGATAAGTGGGGTATCGCAACGCCAACAATGCGGATAATCATGCTCAAATTTAGGAGCATCAAATAAAAGTCCTTTTTCCTCAAGGTCCTTAAGCACCAACGGGTCAGCCTTTTTAACGAAAACGCCGGCATAAGGTGTTTCCTCGGTAAGCTCACCCTTGCTGTCAACCAACTGAACAAAGGGTAGGTCGTATCGTCTTCCAACCTTGGCATCATCCTCACCGAAAGCAGGAGCTATATGAACAATACCCGTGCCGTCAGTCATAGTAACATAACTATCGCAAGTGATGAAATGACCCTTCTTCTTTTGCTTTTCGCAAATAGGCTTAACAAAATCAAATAAAGGCTCATATTCCTTATTTTCAAGGTCGGTGCCAACATATTCTTCAATTATCTCATAAGCCGGAGCTTCCTCAGTTGCAAGCTTTCCGAGAACCTTATCAAGAAGTGCCTTAGCCATATAATAAACATAGCCGTCCTGAGCCTTTACCTTGCAATATGTTTCATCAGGATTAACGCAAAGCGCAACGTTAGAAGGAAGGGTCCAAGGGGTTGTTGTCCAAGCGAGGAAATAAGCGTCTTCCCCTACTACCTTAAAGCGAACAACCGCACTGCGTTCCTTAACATTCTTATAACCTTGAGCCACCTCGTGAGAAGAAAGCGGGGTTCCGCAACGAGGACAATAAGGCACAATTTTAAAGCCCTTATATAAAAGGCCTTTATCAAAAATTTGCTTTAATGCCCACCACTCAGACTCAATAAAGTCATTATGATAAGTAACATAAGGATTATCCATATCAGCCCAGAAGCCAACAGTCTTGGAAAAGTCTTCCCACATTCCCTTATATTTCCAAACACTCTCTTTGCAGTGGTCTATAAAGGGGTCAAGACCATATTCCTCGATTTGCTCCTTGCCATCAAGGCCCAAAAGCTTTTCAACCTCAAGCTCAACAGGGAGACCGTGGGTATCCCAGCCTGCTTTTCTTGGCACCATATAACCCTTCATTGTTCTGTAACGAGGAATCATATCCTTAATAACACGGGTTAAAACATGGCCGATATGAGGCTTTCCGTTAGCGGTTGGAGGGCCATCATAGAAAACATAAGGCTCGCCCTTGGCTTTGGAATCTATACTCTTTTCAAATATTTTTTGCTCTTCCCAAAATTTTTCAATTTTCTTTTCTTCCTCAACAAAGTTAAGGTTGGGTGAAATGCTGTTATACACTGGGGAATTGCTCCTTTCAAAACAAACCAAAAGCACCGAGGCTAATTGCCTAGGCGCTTTTTGATATTAAAAGTTAATTTCGCTAAAAATTATTCCTTAACAGAAGGAATCTGCTGTTTCAAAGCAGCTCTTGTTTTGCGAACTTCACCGAGGTTTGCGGTGAGACCCTCATCAGCACGGCGCATAATATCATCAACAAAGTCCTGAGCGGCTTTGCGCATATCACGGCTCTTAGCCTGAGCGGTTGCAATAATCTCAGCAGCCTTAGCCTGAGAAAGCTTAACAATCTCTTCCTGAGCTACCATAGCCTTAGCACGCTCTTCAGCGCTTCTGATAATGCCATCAGCTTCACGCTTAGCATTGGTGATAATATCAGCTCTATCAGCAACAATGCCCTTAGCCTGCTTAATTTCAGCAGGGATATTAAGGCGAATATCATCAACAACTGCTCTTAATTTCTCGATGTCTACAACGGTTTTCTTGCCGGGGATTTTAATGCCGCTGTCAAGCACCTCGTCAAACTGTTCAAGTAATTCATCAAGTGTCATTTTTCTGTCCTCCACCGTTTTATCGGTAATATTATTTTTTTATCCTGTTAATTATATCCTGTCTTATAACCTCGGGAACGAAATCGGAAATATCGCCGCCCATAGAAGCAATCTGCTTAACCATACTGGAGCTGAGATACATATTCTCGGCCGCCGTTGTTAAAAACAGGGTTTCAACCTTGGGGTTGAGTTTTTTATTGGTAAGAGCCATTTGGAACTCATATTCAAAGTCCGACATAGCTCTAAGACCCTTAATAATTGCGGTTGCGCCAACATCTGCCGCATAATCGGCAAGAAGTCCTCCATAATGCTCTACAGTTACGTTTGGAAGATTAGTTATGCATTTACTTATAAGTTCAACCCTCTCCTCAGGAGAAAATGAACAATGCTTTGAACTGTTTCCCGCAACAACAACTATAACCTTATGAAACATATTCGATGCTCTGGTTATAATATCAAGATGACCAAGTGTTACCGGGTCAAAGCTACCCGGACAAATTGCTATAACCTTATCTTTCATTCTAGGTCCCCTTTTCTATAAACCGTAACAAGAACCTTTCCGTAACGATAGACTTTCGAAATAGCAAAACCTCCGATTTTTTCATCAAGCTTTACCTCGGGAGGATGCTCGCAAACTATCATTCCGTAATCACTCATAAGAGGAAGCACCGCTTTAATAGCAGGCATCAAAAGTCCCTCATTATAAGGCGGGTCAAGAAAAACAATATCAAAGGTTTCTCGGCTCATAGCGCAAAATGATGCATAATCCGAAAGCTTAACCTGAGCCTTGTTTTCCAAACCGCAAGCTTCTACATTGCTTTTTATAGCTTTTATAGAGTTCATAGAATTATCAACCAAAACGGCTGATTTTGCACCTCGGCTCAAGGCTTCAATTCCAAGCTGACCCGAGCCTGCAAATAAATCGAGAACTCTTCTGCCTTCAATATCAAACTGTAACGCCGAGAATAAGCCTTCCTTAACCCTATCAGGAGTAGGACGGACATCTCTGCCAAACGGTGTTACAAGGCGTTTGCCTTTTAAATCACCGGTAATAACTCGCATAACATCACCAAACTAAATTGCATAACATACCTATATTACCTCATACATTATCCCACTAAACACTATATTTTGTCAATAGTTTTTTAAAAAAAGTTTAAAATAAGTCTATTAAATCTTGATAAAGTAATAAATATGTGATAAACTCTATTTTGATTTGAATTTAAAGGAGAAATAACTCTTGGCAAATTTAAGGCACGAGATTGAAAGAAGACGCACCTTTGCGATTATATCCCACCCTGATGCCGGTAAAACAACCCTTACCGAGAAATTCCTTTTATATGGCGGAGCCATTCAAACCGCAGGCTCGGTTAAAGGAAAGGCAACTGCAAAGCACGCAGTTAGTGACTGGATGGAGCTTGAAAAACAAAGAGGTATTTCAATAACCTCTTCGGTTATGCAGTTTGAATACGATGGATATTGTATAAATATTCTTGATACACCGGGACATCAGGACTTCTCTGAGGATACCTATAGAACTCTTATGGCGGCTGACAGCGTTGTTATGGTTATAGATGCGGCAAAGGGTATTGAGGCTCAAACAAGAAAGCTTTTCAAGGTTTGCGCCAGAAGAAATATCCCCATTTTCACCTTTATCAACAAGCTTGATAGAGAAGCACGAGACCCATTTGAGCTTCTTGATGAACTCGAAAAGGAATTTGGAATAGGAACATATCCTGTCAACTGGCCTATCGGCTGCGGCGTTAGCTTCAAGGGTGTTTTTGATAGGGATAAGAGAGAAATCCTTTCCTTTTCCGACCAAATGCATAAAGGTCAGGAAAAAATCAAGCCAACCCCCTGCGATATAACCGATATTGAAAAGCTTGATGAGCTTATCGGCGAATATCAAAGAGCTGAGCTTGTTGACCAAATTGAACTTTTGGACGGAGCTAGCTTTGAGTTTGATTTAGAAAAGGTTAGATGCGGAAAACTAAGCCCTGTTTTCTTCGGCTCAGCCCTTATGAATTTCGGCATTGAAGTTTTCCTTGAAAACTTCCTTAGGATGACAACCTCTCCCCTTCCTCGAATTTCGGGAAATGAAGAGGTCAGCCCCTTTGATGAAGAGTTTTCGGCATTTGCCTTTAAAATTCAGGCAAATATGAATAAAAACCATAGGGATAGAATAACCTTCTTCCGCATTTGTTCGGGTAAATTTGAGCGTGGTGCAGATTATTTCCACGTTCAAGCTGGTAAACCTGTTCGCCTTTCCCAACCTCAGCAAATGATGGCAGATGAACGCCAAATAATAAACAAGGCATATGCTGGTGATATTATCGGTGTTTTCGACCCTGGTATTTATTCCATTGGCGATACCGTTTGCTCTCAAAAAAAGAAGGTTAAATTCGAGGGTATTCCAACCTTTGCTCCCGAACATTTCGCCTTTATCGAGCAAAAGGACTCCCTTAAGAGAAAGCAGTTTGTTAAGGGTGTTGAACAAATAGCTCAAGAGGGTGCTATTCAAATTTTCCACGAACCGAATACAGGTATGGAAAGGGTTATCGTTGGAGTTGTTGGCGTGCTTCAGTTTGAGGTGCTTGAACATCGCCTTAAGAACGAATATAATGTTGATGTTATAAGGAATAACCTGTCCTATCAACATATAAGATGGATTAAAAATAAGGATATTGATGTTAAAAAACTCAACCTCACCTCTGATACCAAGTGGGTTCAGGATTTCAAGGGAAATAATTTGCTTATTTTCACAAGCGAATGGAATATTAACTGGGCACTCGAAAGAAACGAAGGCTTAATCCTTGAAGATTTTAGTAAAGATTAAAAAAGTCGGTGATTTTTTCACCGACTTTTTTCTTATTTATCAAGTCCCAAACCGATATAAACTCGGTTTCTAAGCTGAGGATGAATTTCGCTATAGCTTCTGCCAAAGCCTAAAACATGGGTTGTGAAAACAATACTTATATTGTTTTCAGTATCAACCATTCCGTATGAAGCGGCAGCGCCATCCCAACCAAACTCACCAAGAGGAGATAAACTTTGTCCCACCTCTTTATTAGTCATAACACGAACACCATGAGCATATCTATAGCCGACCTTATCGAACACCTCTGAATCACTCATAGTGGGCTTTCTCAAAACATCAATAGTTTCGGGTTTTAAAAGCTGATAGCCATTCTCGGCCTTACCACCATTTGCAAGAGCATCCAAAACCTTCATGTATTCATCATTGGTAGCAAAAAGTCCTGCTCCGCCGCTCTCATATTTTTCACTTAATCTATAAGCACAGGTTTTAGGATATTCGTTGCATTTAAATTTATAACCATCATACATATATTGCTTAGCAAAACGCTTCATATCCTCTTCAGTTGGATGGAAGCCAATATCGGTCATACCAAGAGGAGTGAAAATTTCATCCTTTAAAAACTCGTGGAAGGTTTTGCCTGTTATAACCTCGGCAACAGCTGCCAAAACATCGTGAGAAAGGCTATAATTATAAGCGGTTCCCGGCTCAAACAACAATGGCTCCTTTGCCATAGCGGCAACAAGCTCCCTTGTTGTTGCATTTTCGTTTTC
>JAEIGA010005582.1_pt1 | contig 19205 bp, 21 predicted proteins | sample 9270691 | NCBI WGS metagenome assembly JAEIGA01 (sample SAMN17057246, study PRJNA624740) | gut metagenome | biome: biome; isolation source: fecal sample | host: Bos grunniens | place: China: Xizang | collected 2019 | reverse complement strand
TTATACACAATATGGGGGTTTTGTATCTATGGACTTAATAGACAAAATCAGACGCAGATGGAGTGTTGCACCAAACAGAGCAAGCGGGGAGATGCCGAAGTTATATGGCAATTCACCCCGCCTTGACCCTGTAAGATACATCGCTAAAACTTGTGCAAGTGAAGAACTGAAACTCTATCAAAAATCAGATTACAGAAAGAACGGAGAAAATGCGGAAATCATAGGGGAACACGAACTTTATGATTTATTAGACAATCCCTGCCCGACATTTCCAGAACTTGATGGATGGACTTTAAGATATATGACTTTCGCTTATCTTGATTTAGTTGGCGAATGCGGATGGCTTAAAGTTAGGGATGGCAGAAGAATTATTGCTTTGCTTCCGATTCCTAAAGCGTGGATATTGGAAAAACCGACACTTGGAAACCATTTCTACCAGATTACACCTTATGGAACTTTAGGCGGTGTTACTTTACAGGTTGCATCCGAAGATTTTGTTTATTTTAAAGACGTAGACTTAAACGACCCTTATGGAAACGGAAAGGGGCTTTCAGAAAGCATTGCGGATGAATTGGAAACCGATGAATATGCAAGCAAATATCAGAAGAACTTTTTCTTCAATGATGCGACCCCGCCTTATGTGGTAACAGGTTTTCAAGGCAACGAACAGAGTGCAGATAGAATTAAAAAATCTTTACTTGAAAAAATCGGGGGATTCAGAAAGGCAAGAGAACCTGCAATTTTGACAGGTGCAATGGATGTTAAGCCTTTGGGAATTTCACCAAAAGAACTTGATATGGTTGCATCAAGAAAGTTCCTGCGGGATGAATGCCTGCAACATTATCAACTTCCGCCCGAAATCTTTGGAATCGTTGAAAACAGTAACAGAGCAACAATTGATGCAAGTTATTATTTAACGCAGAAGAACGTTATTATTCCACGCATTAAAGCTTTTGAAAGAACCCTTAATAATCAGTTGCTTAATGAATACGATGATTTGATGTGTATGCACAAAATTAAAATCGTTGAAGATGAAGAACTGAAATTAAAGATTTATTCTTTCGGTGTGCAGAATGGATGTATAACAAAGGAACAGTTCTGCGAGCAGTTCGGCATCAATCCGACACCAGATGAAGGGCATTATATCCTGCCAATCGGACAGACAATAATTCCTGCGGGGGAAGAATTCGACCTTTCGGAAATCCCATTGCCCGAAGATGAACCGACACCCGATGAACCGACAGAAGATGATGATAAAAAAAAAGCCTTGAAAGGTAGTGCGGGGCGGGTTCTGAATCAGAAACAGAAAAGGGATGAATGGAAAAACAAGTTGTGGAAAAACTTTGACGAAAAGGCAAAGAGCAATGAACCTGCATTCATAAACGCAGTTAAAAAGATTGCAAGAAAGCAGGCATCCGACATTCTAAAAAATATTGATGATCTGGCAGAATGCAACGATGCCACAATAAACAATCTTTGCAATGATTACTTCCAAAAAGATTGTGATGAAGCGGTAAAACGTGGCTTGGCTAAGTGTTGGCTTGATTCAATGCAGGCGGGCAGAGAAAACGCAAAGCAGGCAATTGCAGAAAAGAAAGATATAACAGTTATTGGGGAATTACTGATAACAAATGATGCTTTCAATAAATGGGTTGAAAAATACGGACTTGCTAAAAGCGTAGAATTAAACCAGACAACAAAAAAACAACTGCTTGCAAAAATGCGAAAAGCCTTAACCGAAAGCCTTGAAAATGGCGAAGGCTTGGAGAGAATAAAAAAGCGTTTGCAGGAATCGGCAAGGGATGTCTTCGGGGAATTGTCAAATACAAGAGCTTATCTGATTGCAAGAACCGAAACAGGGGCAAGCGTAAACGTTGGACAGATTGCAACCTATAAGGCAACAGGCATCGAAAAGAAAGAATGGATTTCTACCCTTGACGATAGAACAAGGGAAAGTCATATAATGATGGATGGAGTTATTGCAGATATAGATTCAACGTTTGAAGTTGTAAATGAAACGGAAGGCGGGGTTGATAATATGCAATATCCACTTGATCCAAACGGAAGTGCGGGTAATGTCTGCAATTGCAGATGTACAGTTGCACCGATTATATTTTAAGGGGTGATAAAATGAAAAAATCAATATTCAATGTAAAGGCAGAAGAACTTGAAGAAAGAACAGTAAGATTCAAAATCAGTTCAGAAGTTGTTGACAGGGATGGCGATATTCTGATTGCTAAGGGTTGTAATTTTGACAACTTCAAAAAGAACCCGCAGTTTTTAGGATTCCACAATTACCACGAATACCCGCTAGGCATTCCGAAGAATTGGGGAGTTGACGGAAAGGCAGTTTATTGTGATGTATATTTTCCGACAATTGATGAACTTTCAACAAATCCCGCAGAAGCAAGCGAAAAAGCAAAGCTTGTAGATTTCACTTATCATTGTTATAAAACAGGAATGCTTAATGCGGTTTCTGTTGGCTTTATTGCAACGGATGCAGAACCGAACAAGGAAACAGGCGGATTTATTGTCAAGAATTGGGAACTGCTTGAATTCTCTGCGGTAACAGTTCCTGCAAATCAAGATGCAATCGCACAGGCGGTGAAGTCTTTTGGTGATGATGAAGCAAAAGGAATGATTGACCCGATTGAAAGATTGAAGCAGGTTGAAAAGGAACTTGCCGATTGCAAAAAGACAATTTCAGAGCAGGAAGAAAAACTGAATGCAGATGTTCTGGAATTGGAAGATGAAAAAGAAATTGTGTTTGAAGATGATGCAGAAATAAATCTTGACGAAATAGAAAACACAAACTAATATTAGTGTATAAAAAAGTAGACGTCAAAGAAGGGCGGATGCTTTTTATATAAAACGGAAGAACCGAAAAATTATTTTAAGGAGTTGCGAAAATGACAACCAAAGAATTAGAAACTCTCATTGACGAGAGAAGCAAGAAACAGATTGAAGAAGCAAAGGCTTCAATCGTGGCAGAAATGGGTGGTGTAAACAACATCACAGATGAAAACAAATTCAATGTAGCAGTTGAAAAAGCAGTTTCAAAAGTTCTTGAAGAAAACAAGAAATCCCTTGAAGATAATGCAAATATGCTTATGAACTTTGAAAAGGCAAATGCAGAAAATGCAGTAAAGGGCTTGAAGAAAGAAACTTCAACAACTGTTGTAAACGAAATGATTGGTTCATACCTTAAGGCTATGAATGACAAGAACGCTATGAACGTAAAGCAGGTAACACCAGATGAAGCACTTGCTACTGCAAAAAAACTTTATCCAAATTCAAAAGCCCTGCACGCAGTTCTTGGACAGAAAATTGCAACCGCAACTGTTCCTGCCGATGGTGGTTTTACAGTTCCAATCGCTTTTTCACCAGATTATATCAAGGCACTTTATGCAAATACAATCCTTGAAAAACTTGGTGTAAGAAAAGTTCCAATGCCAAATGGCAACCTTTCAATTCCTAAGATGACTGCAAAGGCATCTGCTTATTGGATTGGTGAAGCACAGAAGATTCCTGCATCACAGGCTTCTTATGGTGAAGTAAATCTTAAGGCTAAGAAACTTGCATCACTTACACCAATTTCAAATGACCTTTTACGCTATAACGCAGTAGGTATTGATGGTTGGGTTGCAGATGATTTGATGCAGAATGCAAAAGTTGCCCTTGATGATGCTTTCCTTAATGGTGAAGGAACTGCACACACACCACTTGGATTGAAGAACGTTAGCGGTGTTCAGACTTGGACACCTGCAAGCGGAACAGACCTTGCGTTGAATACACCAAACGGAATGCTTGCACTTCTTAAGCAGGCAAACATCCCTATGGACAATGTAAAATGGCTTTTGAACCCAATTGGTGAATCTTGGCTTGAAGATTTGGCATTTGCAAGTGGTCCATTCGCCTTCCCATCACTTGATGCAGGAAAGCTTAAAGGTTACGATGTAATCGAATCTGCAACTGTTGGCTATAACGGAACTTCAAAAGTTGCCGATTTCTGGGTTGGTGATTGGTCGCAGTTCCTTTGGGGTGTAGGCTATGATATTAGCGTTGAAATGAGCAGAGAAGGCACATTTGACGATGGAAACGGAAACACAATTTCTGCATTCCAGAATGACTTGACACTTGTTCGCCTTATCACAGAACACGATTTCAACGTTCGCCACGCAGAAGCATTCGTAAAGGCTTCATTGACACAGGCTTAAAAAAAATAAGGGTGTGGGGAAGTTCCCCCGCCCTTTAATCTTATTTATAGGAGAAATCGAAAATGAGAAGCAAGATTTTAGATCAGATTAAATATGTTGGAAGTGCAGGAACTGCATTCGACAGAACAGGATTCAATTCTGCGATTTTTGTTGCAATTGGTGGAACATCATCAACTGCAATTAAAGTTCAACATTGCGACACAAACAATGGAACTTTCACAGATTTTGCAACACTTGTATCGGCAGACGATGCAGGAAGTTCAACAGATGTTGGAATTGCACTTGATATTAGCGGTGCAAAGAAGTATATCAAAATGACAGGTGCAACAAAGGCATCTGTTATTCTTGGCGATGCTTCATTTGACCCAACGGTAGAGTAAATAAAAAGGGGTAGGCTTTCGGGCTTGCCCCTTAAAAATAAAGGGGGAAAAGAAAATGGATAAAATCAAAGCATTTTTTAACAACAAGATTACAAAAACAGTAGAATTCATTCTGATTGCAATTTGTTGCGGTGGATTGATTTTTGCGGGTGTAACTGTTGAAGAAGTTGCAAAAGTTCCTGCACTTGTTGCGGGAATCCTTGGTGCTATTTCGGCACTTATTACATTTATTACTTCGATTGTAAAGAAGTAAAGGAAAAAGAAAAATGATGTTATGCACTTTGGCAGATTTGAAAACTTATCTTGGAATCTCTGATAATACGCAGGATGCTTTATTGACTATGTTGATAAAACAAAATTCTGCAATGATTGAAAATTATCTTGGTTATCCATTGGCAAGGGCAGAAAATGCCGAAGTGCAGAATGTCAATAATAATCAGTTGTTATTGCTTGATAAGCAACCAATTCAAAGCGTTTCAAGCGTAAAGATTGGCGGCCAAGAAATTGATGATTACAAGCTTATACCGAAATATTCAAGCGTAGGTATTTTATATCGTGGCTTGGGTTGGTGTGGTGAATATTACACTAGGGGTATGACTTATGATGCAGTATCTGGTGTATATGAAATTGAAGTTGATTATATAAGCGGGTATTATCTGCCGAATGATGAAGGTTACACCGAAGGGGCAAGTGATAGCCTGCCTTATGATATTGTTTCGGCTTGCCTGCTTGCCTGTTCAGAAGCCTTTAATGTAAAGATGAACAAGGCGGAAGGCATCAAGAGTTATTCAGAAGGCGGAATTTCTACAACCTTTGCAGATGGCGGAACAATGGCAGATTGCGGGCTTTCTGCAAAAGTCTGTTCAATGCTTGTAGATTACAGAAGGCAGGCGGTTGCATAATGGTACACTATCCAAACGCAAGAATTGACATTGCGGTTCTTTCAGTTACAACAAATGACGAAGGAACAAAAATAAAAACTTATGATTTTACAACACCGATTGATTCTTTTTCCGCAGATGTGCAACCACATACTTTGACAAGGGAAGAAATACAATTATTCGGTATTGATGAAAAGACCGCAAAAGCAAAAAAGGCTTTTTACACCAGATCAAATTTTATGCTTGCGGGAAATCGTGCAAAGGTAACTTATACCGATGGCACGATTGAATATTATAATATCTGCCCGCAGAATGAATGGCGGGTACATAGTGAAGCACTTTTAATTCCTGTTGAAAATGAAGGTGTGGAAGATGGCGAAGGTGAATGAAAAAAGCGTTGCGGAGTTCTTAAAGCACTTAAGGGCAACACAACAGAAAGTTGAAACAGAGCTTGGAAAAAGCATTGCGAAATGTTGTGCAACTATTCAGAGAGAAGCACAAACAGAAATGCGTGATACTGCGGTTGATACTTCTATTTCATATTATAGCCATAACAAAAGGATTCCACATCATCCTTCTATTGCGGGAAATCCGCCTGCGGTTGATACAGGAACTTTAAGAAGAAGTATAACTTACACAGTAGACGAAAAAAACTTGGTAGGTTATGTTGGAAGCGTGATAAACGACCCGCCTTATGGGGTTTATCTGGAATATGGAACAAGCAGGATGAAGCCAAGACCTTGGTTGAAACCTGCAACAGAAAAAAGCCTTGAAACAATAAAGCGTTTGATGGCGGGTGCAGTAAAGGTTGGTTTGTATGATTAATGCGAAGAAACTTTATAATACAATTTTGAATGATGAAAGAATAAAGGCGATAGGCAAAAATATTTTTGATGCTTACCCCGAAACAGTTGAAAAGTTTCCCTGCGTTATTTTTTTAGATGATAACCAGACCGACATTGAATTTGCAGACAATCTGCCTTTGGGAGATTCCCTAGCGGTGCAGATTCATATATTTACAAAAGCTTTAAGCGGTTATGCGACAACTTCGGCAATCGGTGTAGTTATTGCAGAAGTGATGAAGGAACAGTTCTTTACTTGTCGCAATAATCGTGAAGTGCAGGATGTTGCAGATAATGTGCGACATAGGGTGATGTATTTTACAAGGGAAGTTTTCTCTTGATAAAATAAATAACGTTATTTCTTTTAGAAAGGAGAAAAAGAAAATGGCAAACGAAGCACCAAGAATCGGACTTGATGAAGTCCACATTGCTAAAGTAATTAGCGATGATGCAAATGGCATCGTGTATGATACACCGATTGCCTTGAAGGGTGCAGTTAATGCAACTGTAAACCCTAATTCGGATGTAGCCACAGATTATGGTGATAACGGAGTTTTCTTCGTTACAAACAATCGTGGTAATACTGAAATGACCCTTGAACTTATTGACGTAGACCCGACAGTTCTTGCACAGATGCTTGGACAGACAAAGGTTAACGGAATTACAGTTGAAGCACCTTTGGATCAGAGTCCATATTTTGCGGTTGGTTTCAGAGTATGGATTGCAGGCGAAAAGAATGGCGAAAGACGCTATCAGTATTTTTGGTATGCAAAGGGCAAATTCTCTGTTCCAGAAACAGGCGGAAGCACAAAAACTGAATCAATTGAATTCGGTCATATCAATCTTACTGCACAGTTTGCACAGACAATTGCAAACGGAATCATCTGCACACACGCAAGAAGTGATGATGATGAAACCCCTGCAAGCGTAATTACAAATTGGTTCAATGCACCTGTTGTTTCTGTATCTGCCGATTTGACCGCATTGACTGTTACTGCATCACTTTCGGGCGGAAAGGTAACATTTGCAGGAACAAAGGCAAGCAGTGAAGATTTCGTATTCATTGCAGGTTCAATTGTGAACGGAGAAACAATCGGTGTGCTTGATGAAAACAATGCACTTATGGCAGGTTCTTATTCTGTAAATGGCGATGAAATCGAATTCACACCATCGGGAACAGGAACACCGACAACTGCATTCGTAACAAGCGGATTGAAGGACAATAGCGGAGTAGGTGCAACACCTATGATTGACACTAGCCTTTAATTAATTGTTGCGTAAAAGCCCCGCTTGGTGTACACTAAACTAGACACCCTGCGGGGCATTTTTCATATAAGGGGGAAAAAGAAAATGGGAAAAGAGCTTGAAAAGGTAGATGCCGAAAAAGTAACAATCAAAATCAAGGGAAAAGAAAGAGAAATTAAATTTGGTTTTTCTGCTTGGGGTATTCTTGAAAGGGAGTATGGCGGAATTAAAAACATTCAGAAATTGCAGAAAGCAGTTGAAGAAAGACCATTTGAAACACTGCCACATCTTTTATATATCGGGCTTGTTGATAAAGAAGGTGTTGATGAAGCCACAGTTCTTGATGAATACGGATTGGGCGATATTGAATATGTAAGCGAAATATTTACAAAGGCATTGTGGGGAAGTTTACCAGATGATGAAAAAAAAGCGGGGATGGAAGCGAAATAGATGAACTGCCTTATTCATACCTATTAACAGAATGTCTGTTAATGGGTTTGAGTGAGCAATACTTTTGGGAATCCACACCACGAAAGATAATGGCTTTAATAGACCAAAAGAAAGAGATAGAAAAGGCAAGGATAAAAAATCAAGCAGTTTATATTGCTTGTATGGTATGGGGCAAAGATCCCGATGAACTGCAAAAGTCTGATTCAGAACCTGTTGCAGGTCGTGATATACCGATAAATCCGAATGCTTTGAATGTTTTATTATAGGAAGGTGGAAAAATGGCAGGCGAAGATTTATCAATCAAAACAAGGGTTGAAGCAGATGTTTCAAACTTTGAAAAGGGAATGAATAAAGCGGAAAAGTCATTAAAGGGCTTTTCAAATAAGCTTGCCGACAACATCAACCGCTTAGGCAAAAAGGGGCTTGTTGGATCTATTGCAAATGTTACACTTGCAATGGGTGGTTTAACACAATCATTTAATACAGTTATTAAGTTCGCAAAAAACGTTAGCAAGGCAATCAATGAATGTACAGAAGCATACAAAGGGCAGGTTATAGCCGAAAGGGCATTAGATACTGCCATTGCTAACAATCCTTTTATATCTGGTTCAAGTTCAAAAGCCTTGAAAGAATTTGCATCCGAAATGCAGAAAGTTTCAAATTATGGCGATGAAGAACTTATTCCTATGATGACAAATCTTGTTTCACTTGGAAGAACTGAAAGTGAAACAATGCAGATAATGGCAGTTGCATTGGATATGTCGGCAGGAATGGGCATTTCTCTTGATACTGCCATAACACAATTAAACGCAACATTAAATGGCAACATCGGTCGATTAGGACAACAGAATGCAGAATTAAAAGGCTTGACTGAAGAAGAATTAAAGCAGGGAAAAGCAATAGAAATTCTCGGTGAAAAGTTCAAGGGGCTTTCGGGTGCAACTGCGGACACTTCAAAACAGTTACAAAATATTAAAGGTGATTTCAAGGAAGCATTAGGACAATTCACCCTGCCTTCTAGTGATATGTGGAATAAGTTTTGGGCGGGCTTTTATGAAAAGGGAATTGCAGTTATACAAAAATTTAATGATTATCTTGATGTCAAAATCATCGGAAAGCAATTAGTTGAAAACATATATAGCAATGCAAGGACAGTTGCAAAAGCAAATAAATTAAAAGTTGAAGATGTTCTTGGTGATTTTAGATATGTAAGGGAAGAATTATCATATCTCAATGATTCTGAATTAGCGACATTACAAAAGACACTTGAAAGGCAAAAACAGAGAACACAGGGCGAAGAAGTTGTTCTTTCAACTGTAAAACAGTTACTTAAAAATAAAGAGTTAGAAGCGGATGAAGAAAGGGCAATTGCAGAAGCAGAAGCAAAAAAAGCAAGAGAAATAGAAGCACAAAAAACAAAGGAAAAAGAGCTTGCCGAATTGAGAAAGAAGCAGGCAGAAGAAAGAGAAAAAGCCCTGCAACTTGAAGGGCAATGGCAAGATAAATTATTAAGTCAACAGATTAGCATACTCGAAAAAGAAAAAGAATCTGCGGTTGAAGGTGCGGAAGAAAGGGGCGAAGCAACCTATGAAATTGAAAGATATTATAACGACAGATTATTGACATTGAAATTAGAGCAGGTCGAAAAGGAAAAAAAAGAGGCCTTAAAAGGCGAAAATCTAACTGCGGATGCAAAGATTGCCATAAATGAATATTACGATAACGAAGTAAAAAAGATTTATGACGATTTGGGAAAGTACAAAAAAGCAAAAAAGAAAGAAGAAGTTAAGGAAGAAAAAAAATCTTTCGACCAGATGTTAGAAGTTGCGAAACAGTATGCAGAAAAGATTGCGGGTATTTTTTCAAAAATATCTGGAACTGTCAAAAATGTATTTTCAAAAATTGTATCTGGTTTCAAAAGCTTGTTTGAATTCAATGTTGATGATGCACTAGACAATTTATTGCGGTTTGAAGATTCTGTATTAACATTTTTTGTGGAAACTCTCCCGAAGTTACCAGATTTCTTTGCAAGTGCAATGCAATCTGTATTTGTGCTATTAGGAACTATTTCCAATTTCTTAATAAAGAATTCAGACCAGATAATTAAAAACATAACTGTATTAGTAAAAAATGTTATTAATGGAATTGCAAATTGGGTAACTAGTGGCGGATGGCAGGATATATTGCAGGCTTTGTTGGTAATCCAAACTGCAATAGAAAATGCGATTGCAGACAATATGGAAGAAATAGCAAACACAATTAGAAAAATGTTGCCTGCATTAATAGATTTCTTAGTAAAAAGCATTTCTTCGGCTAGTCATACATTGGGGAAAATTGCGAAGTCTTTATTGCCATTAATAGCAGATTTGATAAATGCAATTATTGATGTAATAACAAGCGATGAAATTATAGAAGCAAGTATTGATGCAATAGAAGGCATTATTGAAGGTTTGATTCCTGCAATAGTAAAACTTGTTACAAAGGCAATTCCAAAAATTATAACTTTTGCTTTAATAAAACTTCCTTCGTATACACCACGAATTATACGGGGTGTTATTAATGGATTGATAAAAGGTTCTAAAAATATAAATTGGGCAGAAACCGCACTTGAAATGTTTAGGGGATTTTTTGAAGCCTTGGCAGATATTTTTCAACAAGGATTTGCAGATGCAGTAAAAGACGGAATTCAAGAAATGCTTTCTGGATTCAAAAAGTTGTTAAATAAAATTAAAGAAGTAATACAAAAATATAAAGAACTTGCAGAAGAAAATATCGGTTTAAGAATTGGGGCAGATATTCTTACAGGCGGGCTTGCAGAATTATTTATGTTTGAGCGGGGAACAAATAATGCACCTTCGGGATTGGCTTTAGTTGGTGAAGCAGGTCCAGAACTTGTGAAATTTAGGGGCGGGGAACAGGTTTTAAATTCTCATAACACAGAAAAAGCCCTTGCAAATATGGGCGGAAACACTAATAATTTCAATGTAACTTTCAACAATCTGCAAGATACAACCGCATTTAGAATGATGCAACAGTTGAAAGCTTATAATAGACAGATGGCAATTAATGGTGTTATTTAAGGAGAAACGAAAATGCAAAAATTAGTATGGCAGAATTCAAATGGTGATGTAATAGATTTGACTTCGGGATATTACGGAATTACTAATTGGGAAGGATTTTCAAATACTTCTCTTAATATTCAGAGCCAGCAAGTGCCTTTTCAAGATGGCGGTGTTTTCCTTGATGCCTTGATTGACCAAAGGGAATTGTCAGTTACCCTTGCAATGGATGATGGCGGAAACCTTGAAACAAGATACAGATTAAGAAGAGAGCTTATTCACGCATTAAACCCGAAACTTGGTGAAGGCTATTTGATTTACACAAACGATTTTATCTCAAAAAGAATTAAATGCGTTGCACAGATTCCATTATTTGAAACTCATAACAGTAATGATAGCGGAACACCAAAAGCAAGCCTTGCTTGGACTGCCTGCAATCCTTATTGGGAAGATTTGGAAGAAAACTTTATTTTCTTAAAAGCGGGTGAAAGAAAAATAATAGAAAATAGCGGTGATGTTGGATGTTCTGTTATAATTAATGAATATACAAAGAATGCAGTAAACCCACAGATTCAAAATATTTCTGAAAATAAAAAAATAGAAATATTAGGAAATTACAATAATAATATTGTTATCAATACAAATAATGGAGAAAAAGGGGTTGTAAAAGCAGAAGCGTCTTTTGATAATAAAAATAGCGGTTCACCGCTATTGTGTGTAAGATACATTGAAAGTTTAGGTTATTTTATTGCGGTAGGAGAACAAATTATATTAAAAAGTGAAGATGGAAGAAATTGGAAATATATAAAAGGTGGCGGACAATCAATAACTTATTCAGAAAATTTGCAATTATTCATTGCCACAGGGGTCGGAGTAGGCAGAAGTTCCGATGGCGAAAATTGGGAATGGGAATATATGCAAAAAACATATTATTCTGCTATATATTGCGAAAGTTTGGGAATGTTTATTGTTGTTGGTGAAGGCATAATAACAAGCCCAGATGGTATAACTTGGACTGAAAGAAATATTGATATATATAGTTCATTTAAATCTGTTGTTTATTCTGAAGAATTAGGATTGTTAGTTGCGGTTGGAGAAACGACAGGAAGTGGACTTATTGCAACAAGTACAGATGGTATAACTTGGACACTTCAAACAAATATAGATGTTAGACTTTATGAAATTGTTTATGCAGATAAATTTAATTTATTTGTTGCGGTAGGTGGTGCAAATGTATTTACAAGCCCAGATGGTATAACTTGGACTGAAAAAGATTTTCCAGAATTATATATAGATTCATTATATACAATTCTATATGCGGATGCCTTAGAAATGTTAGTAATATTCAGTTATGATGGCTTAATACTTACAAGCATTGATGGCTTGAATTGGATTGCAGAAGAAAGAAATGAAATTGAATATGTGCAATCTTCGACCTACTCAAAAGATAAAGGGCTTTTTGTTGCAGTTGGATTATATGGAGTAATTGCACAAAGTCTAAATGGTAAGCATTGGAACAGAATAGGTGGTGTTTATGAAAACAGAGATTTAACAGGCATAGCTTATTCAAACAAAGAAAAATTATATGTTGCAGTTTCACAATATGGAACTATTATTACAAGTAAGGATTTGAAGTGTTGGGAAAGACAAGTAGAAGGTATTGTAACAAATGGCTTATTGGATATTATATATGTAAATAGCCAGAATAAATTTGTTGCTTGCGGTGTAAGCGGGTATATTTCACAAAGCACAGATGGCAAGCAATGGATAAGTTCAATAGTAGGCAGTATTGATATAACAGATATAATTTTTATTGAAAGCAAAAATAAATATTATGCAATTTCGCAAAGAAATATTTTAATAAGTTCTGACGCTATAACTTGGGAATCTTATGCCATTGGAAATACAGGTAATTTTACTAATATTGCATATTCAGATAAACTTAATCTGTTTGTAGCAATAGGATATACAGGACTTATTGCAACAAGTGCAGATGGTATAACTTGGGAATTGCAGAACACAAACAATTTTCCTTATCTTCTTAATATAACATATTCTGATAATTTAGAACTGTTTGTTGCAGTTGGTAATAACAATAACACCCCTTTTGTAATAACAAGTGCAGATGGTATAGGTTGGAATTATATTGATTTGTCTAGTATTACTGCAAGTTCGATTTATGATATAGATTATTCAAATACACTTGGAATTTTTATTGCAGTTGGTGATAACGGATGTATTATAACTAGTACAAATGCGAATGATTGGGAAGTTATAGACGTTGATATTCCACAAAGATTTTTGAATGTTGTTTCTTTTGATGAAGAAGCTACATTCGTTATTACAGGAGAAAATGGATATATTCTCAAATATGAAATAGATGAAATTACAAATATTATATCATCACTTTCTAACGATAGTGATTTAACACTTAATTTGGGGGTTGGTGAAAATGAGTTGTTGTTAAATTGTCAATCTGGAACTTTATCGTGTTCAATTCAATTCCGCCAAAAATATATCGGGGTTTAATATGCTTGCATTAGGAATAGTTTTTATTGTTGTAGGTTTCTGCGGAATGATATTTTCTATTTTCAATCTTGCAGAAAAAATATGGGATAAGTGGAGAAAGCAAAAATGAGTTACAAAGAAAAACCGATTCTTAAATTATATAAATACGAAAATAACTCTTTTATAATGCAGGCACAAATTGACGATTATCAAGATGTAAGTTTTGAACGCAATTTATACCAAGCAGGAATTTTCACTATTACCATAAATTATAACATCCCGAATGCTTTATTATTTGAAAGGGGCTTATTTGTACAGTTCGGGAATGACAAATACGACTTCGGGGAAATCTATTCAATTCAAGACAGTATTGGCGATGATGGCAAGGGTAGCCAGATAAGAACGATTACAGGATATGACGCAAGATACATTCTGAAACGCAGGGTTATTAAAAATATGAATTCTAACGGATTGTGGGTAATGACTGCAAAGGGGGAATTGTGCCTGCGTAATCTGGTGAAAGATCAATGCGGAAGCGGTGCAGAGCTTAAAAGACAGTTACCGATAAACAATATAATTCCTGCGGATGCGGATGCAAAAGGAAAGGTTTATTCAGTTTCAGAACAATTCACAAACCTTTATGAAGTATGCAAGACAATTGCAACACAATCAGAAATTGGATGGCGGATTGCTTTTGAAAGTGGTGCATTGACCCTTGAAGTTTATGCCAGGGAAGATTTATCGCAGACAGTAAGATTTGACACGAATTATGAAAGCCTTGCAAATGGTGAGTTTTCCGACAGTTCGGAAAGCTTTTCAAATGCAATTTATGTTGGCGGAAAAGGACAAAATGACGATAGGGATATATACGAAGGGGAAAGCGGAACACCTAGCGGATTGGGCAGGTTTGAATCTTGGGATAATCAATCACAAATGACGAATGAAGCAGAATATTTTGCAGAAGCAATGGCAATGTTGACCCAATACGGACAAACGATAGAAGTGGCAGGAAATGGGCTTGCAAAATGCCCTTATATTTACAAAGAACAATATAACGTTGGCGATTGGATTACAATAGCATTTAGCGGAAAATCTGCGGTTGTGCAAATTCTTTCAGTAACGGAACATTGGATTTTTGGAAGTTATGAAATACAGTTTTCTTTTGGTAAACCGCAACCGACACAATCAGACCAATTGCAATTGATGTTGCGAAAAATCCAATCGGCAAGTAATAAAACAAATTCCACAGATTCAATCCGATGGTATACAATCCCGACAGATACAGAAATGCCGAAAGCCGATGTTACTTATAACACAATCGGATTTGTTGGTGCTTGTGCAGAAGGTGGAAGCACTTTCAAATTATATCTGGATGATGAAAGGACAGGGGCGAAAACCTATCATATCTATTTGAAACAATTGCTCGGTGGAAACCTTACCTTGACCACAGGAAAGGAAGGTGCAACAGATTTAGTTCTTAATAGCGGAACTTATGTTGCTATAATTTATGTTGATGAAAACGGAAACGTTACAACACAGGGAATGACAACAATCAATCAGATTGAAGCGGGCAGTTTTCAACCTGTTTCAAGTGACGCTGTTGCAACTGCATTAAAGCCGACAGGAAATGTAGTGTTGGGAAATACATCAAATTGTGCTTTTGCTGCATTTGTTACTTCTTCTTCACAAGACATAAGATTTTTCGTTCCATATCCTAATATTAGAGCAGGTGCAAATGTGGAAATTGTAGACGCTATGCTTTTGGTTCGTTTAGGGGAAGAAGGTTATGCAGATTCAACAAGTGCCTTTAACGCAAATAGTCGTGGAAGTTCATCATCGGGTTATACAACAACACCAACTGTAATACCAAATATTGGAATATGTTTTGTAATACGAAAATATCTTTTAAGTATTCAAGTTGTACATACAAACGTTAGCAAGACCGATTCACCAACAGTCAAAAATAATCAGTCTGCAACAGTTACATTAACAAACTTTAGCGTGAATATAACTTACTCATAACAATATTGACAATAAATACTTTATGAAGATTTGACAAGAGAAAATAAAAAGACTTATACTGAATGCGGGGGATTGGCTTATCAAGTCAAATTTTAAGTTGGGCATCGCAGTTCTGCAACAGAAAAGCGGGGTGGTAAAATGAATGACGAAGTTCAAGAAGCAAAGATTTCGGCTATGGAATGCGACATAAAGGAAATCAAACAGGACATTAAAGAAATGCCCGATTTGATTGTAAAAAAAGTAAACGAAAGCGTTGATATGAAAATCAAGCTTGCGATTGCAGAAACTGAAAAAAAATATATGGGAAAGTTTATTGCATTACTTATCGGATTGATTGGGGAAGCAGTAGGCTTGATAATTTCATTTATAAAATAGGGGGGCTTGAATGAAAAACCCGCAGAGTTTAGCAGAAGAACTTTATAAGCATTTTCCGACACCAAAACTAAAAGCGATAAAGGATTGTGCCTGTTGTGCTTTCACTTTAATTTGGTGGCTTGGTATTGATTGTTCAGATGTGGATGCAATAATGCTTGTTTCTGATTTGATGAATCACAATGCACTTGATGTAGATTGCACTGTTTATTGGGCAGAATGTATCAGACAACTAACAGGGCGGGAAATGGAAAGCCTTGAAAAAGTCCAGATAAAAGACATTAAAAAAATCAAAGAAAAAACTATTGTAAAATTCAGTAATGGCGGTTATTCACATTGGGCAGGAGTAGAAGGGGGAAAGGTTGTTTTTAATTCCCTGCAATATTCAAACTGCGTTGCAAAAGGAAAACCGACAGAAGCAAGAATTATAAAAATTAAGGGGGTGAAATAATGGCAGATGAAATCAAGGAAAAGGAACTGAAAGCAAAAAAGGTTTCTTTAATTATCAAAATTATTGCGGTTGTGTATCTGGTTGTTTGTTCGGCTTTAAAATGGACAGGTGTTTTTCCGAATGCGACAATTTATGAAATCTGCGTTGTAGCGGGAACTATGTCTGCAATATTCGGTGATGTTTCAATCAATACTGCACTTGATAAATTCAAGAAGGGGGATGAATGAATTTATTAACTATCATTCTTGTATTAGTTGCAATAATCGTAATTGCGGGCGGGGTTATTTACGTTTTAATTAAAGACAAGAGCAGACAGAAAAAAGAAATACAGGAACTTAAAAATGAAATAATTTCCGCAAGGGAAAATGTAAAACAACTAACAGATTTTATCCGCAATTCTGATAAAATCCGCAAGGAAGAAAAAGAGATTGCAGAAAAAATCAAGGAAGCAAAAACCGATGAAGAAGTACACAATATTATTAATGATATTATTGCCCTTAACAATTCAAGGGTGCAAAACGACTAAAGTTGAAAAAGAAATTATCCTGCCCCCGAAACCACAAAGGCAGGAATTGAAAGCCCCGCAGGATCTGAAAGAGCTTGCCGACACTTTGAACTATTATGAACATCTAGTTCAACAATGGGAGAATTGGGGCGATTCTGTTTCAAAGTTGATTGAAACGGAAAAATGATTTATTATGTTTATAACACTTCTTTTAGCCCCCTTGCTATTGGAAGGTTAAAAAATAACGCAAGTTTTTTTCCGCAGGTTCTGGATGCAACATCCCCTGCGGTTTTTTTTACCTACCGACTGTTAGCAAAACAAACTACCTTCTGTTAGTAAAAAGTGTTAACTTACTACCGATTGTTAGCACAAAATCCAAACTACTATTTGTTAGTGATTTTTTCCGCCAAAAAGCAGTTAAAAAGGGTTAGTAAAACGTTTTTTTTAGGGGGTTTTAGGGGTCTTTTGGGCTTAGGTAATGATTTTATATCAACTACCCTTTTTCGATGCGTTGTGGCGAATATTGGGTTTTGTTGATTTTTTATCCTTTACAAAAAAAATGTAATGATTTATAATCTGGAATTGTTGGAAGTAACGACCCCAACTAAATACATTCGCAGACTTAGAAAAGGTTTTTTTCTGTATCTTTATATCCGCTTTACTGCGATTGGGCGGTGTGGCTCGTTACCGATAAGGATACAGGAAAAAGCCTTTTTTATTCTGCAGGGAGAAAAAAAAGAATGAATGAAATTGAAACACAATTTTCCGAAACATTGAATGAAGTTTTAGAAAGGGGCTTTGTTGTTGCGAATGATAAAAAGTTTTGCATAACAAAAGAAATCTGCGGATTGGAAAAAAGTTTTACTTTGGAAGTTCCCGAAGATAAAATAATTTTGCAGATAGAACCGCAACCAAGAGAAGTTGTTTTTAATGGTTATATACCAGACTTTGCAATTTTTATTAATGGGCTTTATCGTGGTTTCATTATTGAAATAGATGGACACCAATGGCACGAAAAAACAAAAGAGCAGGCAAAGGCGGACAAGGAAAGAGAAAGAATATTTTTGAAAAGTGGTTTTATTCCTGTAAGGTTTACAGGTTCAGAAGTTTATCACAATGCAAAAAAATGTATTGACGAATTGTTTGAAATAATAATTGCAAACGCATCTTGTTTTAATTGGGAGAGATAAAAAAATGAATCATAGTTTTAATATTGAAATTGCAAAACAGTACGGAATTGAAAAAGCAGTTATCTTGGAAAACTTTTATTTCTGGATAAAGAAGAATCAAGCCAATAAAAAAAATATGCACGATGGGAAAGCATACACTTTTAATACTGCATCCGCATTTGCAGAACTTTTTCCATACATCAAAGAAAGGCAGATCGCAAAGCTTTTAAGAGAAATGGAAAGCGTAGATGAATTACTTTTAAGCGGACAATTCAATAATTATGACCGAACAAAAAGTTATACATTGACAGATAAAGCACTTGAGATGTTTGGCGAAAAAGTAAAGAAACAAAATGCAAAAAATGTACATTCCAACATCACAAAAAGTGATAATGGAACATCACAAAAAGTGATAATCGAACCTACAAAAAAAGGAGATTGTTTAAATACAGATATAAACACAGTTATAAAACAAACAGATATAAACGAAAATTCGGACAAGCCGAAAACCGATTATAAAATTATTGTTGAAGTATACTTTCAGAACTACAAAAAACTTTATGAGCAAAACAGGGTGAATTCTGAAAAGCCGATTATCAATTGGAAGCAGGCAGGGCAAATGATAAATCACTTAATTTCTGAATTCGGCAAAGATAAAATCTTGATGGCACTTGATAAAGCATTATTGGATAATTGGATTGTTGAACAGGGGTATTCAATAACAACAATACTTTCTGCTAATCAATTAAATAAATTGCTTAATGGCAAGAATCAGACTTCACCAAAGCAGAACAAAAATGTAAAAAAGGATATGGCGAATTTCTTTGATGAAAATTAAGGGGGCAAAAGATGGAAATTAAAGACCAGAAAAAATTGATGTTTTCAATGTTGCAGGATTTGAAATCACCTTCAACAGAATTGAAATATAGGACAGAAAAAAGAACCTGCCCTATTCACAATAAAATCTATGAAGCAAAAATCTTTGAAGATGGAACGGAAGAAGGATGCCCGATTTGTAGTGCAGAAAAATCCGCAGAATTGAAACGCAAAAGAATTGATGAACAAAATGAGCAATGGCGGAAAGAAAAAGAAAGTTTTGACAAT
>JAEIGA010005581.1_pt1 | contig 19208 bp, 11 predicted proteins | sample 9270691 | NCBI WGS metagenome assembly JAEIGA01 (sample SAMN17057246, study PRJNA624740) | gut metagenome | biome: biome; isolation source: fecal sample | host: Bos grunniens | place: China: Xizang | collected 2019 | reverse complement strand
GCTTTTTTGTGATCCGCCTGGGGCTCGAACCCAGGACCCCAACATTAAAAGTGTTGTGCTCTACCTGCTGAGCTAGCGAATCATCCCGTTTTGGGACTGCAAATATAGGAACTATTTTACAAAATGCAAAATTATTTGTTTAGAATGGAGAATTTTAAAGAAGATTTCATAATTTTGAGATATGGAAAGTATGTTCAAAAGCAGTTTCAGGAGCTTCCTGGATACATCATACATAGATTTTGTGGAATATGGGAATACATTTGTTTTCCCTGATTATGAGTTTCAGGTGCAACTTGTTCCTGCCGGATACTCTGCGCAAGAAGATGATCAGCATCATCCCGACAATGTCTACCTTTATGAGGACCGCTGGTGGGGAGCAAAGGAGATGGTTCAGGAGAGGATTCTTGCCAGACTTGAAAGGTTTACCAGTGTATTTGCAAGGAAATGCAAAGTGCTGTCGGGAAGAGGAAATGCTGCTATGCCTGATTTGGTTAGTGATTTTTTGCGCAAGCACCACACCTATTCTACAGCAAAGTGCCGGTACAGATATGCGCTTGAGTATGAAGGACAAATAGTTGCAGTTGCAACATTTTCTGAAGGGAGGCCAATGGTGAGGAAGATTGAAGAGCCGTTGTTGAACGTGCCTAAAGAGGAACAGGAGAATGCAAACATACTAATTTTTGATTCTTATGAGTGGATCCGTTATGCATCTCTTCCGGGTGTAAGGGTTGTAGGTGGAATGGGGCGTCTGCTGAAAGCATTTATAGAAGAGCGCTTTTCCAGAATTGATCCCGGCACCCCGCTTGAGGTGATGACCTATTCAGATACCGAATGGGGTAATGGCGATGTTTACGAGAAGTTGGGTTTCAAATATGCCGGGAGCCGTCCGCCAGTAAAATATTATGTTAACAAGCATACTTATGCCAGGCTTTCTGAGCGCCTTTTCGAGAAGGAAATTCTTGATGGAGCAGATGAGTCGGATTTCTATACCATTCAGAATCTCGGTAGTAGAAAATTCCTTCTGCAGATGATCTGATGCTATTTTATGAGATGCTGCTCTGTCATGTACGGAATAAAGGCATTTTCTACACATAGCAACAATGGTGTGTGCGGTAAATGCCCCGGTCCCAGTTGGGGAGCCTTACAACCGTACCACTCCCCCGGGTTTGACTTCTCCACTGATGATTTTCTCTGCCAGCGGATCCTCTATGTAGCGCTGGATGGCGCGTTTTAGCGGGCGGGCGCCGTATTGCGGGTCAAAACCTGCGTCGGCTACGAATTTCTTTGTCTTTTTGCTGAGCTTTAAGGTGTAACCGGCTTGGGTTACTCTGTTGTACAGCTCTTTAAGTTCTATTTCTATAATCTTTTCTATGTCCTCTTTGGTAAGCGAATTGAAAAGAATCTGTTCATCGAGTCTGTTCAGGAATTCAGGGGTGAATGCCTTTTTAAGTGCTTTCTCAATGATGGCACGGCTGTTGGCTGCGGTGTCGCGTCTGGTGGCGTTAGAGAAGCCCAGACCTTTGCCAAACTCTTTCAGCTCCTTGGTTCCAATGTTGGATGTTAGGATGAGTACAGTGTTGCGGAAGTCTATGTGACGGCCGTTGCTGTCGGTAAGCCGGCCTTCGTCAAGCACTTGCAGCAGCAGGTTGAAAATGTCGGGATGAGCTTTCTCTATCTCATCCAACAACACTACCGAGTATGGTTTGCGGCGGACTCTTTCGCTCAGCTGTCCACCCTCGTTGTAGCCTACGTAGCCAGGAGGGGCTCCAATGAGGCGGCTTACTGCATGTTTCTCCATATATTCGCTCATGTCTATGCGGATGATGCTGTCTGGAGAATCAAACATGTATTGTGCAAGCACTTTGGCGAGCTGGGTTTTTCCTACACCGGTAGGACCCAGGAAGAGGAAGGTGCCAATTGGTTTGTTGGGGTCTTTAAGGCCGGCTCTGTTGCGCTGGATGGCGCGGGTGACGGTCTCTACCGCCTGGTCTTGTCCGATAATCTTTTCTTTAAGGGTTGCTGCCATTGATGAGAGCCTGTTTCCCTCGCTCTGAGCTATTTTGCTTACCGGGATGTTGGTTGACATGCTCACTGTCTGGGCTATGTCCTCGGCAGTTACACGGGCAGGGGAGGAGGCCTGTTTTTTCTCCCATTTTGCCCTTTCTGTATCCAGCTCAGCACGCTTCATTTTTTCAATGTCGCGGAACATTGCGGCCCTCTCAAAATCTGATACAGAAACAGCTTCCTGCTTCTCGGCAACAATTATCTCAATGGCTTTCTCAAGGGTCTGGATTTTCTTGGAAACCTTAATGTTTTTCAGGTGCACACGGCTGCCGGCCTCATCCATTATGTCTATGGCTTTGTCGGGAAGACAGCGGTCTGTTATGTATCTCTGGCTTAGGGAGATGCATGACTTTAGCGCTTCGTCTGTATATATTACGTTGTGGTGCTTCTGGTATCTCTCCTTAATGTTCTGGAGTATCCACATTGTTTCGTCAAAGTTGGTGGCCTCAACTATCACTTTCTGGAATCGGCGCTCAAGGGCCCCGTCTTTTTCAATGAACTGGCGGAACTCGTCAAGTGTGGTGGCTCCAATGCACTGGATTTCACCGCGGGCAAGGGCTGGCTTCAGCATGTTTGCTGCATCCAGTGAGCCTGCCGCACCGCCTGCTCCAACGAGGGTATGCATCTCGTCAATGAAGAGGATTATATTGGGGTTTTTGCCCAGTTCGTTGAGGATTGCCTTCATCCTTTCCTCAAACTGGCCGCGATATTTTGTGCCGGCTACTATTGAGCCTATATCCAGGGAAATCAGCCTTTTGCCAAGAAGGACCCGTGATACGTTCCTGTTGGCTATCCTTATGGCAAGCCCTTCTGCAATGGCAGATTTTCCCACTCCCGGCTCACCTATGAGCACAGGGTTGTTTTTCTTTCTCCTTCCCAGAATCTGGGCAAGCCTTTCAATCTCTTTTTCCCTCCCGACAACCGGATCCAGTTTGTCTTCCATAGCTGCTTTGGTGAGGTCGAATCCGAAGCTGTCCAGTACTGGCGTTTTTCCGGCCTGTGGAGCTTTTGATGTCTCAATTTTTATGGCTGAAGGAGATTTCTTCTTCTCCCCCCTGCGGTTTTCCAGCACTTCATCGTCGGGATGAGGCTCCTCATATGGATTTTCCTCTTTTTGAGGGGTTTCGTGCCCGGGTGCGGCTGGGGATTCCGGTGTGGAGCCAATCTCCTCTGCCTCAATGGTTTCTTTTAATATGCCGTATGTTATCCCGTGTTGCTCAAGGTATTGTACGGCATTGCCGTCCTGTGCCCTGAGGATGGCCAGTATAAGGTGTATTGCATCAGGTTTTACACTGTGCAGTGAACGGGCCTCAAGGAACATCACCTTGAGTGCGTTTTCACTTGCCTTTGAGAGGGTTAGCGATCCCTCTTTTTCCATTGGAACCGGATCTTTTGCCCTTACTGCATCCTCCAGATAAGCCTTAAGCTCAGCAGTGTTCACTCCAAGCTCTGCAAAGGTATCTGCAACAGCGTTTTCCCTATGTCTGAGCATACCCAGTACAAGGTGGTCTGTTGAGACAATGTAGTTGCCCAGTCTCATTGCCTCCTCTTTGGCGTATGCAAGTATGTCGTTCAGTTCGTTGCTCAATTGTGATTGCATCTTCTGTAAAATTTCTGCTAAAATAAGTAAATTTATTGGCGTTGCTTTATTAAATCAAAAAAAATGACTAAATTTGTATGTTTTTACCGTACGTGTGTACGGCTCTGTTTAATTAACAATTTTTTATGGAAATAGAAGAGACACAAGGCAGGATACATCAGATCAACATTGAGGATCAGATGAAGAGTGCGTACATTGATTATTCAATGTCGGTAATTGTATCCAGGGCACTTCCAGATGTGAGGGATGGTCTTAAACCGGTTCATAGAAGGGTTCTTTACGGAATGAGTGAGTTGGGACTTACATCGGGAGGACAGTATAAGAAATCTGCCCGTATTGTTGGAGAGGTTTTGGGTAAGTATCATCCACACGGTGATTCCAGTGTGTATGATGCAATGGGGAGATTGGCCCAGAGCTGGAGCATGAGATATATGCTTGTGCAGGGTCAGGGTAACTTTGGTTCCATTGATGGCGATTCTGCTGCGGCAATGCGTTATACAGAGGCACGTTTCAATGCTATGGCAGAGGAGGTTCTGTTGGACCTTGACAAGAATACAGTTGATTTCAGGAACAACTTTGATGATACTTTGCAAGAGCCTGTAGTGCTTCCTGCAAAAGCTCCGCTTCTTCTTTTGAACGGTGCTTCCGGTATTGCGGTAGGTATGGCTACAAATATGGCTCCACACAACCTCAATGAGATTTGTGATGCCATCATTGCATATATTGATGACAATGACATTACCGTAGACGGCCTTCTTGAGCATGTGAAAGGTCCGGATTTCCCTACTGGTGGTATCATTCAGGGTTATCAGGGTATCAGAGATGCTTTTGAGACTGGAAGGGGTAGAATTGTTGTAAGGGCAAAGACCGATATTGAGGTTAATGAGCATGGCCGTGAAACAATTGTGGTTACAGAGATCCCTTACATGGTTAACAAGAGGGAACTTATTGAGAAGATTGCTGAGCTCGTTGAGGAGAAGAAGATTGAGGGTATTGCATATGTGAACGATGAGAGTGACCGTAATGGTATGCGCATTGTTATCAGACTCAAGATGGGTGCGGTTGCCAATGTGGTGCTTAACACATTGTTCAAGTATACTGCACTTCAGAGCAGCTTCTCTGTAAACAATATTGCACTTGTAGACGGAAGGCCAAGACTGCTTAACCTTAAGCAGCTTATCAAATATTACGTGCGCCACAGACATGAGGTGGTTGTACGCAGGGCACAGTTTGAGCTGAACAAGGCTGAGGCAAGAGCCCATATCCTTGAGGGATTGCTCAAAGCTTTGGATGTGCTTGATGAGGTAATTGCAATCATTAGGGCATCAAAGACAGTTGACGATGCAAAACAGGGATTGGTAGAGAGATTCCAGTTCACTGATGCACAGGCAGCTGCAATTGTTGAGATGAGATTGCGCCAGCTTACCGGTCTGGAGAAGGAGAAGCTTCAGAACGAGTACAATGAGCTTATGAAACTCATCAATCACCTTAAGGAGGTACTTGCAAGCGTTGCACTTCAGATGGACATCATCAAGGAAGAGCTTGAGGGTCTGAAAGCAAAATTTGGAGATGACAGAAGAACTGAGATTGTCCCTTCTGCAGATGAGTTCAATCCTGAGGATTTTTATCCCGACGAGGATGTGGTGATTACCATTTCACACTTGGGATACATAAAGAGAACCCCACTTAACGAGTACAGGCTCCAGAACAGGGGTGGTGTTGGTGCCAAAGGCAGCACAACCCGTGAGGAGGACTTCATTGAGCATATTTATGTAGCAAACATGCACAGTACAATGATGTTCTTCACCCAAAAAGGAAAATGTTTCTGGCTTAAGGTATATGATGTACCGGAGGGAACCAAGACATCAAAGGGCCGTGCAATACAGAATGTGATTAACATTGAGCCTGATGATAAGGTTTGTGCATACTTGAACGTTCCTACATTGAACGACGAGGAGTACATCAACAACAACTACATTGTTCTTGGAACCAAGAGGGGTACAATTAAGAAGACTTCTCTTGAGGCTTACTCAAGACCAAGGGCAAATGGTGTGAATGCAATTACCGTAAGGGAGGGTGACGAACTTATGGAGGCGATCCTTACAAACGGCAACAATGAAATCCTTATTGCAGGCCGCGACGGCAAGTGTGTAAGGTTCAACGAGCAGGATGCAAGGGCAATTGGCCGTACCAGTGCAGGTGTCCGTGGAATCAGCATTGAGGATGATGATGAAGTGGTTGGTATGATTTGTGTAGATCCGTCACTTATAGCTGAGCAGAACCGGACTATCCTTGTAGTGAGTGAGAACGGATTTGGAAAGAAATCAGAGCTTGATGACTACAGACTTACAAGCAGGGGAACTAAAGGTGTAAAGACTCTTAACATCACAGAGAGAACCGGCAAGCTTGTTGCATTGAAATCGGTTACTGAAGACAATGACCTTATGATCATCAACAAGTCCGGAATTACAATAAGGGTTGCAGTATCTGATATCCGTGTTGCGGGTAGAGCTACCCAGGGTGTAAAACTGATTAACCTTAGAGAGGGAGACAGCATTGCTGCTGTATGTGTGGTGAACAAGAGTGAGGATAAACCCGCTGAAATAGTTGAAGAATAACAAATATTTATATTTTAATTTATAAGAGATGAAAAAATTATTGTTTCTAGCAGTTGCCCTAATGATGGTTGCAACTGGTGCTAATGCTCAGAGCAAAGCCGTTAATGATGCAGTTAAAGCTGTAAACAAAGCTAAAGCTGAGTCAGAGAATCCTAAAAAGGCTGCTTCGTCTGCAACATGGGTTAAATTGGCTAATGCTTATGTAGCAAGCTACGATGCTCCAGCAGAGGGTCTTTTGGCAGGTTCTCCTAAATTCCAGATTGACCTTGTACTTAAAGGACAGCCTGCACTTTCTAAAGAGCAGGTAGAGAAAGGCGGTAAAGTTCTTGAGGCTGTTACCTATGTTGATAAAGTACTTTACTTTGACGAGGCCGGTAACCTTATGGCATGGGTTGTTACCAAACCTGTTATTGAGAACACTTTGAAACTTGCTTTGGAGGCTGCTTCAAAAGCTGTTGAGCTTGATTCTAAAAATGCTCAGGCAAAACCTCTTGGTGAGATTTTCAGCGGTTTGAAACAGAGACACTTTGATGCTGCAATGTTCCACAATGCACTAGGTAACTATGCTGAGTCTTCAGTAGAGTTTGAGAGCGCTTTGAATGTTGCTGCACATCCATTTGTAGGTGAGGTTGATTCTACTTTGGCTTACTATACAGGTGTTACTGCTACTATGGCAGGTGACCACAATAGAGCCGTTAAATTCTATGAGTACTGCCAGTCTATCAACTTTGAGCAGAAAGGTGAGGTTAACGCTGCTTTGGCAGAGGAGTACAAAGCTCTTGGCGATACAGTAAAATGTAAAGAGATTCTAACAGCTGCTTTTGCCAAATTCCCTACAAACCAGTCTGTTCTTGTAGCTCTTATCAACGTTTACCGTGAGTCTAACGAGGATCCTGCTAAAGTTCTTGAGGTATTGAAAGCTGCTCAGGCTAACGAGCCTAACAATGCAAGCTTGTTCTATGCAGAGGGTGATGTTTACAAAAACCTTGGCAAATTGGAGGAGGCTATTGCTTCATTCAAGAAAGCAGGTGAGATTGATCCTAACTACATTTTTGCTCCTTACTCAGAGGGTGCAACTTACTATGATCTTGCAATCAAGATTGACGAGAAAGCTCAGGCTGAGATGGATGATGAGAAATACATGGCTTTGAAAGAGCAGGTAGACCAGGCTTTGATCAGTGCAATTGCTCCTTTTGAGAAAGCATTTGAGATTGGTGCCAAAAACCCTGATTTCAAAGATGTACAGGTTGTATGTGCAGAGTACTTGAAGAACATCTTCTTCCGTTTCCGTGATAAAGAGGCTTCATACCAGGCTAGCTACGACAAATACAACCAGTTTGCTGCTGACAACAAAAGCAACTAATCAGTTATAGACTGAAATTGTAATACATGAGAGGTAATCTTGCAAGGTTACCTCTCTTTTTTTTGTAACAACATTAGCTTCTTTGTTGTATCTTTGACAATTATTGCTTTTTAAAATGTCAATTAAGAAGAAAATATTTAAGGGATTTGTTGTTATTGGAACCATTCTTCTGGTGTCCAGTGCAATTTCAATATATGAGTTCATTAGGATGAGGAACACTGTTTCCAACCTTATCAATGACAATATATCTGCCATAAATACTACCAGACAGCTGCTGGAGGTGGTTGATGAATATAATTTCAATCTTTTGGAAGGATTGGGTGATGAGCACTGGATGCTTAACCTTAAGGATAAGGATGACAACCGTTTCAGTGATTACCTTTCTCAGGAGAGGGAAAAGTTCACTACCTCTCAAGAGAGGATGTATGCAGATTCTGTACTATATGCCTATACTAGTTATATATGGGTAATGAATGATGCCCAGAAAGTATGGCATGGAGATTATGCAGGAAGAAGAAACTGGTATTTTACCAAACTTCATCCCGTGTATATTCAATTGAGAGGGTATCTTCAAAAACTTACCCATACCAGCCAGGAGGCTTTGGCAGAGAACTCCCTCACTATGACAGAGAGCTTTTACAGGAGTATCATGCCAGGTGTGGTTACCGTGCTTATGGGTATCATTCTTGTGTTCCTGTTCAACTATTTCATTAATTTCTATTTTGTGAATCCTCTTTTGAGAATCTCTGAGGGCATATCAAACTATATTCAGAGGAAGAAGAGCTACACAGTGATTGTAGATAACGATGATGAAATGAAGTTGCTCAATGATAACGTAAGGGAGCTTGTGGAGAGCAATAGAAAATTGTCTAAAAAGATTTAGGGATGAATATTAGTGTAGTTTCAAGAAATATTGGCATTGCACTTCTGTTTAACGCTTTATTCATGTTCATAAGCGTTATAGTCTCTGTTATATATGACTTTGATTCGGCTTTTTCGCCACTGCTTCTTAGTGGAGTCATAACTTTTACAACAGGACTTTTTCCCCTTATTTTTGTCAGAAGCCATGAAGAGATCCATATAAAGGAAGGTTTTACCATTATAGTCCTTTCCTGGATACTTTCATGCCTGTTTGGAATGTTGCCATACGTTTTATGGGGAGGGGAGTTTACCCTTATCAATGCATGGTTTGAGAGTGTATCAGGTTATACAACAACTGGCGGAACAATCCTCCAGGATATTGAGGCTCTGCCCAAAAGCCTTATTTTCTGGCGTTCATCAACTCATTTTATTGGCGGTATTGGAGTTGTGGTCTTTATGCTTCTGATACTCCCTATGGTGAGTACTTTTAAGATGAGACTCACCAAGCTTGAGATGACATCTCTCTCCAAGGAGAATTATAAGCTTAGGACAAAAGAGGCAATTAGGGTTATTGCTACAGTTTTTGTAGGGCTCACTGTCTTCTCTTTTTGTGCATATCTGATGGCCGGAATGGGTCCGTTTGATGCCATAAACCACGCATTCAGTGTGGCAGCAACTGGCGGTTTCAGTACCAGGAATGCTTCAATAGGGGCTTTTGACTCGTTCTGGATAGAGTTTGTCTCTGTAGTCTTTATGATTATAGGAGGTATGCATTTTGGACTTATTTACGCAACATTTGCTAAGCGTTCCACAAAACTTTTCACCTCTGCTGCAACTAAAGTATATTTGGGGTCGATTGTGGTAGCTTCAGTGGTTATAGCAGTTGATCTGCTTACTTCCAAAGTGGAGGGAGGATTCTGGAATACTTTGTGGAACAGTGTATTTAATGCTGTTTCATATATTTCTACTACAGGTTTTGCTACGGTAGACTGCAGTGTATGGCCGCCATTATCGGTGCTGGTGCTTATGTTCCTTTCTGTGCAGTGTGCCTGTTCAGGATCTACGTCGGGAGGATTGAAAACAGACAGGATCATTATTTTGTGGAAGAGTTTCAGGGTGCAGTTGAGAAAGCAGATGCATCCGAGTGCCGTGATTCCGGTGAGGGTGGGTTCTACTGTTATTGAGAGCCAGCTCGTTTCAGCTGTCCAGCTTTATATTGTGGTATATTTTCTTTTCCTTTTTGTAGGAGCGGCTATGCTTTGTGCAATGGGGGTCGACTATATGGATGCCTTTTCGGCGTCGGTTTCCAATTTGGGTAATGTGGGACCGGGATTCGGTTCTGTAGGCTCATTGGAGAATTTTTCCCAGATCCCTATTCTTGGCAAATTTGTCCTTGCTGCACAAATGCTTTTTGGACGTCTTGAGATTTATTCACTTCTTATCATGTTCTCAATCTGGAAATGGCGGTAGAGAAGTATCTTGAAGGGTTGTTTGTGCAGAAGCTTGGGATGGAGCCTACGGCAGGACAGAAGGAGCTGTTTGCCAGGTTGGGGGAGTTTCTTACATTGCCGCAGGATGAGTTTCCTATTCTGGTGGTTAGAGGTTATGCCGGTACTGGAAAGACCACGGCTATTTCTGCATTTATTAAGGTCCTTAAGGAGTTACGTTACAAATATATTCTTCTTGCCCCTACAGGAAGGGCTGCTAAGGTGCTTTCAAATTACTCTGGTGTACAGGCCAAGACTATTCACAAGCAGATCTACAGGCAGAAGTCGCTTGCAGATAAGGAGGCCAATTTTAGAATAGATTTTAACAAGAGCAGGGATACTGTGTATATTGTGGATGAGGCATCGCTTATTACTATAGGTACCGGTATGGAGAGCACCATATTTGGTTCTGGCGATTTGCTTGAAGATCTTGTTTCGTATATCAGACAGAATCCGGGAAACAAGCTTATTCTTATGGGTGATTCGGCCCAGCTTCCTCCAATTGGTATGGATGAATCTCCTGCGTTGGATTTTGATTATGTGTCGCAGTATGCCCCTTTGCGCAATGTTACCCTTAGAGATGTGGTGAGACAGGCGGGTGAGAGCGGTATCCTTTTCAATGCTACCCGTCTGAGGGAGCAGATTGAAAGGGGGGGTACTGATGCTCCTGTGTTCAGGTGTGAGGGGTTTGATGACTTCAAGAGACTGCAGGGAGGAGAATTGATAGAGGAGTTGGACGGGGCAATTTCCAAATATGGATTGGATGAGGTGGTGGTGCTGTGCCGCTCTAATTTGAGGGCCAACAAGTACAATATGGGGATCCGTCAGACTGTCCTTTTTATGGAGGAGCAGCTTACCAGGGGGGACAAGCTGATGATTGTGAAGAACTGCTATCAGTTCCTTGAGAATGTTCCTGAGCTGGATTTTATTGCCAATGGAGATGTTGCCGAGCTGGTAAAGATTGGCGGGTATGAAGAGCGTTACGGGCTCAATTTTGCCCAGGCTACATTGCGGTTTCCCGATTATGATGATGTGGAGATTGAGGCAAAGATAATTCTTGATACTCTATCATCTGTTTCACCTTCTTTGGATAAGGAGCAGCAGAGGGCCCTGTTTGAGGGTGTATATGCAGATTATGAGGAGGTTACAGTTCGCAAGAAGCGTATGGAGAAGGTTCGTGAAGATAAGTATTATAATGCTTTGCAGATAAAGTATGCCACTGCAATCACAGGTCACAAGTCTCAGGGCGGCCAGTGGAAGTGTGTGTTTGTAGACAATAATCTCTGGAAAGATGATATCTCTATGGATGATCTCAAGTGGCTTTATACTGCCATTACACGTGGCGTGGAGATGGTGTATCTTGTGAATTTCAATGACAAATATTTTGAATGATTCCCAAAAGTGGGTAACTTTATTCCTTAATTCCGAAATTTTTGATTGATATGAGAATAAGAAGATTTTTGTTTTCTGCAGTTCTCTTTTGCTTTGCGGCAGGGATTACTGCTTTTGCACAGGAGGGTGCCCAGAAAGCACTTTCACAGAAAGAAATTGTCGGGAAGCTTCCCGACGGTATAATCAACCAGCTCCCTATGGTTGCAGGATGGAAAGATAATGAGGTACTTAAACTTGCCCAGAGAGAGGGCCGTGGATTCAAGATGTTTGAGTACAATGTTAAGACAGGTGCTAAAACTGCTGTGGAGAATACCCCTAAGGAGATTGCTCCAACTCCTGAGGCTATGAAGAAGTTCATGGCTCTTCCTCTTGCCAAAGAGGTGAAGAACCCTACACTTTCCCCTTCTGGAGATAAAGTTGCTTTTACAGATGCTTCAAATAACCTTTGTGTATGGGATGCGGCTACCGGTGAGGTGAAGAAACTTACTTCTGACGGTACAAACGTTATTATGAACGGTTACGCTTCATGGGTGTATTATGAGGAGATTCTTGGAAGACCATCCAAGTACAAAGCATTCTGGTGGAGCCCTTGCGGCAAGAAGATTGCTTATTACAAGTTTGATGACAGCCAGATCCCTATGTTCCCTATCTATGATTCCCGCGGACAGCATGGCTTCATTACCGAGACCCGCTACCCTAAAGCAGGTGACAGAAACCCGGAGGTTAAGATTGCATTTGTGGATGTGGAGAATGGTGCAACTGTTTGGGCAGACTTCGACCACACTGCAGACCAGTATTTTGGAATCCCTTTCTGGAATGCAGACGGCAGCCGTTTCATAATTCCTTGGATGCCACGTGAGCAGAACAATCTTGTGCTTTATACTGTAAACCCTGCAGACGGCTCTAAAGACTTCATCTATAATGAGGAGCAGAAGACCTGGATTGACTGGATGGAGGATATGCAGTTTGTGGAGGACGGCTTCTTTATGGTACGTGATTTTGATATGTGGGAGCAGATCTATTTCCAGTCGTTCGACGGCAAGCGCCTTGAGAAGATTACCGATGGCAAGAATTGGGGTGTGAAGTTTGTGAAGGTTGACATGAAAGGCGGTGCTATCTATTTTACTGCCCGCAGAGAGGTTTCAACCAGAAATGACTTCTATAAGGTAGATCTTAAAACCAGGAAAATCACCAGATTGTCGTTTGGAGAGTACAATTTTGTGAATGTTTCCCTTTCTCCCGACAATAAATACTACACTGCACTTTACTCAAATTCAACCACACCAACCCGCCTTGCGGTAGTGGATGTGAAGAAGGCCCAGAAGGCTTCTGAGGCTAAAGTTGCCCCTAAGGTGGCATTTGAGAAATCGTCGGGAGTAAAGATACTCGCAGACCAGAAAGGTGAGAAATTTGATGAGTACAAACTTGCCATCCCTCAGATGCTTTCAATTACTGTAGATGGCTATGTGCTTCCTGCTCAGGTGATTTGGCCTTTGGATCTTGATTCTACAAAGAAATATCCTGTGCTTGTGAGCATGTATGGCGGGCCTAATGCAGGTACAGTTATGGATACTTGGAAAGGTATCTCCGAGAAGACCCAATGGTGGGCTAATGAGGGGGTTATCCAGATTGCAATTGACCATAGGGCCAGCGGCCACTGCGGTAAAGAGGGCTTGAACTTCCTTCACAGAAACTTGCTTAACATTGAGCTTGTAGATTATATTGAGTGGATGAAGGAGCTTCATAAACTTCCGTTTGTGAACAGGGAGAAAGTTGGAATTACCGGCTTCTCTTACGGCGGATCAATGACAATGCTTGCTTGTACAGCCGGAAATGACTACTTCAAATATGGTATTGCCGGTGGCGGAGTTTACGATTGGGGCTTGTATGATACCCACTACACTGAACGCTACATGGACCGTCCGCAGGATAATCCAGACGGTTATGCCAATACCAGAATGATGCTGAAGGTTAACCGCTATAAGGGTGATTCTACAAACTACGTTAAGATTACCCACGGTTCTTCAGATGACAATGTCCATATGCAGAATACCATGCAGCTGATAAATGCTTTGCAGGATGCCGGAAAACAGTTTGATCTTATGATCTATCCTGGTGAGTTCCACGGCTACAGAGGCAAAAAATCTGCACACTCAACCACAGGCGACTACATCTTCTGGTACCGCCACCTGTTGGAGAAGGATGTGCCTAAGGTGCTTGTCAGATAAAGATTCTTAAGAGGGTGACTGAGTTGTCATCCTCTTTTTTTGTTTCTGCGGGTGCGGTTGCTGAAGTTGCTCGGGGAGGTGAAGTTGCTGTTGGGGTGAAGTTGCTGTTGGGGTGAAGTTGCTGTTTGGGGTGAAGTTGCTGTTAGGGGTGAAGTTTGTGCGCGAAATGGGTGTTCCGTGCACAGAGTTGGTGTCAGCCCGTCGTCAGCCCGTCGTCTGCCGAAGTGCCGTAGCTGCCGAGCTTTATTTCACAGAAGTAACAATCAGCACCTTCTCCCCATTATGCAGAGTCACTGCAAAGATATGGTTTGAGCCGCCGTCTTTTATTCCCGACAGTTTCTTTAGAGCATTGGTGTCCATTGGGAAGTTTCTGGCGGTAAGATCTGCTTTAGGGAACCTTTTGGCAACCTCCTTGAGCGTTTTCTTATTGAAAGGAATTGTCTCTTCAACGCAGAATGTTTTGCCTGGGAAGTTGGCAATTTCCTCATCTGAAGTGTAGAGATGGGTGCTCACTGCCAGTTTCTGGCAGCCGTATCTTTCTGAAACCAGTTTGTATGCACCGGCTTTAAGCATCCCTTTGCCAGGTTCATACAGATATTTGCCAAGGGTACTGGTGTATGTTGCAGTAGCTGTTTCCTCCTCGCTCAACATCATTTTTACGTTGTCTTTTTGTACCACGTTGATTATAGGCTCGGCGCCGGAGTGCTCTCGGTCGAGCATGAACAGCAGTTCCTTGCACTCATTGTCTACAGTTACAATGTATACAGCTCGGGTATTGGGAAGATACTTCAAGTTCAGCTTGATGTCTGCCATAGGGGAGACCTTAATCAGTATGTAGCGGCTGATGGCAAAGAGGTGTTCCTGGAGTTCAATTACGTTAGGTTCGTAGTCTTGGAGGAGGATTGCTTTGCCACCTGTAGCTGTGCGGCGGGCCGGGTCTATGTACACCAGAGAGATATTTTTCTGGGCCAGATCCTTCAGTACAGCGCAGTTGCAGGCTGTTACATCACGGTTACTCACTTCTATATTATGGGCACCAAGTTGTTTGAAGTTGTATTCTGTTGCCTCGCACAGCTCTGTGGTGCGTTCAAAGTAATAGTGCTTGGAGGCAATCTGTGATATGAAATATGAGTCTATACCCATTCCTCCGGTTAGGTCTGCAGTTATGATGCCACAGGAGGTGTTGCTGCTGGAAGTATCACTTTCGGGGGTATCTTTGCCTGGAGTATCACTGCCTGGAGTATCACAGCCTGGAAGATTATTGAAAAGTTCCTTAATAATCTGCTGCTTGAGCAGTGCGGTTGTCTGGGAGCTTCCCTGCTCCACTGAAACAGAAAAAGGATATGCCAGAGAGTGGTTTTTCCACCAAAGCGGGGCCTTTATTTTCATCTTTGCCCTTGCCTGAATGCATTTTGCGCATAGGCTAAGGTTCACCCCTTCAGGCGCTTTTCCCAGCAGCATGCGGGTTACATCTGCACCCTCATTGGCTTTGATGAACTCTATGTCTTTCTCTGTAAGCATATCTTTTTTCTCAATTTGACCTTTGGGACGACGTCCTAAAGGTCACTTTTAGTTATTTTGCTCCTTGGGACGACGTCCTAAAGGTCACTTTCGTTTATTTTGACCTTTAGGACGACGTCAAAAAGGTCAATTGTTGGTTGTAAATCCTTTGGTGATTTTGTTGAACCGGTACAGGAACAGCACAGCTGCAAGCATTAGGCCGGCAAGCAGGCCCAGCCAGACTCCTACGGGACCAAGGCCGAATGTTGTGCCGGCAAAGTATGCAAACGGCAGTCCTATAATGTAGTATGTGAACAGCGATGTTATAAGAGGCCATTTTACATCTGCAAGGGCTCTCAATGAGGCAAGGGCAGAGAGCTGAACTGCATCAAACAGCTGGAAAGCGGCTGCTACATAAAGCAGTTTTGAAGCAATTTCTGCTACAAGGTGGTCTTGGGTAAAAATATATGGAATAACATCATTGAACAATATGAATGTAATTCCCGCAAGTGCCATAAGGGCTATGCTTATGTGTGATGCTGCAAAACCGGCCTTCCTTGCATCTGCAAAACGTCTTTCGCCGTATTGGTGTGATACCCTGATAGTTGCAGCAACTCCAACACCTTGGGCAACCATAAATGAAAACGTGATTATGGTCTGCGAAGCCTGGTGTGCAGCCATAGCCACCTCCCCAAACCATCCGGCCATAATGCCGGCAATGCTGAAAGTGGTAACTTCTACCAGTCCCTGGAATGACATTGGAAAAGATGTTTTCATGACATCCTTAAACTGGCTTAAATTCAGAGAGCTGAATTTAATGTCACCCAAATATCTCTTGTACAGTTTTCCCGACAGCAATATGATAATTCCTATCCCCAGCATTGCGCACCTGCTTATGAATGTTGCCCATGCTGCACCTGCAACTCCCATTGCATCCACTCCGAAATGGCCGAAAATCAGAACCCAGTTGAGAAATATGTTGAGAATGTTGCAGATAATAGTGATGTACATTGTGTACTTGGTATTTCCAACCCCCTCTGTGAGTGCCCTTATAACGTAAAATATTACAAACGGTGCCAGAGACCAGACCATTATTGTATAATACTCTTTTGCGTATCCCATAATTTTTGGATCCTGGCCCATATGGTGCATAAATGGCATGACCCAAAACATTATAGCCATTACGGCTGCGCACATCAGACTGTTGAGCAGAATGCCGTTGGTGAAATATTCAGATACTTTCCTGTGTTCTCCGCGGCCATAGCTTTGACCTATAAAAGGGATAAGCCCCTGTGTAAAACAAGTGCAGAAAACAAGTCCCATTGAGAAAAGTGCATTGGCAAAGCCAACCCCGGCAAACTGGCTGGTTCCCAGCTGTCCAACCATAATGTTGTCTGCAAACTGAACCACTATCTGGCCGGCCTGTGTAATCATTACAGGGAATGCCAGAGAGAGATTTCTCTTGTAAAAGGGTATATAACTTTTAATATTCATTTCCAATCTTTACAAAGGGTTGCAAAGGTAGGTAAATTTTGCTAAATTCGCACTCATTAAAACTAACGTGTAATTTTATGGAAAATAACTATTTGGCAGTTGCCCAGCAGTGGTTGGGCAGCGATTATGACGAGCAGACCCGCAAAGAGGTTCAGGACCTTATGGACAATAATCCTAAAGAGTTGGAGGAAAGCTTTTACAGAATGCTTGAATTTGGTACCGGCGGTTTGCGCGGAATCATGGGCGTAGGTACAAATAGGATGAACAAATATACTGTAGGAATGGCTACTCAGGGAGTTGCAAACTACTTGAAACAGTGCTACAAAGACCTTCCTCAGATTTCAGTGGCTGTATCTTACGACAGCCGTAACAACAGTGCTTACTTTGCGCAGATTACTGCAAACGTATTTGCTGCAAACGGCATTAAAGTTTATCTTTTTGATTCATTGCGTCCTGTACCTGAGCTCAGCTACTCTATCCGCCACTTGAAATGCCAGAGCGGTGTAATGGTTACAGCTTCACACAACCCTAAAGAGTACAACGGTTACAAGGCATACTGGGAGGACGGTGCACAGGTAACTGCCCCTCATGATACAAACATCATTGACGAGGTTAGAAAGATCACTTCTCCTGCACAGGTTAAATTCACAGGCGGTGAGGAGAACATCCAGATGGTTGGTGCTGATGTTGATGAGGCTTACTTGAATGACGTTTCAACACTTCTTCTTTCTCCTGAGGCTGTTGCAAAACATGCAGACCTTAAGATGGTGTACACTCCGCTTCACGGAACAGGTATCACCCTTGTACCAAAGATCTTCAAGAAAATGGGCTTTACCAACCTTTCACTTGTAGAGGCACAGGTAGAGAGCAACGGTGATTTCCCTACTGTACACTCTCCAAACCCTGAGGAGAACTCAGCTCTTGAGATGGCAGTTGCGCAGGCAGAGGCTATTGGTGCAGACCTTGTAATGGCTACTGACCCTGATGCGGACCGCGTAGGTATTGCAATAAGGGACAATGAGGGCAAGATTACCCTATTGAACGGTAACCAGACTGCTTCCCTTCTAACTTACTATTTGCTTCAGCGCTGGAGCGAGCTTGGCAAGCTTAACGAGAACACTTACATTGTAAAGACAATTGTAACTACCGAGCTTATGGCTGCTATGGCCAAGAAATATGGCGTAAAATGTTACAACGTTCTTACAGGTTTCAAACATATTGCTACTATTGTTAGAGAGAACGAGGGCAAGGCTACATTCATTGGCGGTGGCGAGGAGAGCTACGGTTACAATGCAGGTGAGTTTGTAAGGGATAAAGATGCTGTTATCACTTGTGCTTTGGTTGCAGAGTGTGCTGCATGGTGCGCAGAGAAAGGCAAGACCCTTTACCAGCTTCTTCAGGACATCTACGCTGAGTACGGAATGTACAAGGAGTCTCTACTTTCACTAACCAAGAAAGGTAAGGCCGGTTTGGAGGAGATTCAGGCCATGATGGCTTCTTACAGATCAAACCCTCCTAAACAGCTTGCAGGTTCAGATGTAGTTAAAGTTATTGACTACAACAAGCCTGAGGAGACAGGTCTTCCTAAATCAAACGTACTTCAGTTTTATATGGCAGACGGTGCAGTAGTTTCTGTACGTCCTAGCGGTACTGAGCCTAAGATCAAGTTCTACTTTGGTGTTACTGGTGCAGATTGCGACGCTAAGATTGCTGCACTTAGAAAAGAGTTTGAGTAATAATTTTCAACTATAAAACATGTTGGGAAAACAATTTTTAAATAGAGCTGCTGCGGCAGCTCTATTGCTGTTGATAATGATGCCGGCCTCCATGTTTTCATACGGTGGGTATAAAGGCAAATCGTACAAGCAGTACAAATACAACTATCCGTCGCAGGAAAAGATTGACAGACAGGTAGATTCTGTATTCCGCAAACTTTCCACAAGGGAGAAGATTGCCCAAATAATGATCATTGAATTCTCTTCAGAAGAAAAGGGGAAGAAACTTGCAATGCAGAAAAGGCTTATCCAGAAGGAGAAGATAGGCGGCCTCATTCCAATGAATGATGTACTCATTCCTGCAATGAAAAGGATGAACCAGCTCAACAGGTGGGCAAAAATCCCTATGATTGTGGCCATTGATGCCGAGTGGGGTGCCAGCATGCGCTGGAAAGAGATTCCGGCTTTCCCGCGCTTCATGCAGCTGGGTGCCCTCAGCAGCGATTCACTCGTATACGAGATGGGCAGGCAGATTGGTATGGAGTGCCGTGAACTGAAAATGCATGTTAACTTTTCTCCCGATATCGACATCAACAACAACCCCAATAATCCTGCAATCAACACCAGATCTTTCGGTGAGGACAAGGAGAAGGTTGCGCAGTACGGTATTGCCATGATGCGCGGTATGCGTGACGGCGGTATTGCCGGTTCTGCAAAACACTTCCCGGGACACGGTGATACAGATGTTGATTCGCACTTGGGGCTTCCGGTACTTCCTTTTACCAAAGAGAGGCTGGATTCCCTTGAGATGTACCCGTTCAGGAAACTGGTTGTTGATGGAGTTGAGATGGTGATGGTTGCACATTTGAGCATACCTGCACTGGAT
>JAEIGA010005580.1_pt1 | contig 19210 bp, 20 predicted proteins | sample 9270691 | NCBI WGS metagenome assembly JAEIGA01 (sample SAMN17057246, study PRJNA624740) | gut metagenome | biome: biome; isolation source: fecal sample | host: Bos grunniens | place: China: Xizang | collected 2019 | reverse complement strand
TTCAGCAAAAGTTATTAAAGGGTGGCCTGTTGTTGTGAATATAATATTATTGCCATTTTTTTTGATTTTTCGAATACAACTTGAATTTCCACATAGGTCAAAAATAAAAATTGTTTTATCATTGATTTTTCTTAAAAAATGCTGGTGTGAAATATTTTGACCATCGATGGAAATAACAGCATCAGAAAAAAATTGTTCCTTTTGTAATGTTTTATATGCTGTGTCAGTTGCAAAAATGAATATTTTTTCTCTGTTTTCTTTTATCCAAGTTATATTTTTATCGAGCGAAGGGCCCGCTGCAACTACTACCGCTGTTTTTTCCTTTGGAAAAATTATTTCTGTGTCGTTAGAAATTTGTTTTAAATTATTAATGATATTTCGTTGCCAAATTTTTCCAAAATGAGCTTGCGTAGAAAAATCTTGTGCAATATTTTTTAAAGCTTCAGAAGTTATATTTTGAATTTTTTCATATACATTCTGATTTTCTAATATCCAACTTCTGTATTCAATTAATTTGAAACTTGGATAAATTGAAGGAATGTAATTTTGCAAAAGAGAATCATATAAATTTTCAGTTGTAGTTATTATAACATTTTTGTTTTTTAATTCTGAAATAATATTAAAATGTTCTTCCAAAAAATCAATGTCGTCTTGTGAATTTTCTATTGCAACTATTTTTGAGTATGGATATTTTTCCATTAGCTTTTTTATAAAGAATCCAGCTCCAATTCCTGTAACTAAATAAAAAGAATTTTCATCAATATTATTAACAAGATTAATTGCTTCTCTTTCGGGGTCATATTTTGAATGTATAAGTTTTCCACTTTTAAATTTAGGAATTTTTAATCCAGTTTTGGAAAGTTCAATATCAATATAAATACTATTCATTTAATATTTTCCATATTTTTGTAATTAATTTTTCATTTTTTTTATTTAATTGCAATTCTTTTTCTTTTTGTTCATCTTCAGAAATAGCTTTTTTGTATGCGATGTATTCTGTAGGAAATAATTCCTTTTTCCATCCATCTGTTGAAGAATTTGTTTGAATGTATTTTTTTATTTTTTCTGTGATATTTGTTAATGTTATGTTTTGTTTGAATATTTTTATATCAATATTACTGTTTAATTCAATTTCATTTAAACTAATATCTAGAATTTTTCCTAATTGATTTGAATAAGGATAATTGTTTGAAACTCTGAAAACTCTATCATACACTTTTTCGGATTTCATTTTGAACCATTCCTCGTAAATTTTTAGTGAATCACAATTTAATTCACTTTTAAAAATTCTTTGTTCCTTTGTTGCAATTTTGTAGTCAAAAGATGAATTAAAAGTTTCTAACATATTTGGTTGTGAATGTTGAAAACCTTTTGTTGTTGATAAATCTAGTCCAAAAAAATAAATTTTTCCTTTTGTAATTGATAATGCCAAATCTAAAGCTGTACCTGAAACTGTTCCGTTTCTTACTGCAGGCATTGCTTGTATATTGCATGTTTGTAACAGTTTTGAATCAATTCCGTCGAAGTAACTAAGCGGAATTATTTTTTGAGTTGAAAAATATTCTTTTTGAATGTTTGCTTCACAGGGAATCGCAATTGGAATGTTAAATTCTTTTAAACATTCAAGATGTTTTTTTGCCCACCAACCACCGTCTGTTGTTATAATTAAATCTGGTATTATTTGTGAGTTTATTAATGTAACAATTGAAGATGAAAGAGCAATTACAAAAAAGTTTCGTCTGTTTTGTTTAATGTAGGGTAGTGAAGACTTTAAGCTTGGACCAGAAGCTGTAATTGCAATGTTGCATGTTCCTTTTTTTATTGAATAAATAGTTTTTAAGTGTTTGCAAAAATTAATTTGGTTCAGCATCCATCTGCTTGAAAAATAACTTCTTGTAAAAAGAACTGTTCTTGATTTTATTACAATATCTTTGATTAATTTCCAAACTATTGATTCCTTTTCAGAAAAAACTTTTGACGATGGTTGCCAAGATAAAAATATTGCTGAACAGATTTCTTCATCTGAAAATAATTCATAAAATTTTGTTTTTAATTCATTTTCATTTGTAATTTCAGAAAAGTATAAACATAAATCCCATTGGTTATCATATTTGTTGAATAAATTTGTGTAACGAATTGCAATTAATTTTGAATTTGGAAATCTTTGTCTTAAATATTTTGCACAATAGGAAAAGCCTGGTTCTGTTATAAAAATTATTGAAGGATTAATTGTTGTTTCTATTAAATCTACAAATCTTTCTGCTTCTTTTTCAGGATTGTAAGACGAATGGATGTTTATATTATTTATGGAACATGTTTCTTGACCATTTTTTGCATTGTAATTAATTATTTGTTCCAATTGATATTCCTTAAATTGTGTTAAAAACAACAGCAGAAGAAAATATTCTTCTGCTGTTATTTTTGTTATATTATAACCATTTTAGATTTATTCTGTAAGTCCTAAGTCTTTGAACAATTTTTTATATGTTGCAAATTGTTCTGATTTAGCAAATTCCATAATTTTATCTTCTGGAAGACTTTCAAGTAATTGATCCATACATAAGAGAACAGATTTTACATCGTTTTTGATGCTTGAAGGTAAATCACCATCATCATCTTCTGAATTATCATCTTCTGTTTCTGCTTCTGTAATTTCTTCAGTTTCAATAATTGGTTCTTCAACGGAAGTTTCAATTTCTTCTTCTTCAATTGGTTCATCAATTACTTCTGGTTCTGCCATTTCAAAAGATTCTTCAATTGTATCATCACTTTCTGAAGTTTCTTCTGTAAGATAATTTACATTTTCATCTGATAAACCTTCTTTTACAGATGGATCTTCTGAAAGTAAATCATCAATGAATGGATTTTCTTCCTGTGTTTCTGAAATCTCATCTTCTGTTGCTGCTTCTTCTGAAATTACTTCATCTTGAACAATATCATCTGCAATTTCTTCTAATTCTTCAGAATCTGTTGTTTCATCTAAATCTGCAACATCATTTGATACTTCGTTTGATTCATTTGTTGAAACAGAATCCATAAAATCAGTTGAATTAGATTCAATGAATATTTCATCATCATCGTTTTCATCTGCAATAATATCATCTACTTTTGGTATTGAAATTTCATCAGGAATTGATTCATTTTCTTCTGTTTCTTCTTCAAAACTTGGTTCTTCTAAGGCTTCGTTTTCAAAATCCATAGAAAGACCTGATTCTGATTCAGTTTCTTCTGATTCTGAAGGAATTTCAACATCAGAATCTTCAATATCTCCAAATGGAGTATCTGTTATGAAATTATTATCAAGGTTTTCTTCTGCTTCATCAGAAATAATTTCTTCTTGAGCAGGTGCTTCTTCGAAAATATCTTCTGTTGGTGTTTCAATAATTTCTGAAGAATCTTCTACTGAAATAACTTCTTCTGTTGTTTCAGTTTCTTCAATTGCAGTTTCATCAGGAAGAACTTCATCAGCAATTGTATCTTCTGTAACTTCTTCTGAAATTGCATCTTCTTCTGTAATATCTACAGTATTAACAATGTTGTTTAATTCATCATTGTCTAGTGCAATTGTATCATCATCACCATTGTCTTCAAAGAAATTTGATTGTGGTTCTTCTGGAGTAGGTTCTTCTGAAACAGTTTCTTGTGGTGTAATTTGTTCTCTAGATTTTAATTCTTCAAAATTAGTTTTTAGAGTAGAAATTTCACTCTTAAGACTAGTTAAATCAGCAACGATTTTTTCTAGTAAACTGTTATCAACAACAGTGTTGTTTGTGTTTTCAGTAGTTTTTTCTTGATTTGAAGAAGAATGAACTTCATTAATCATTGGAACTTCAGAAACAGAATCATCATCTGAAATTGCTAAGTCGTAATCTACAACTGTGTTTCTTGTTGATTCAGAAACATTTGAAGTAACAGGTGTTTCTTCTGCGTCAGAATCAATTCCAAAATCTGATAAGTCAACATCTTCTGAACTAGAAAAATCATCTAAAGAAACTTCTTCTGAATTATCAGAAATCTGTTCTGTTTCTTCTGTTGTGAACATATCATCTGTTGAATCAGTTGAAGTAGAATTATTATCTATATCATCAAGTCCTAATTCATCATCATCTTTAATATCTTCAGTTGGAATTTCATCTTCGTTTTCATTGAAAGAAATATCCATATCAATTGGTTCATCATTAGGAACATCATCTTCTTTTTCTGAATTGTCAGAACCAAATGAATCATCATCAAAGAAGTCATCTAATGAAATTTCATCAGAGTCTGAGCTGCTTGAAGAATCTGACATTGATGTAACTCCAGAATTTGAATCTGAAAAATCTACATCCATAAAATCATCTAATGATAATTCTCCGTCGTTTTCTGTTGAATTATCAAAAGAAATATCAGAAACTTCTGCTTCAGAAAGGGAAGAATCTGATTCAAATTGTGCAAGGTCAGGAGTATCTGCTACTTCTGGAATATCAATCCCATCTTGAGAGGATGTTTCTTCTGGAATATCAAAGTCTGAAAAATCAGGCAAAGTATCTGCTTCATCTGAAGAATCCTGTGGTGGTCTTTTTACCCATACTCCGTAACTATCAAGGTCATTTGTATTATCTGTTGAATCACTCATAAAAATCCTCTCATTGAATAGTATTATACAATGTAAATTATCGGCATGTAGCTTGTAAAAAATGAGTATTTTTTTTAAGTTACACACGGAATGATATTTTATTATATCACAACTTTTTAATTCAGAAAATAAAAATATTTTCCGATAAACAATTTATAATGATTAAGTCAAGATTTTTATTAGCTACATTTGTTGGAATTTTTGTTTATACTTTAGTTTCTTTTATCGCAGGAAGAAACGGTGTAATTTGTTATACTCAATTAAATGAACAAAAGAAAGAAATTAGTTTACAAGTTGCCAATATCCAAAATATTAATAATGAACTTAAATTAGAGTTTTCTGCGTTAGAAAAAGATAGAGATGTTATTGCAGCTTATGCAAGAAAATTAAATTATGTTTCTAATGATGAAAAAATTGTAAAAATAAATGGTTTAAAACCTTATCAGTCAGCAATATATGATTTTGGTACAGTCTTAAAAAGAAAACCTATAAATTTTTTGAGTGAATCTTATTGTAAAATTTTTGGATTAATATTCTTTAGTTTGACATTACTTATTTTGTTATTAGTGGATATTAAAAATGGAACAATTACCATTAAAAAAGAAAAATCCGTGATTCAAGGAATTCCAGTTTATGATATGCCACAAATCTGATTTTGATTCTATAGAAAAAACTGTTGATGTTTTAAAGAGGGAAGGAGTTGTAATAATTCCTACTGATACAGTTTACGGTTTTTCTGGCGTTGTAGATTTTACAAAAAGTAAAATTCAAAAAATAAAAGGAAGAGATGAAAATAAACCTTTTATTCAGTTAATTTCAAAACCTGAAGATATTGCTTCTATTTCTAAAGATAAAATTCCTGAAAAATTATTAAATTATTGGCCAGGGCCTTTGACAATAATTGTTGAAAGTGTCAACGGAGGAACTGTTGCTGTAAGATGTCCAGATGATTTGTGGTTAAGGAAGATTATTGAACAAACAGGTGTGATTTATTCAACAAGTGTAAACAGAAGCGGACTTCCTGTTTTAGAAGATGTAGATTCAATTATTCAAGAATTTGAAAATGATGTGGAATTAATAGTTTCTGATGGTGATAAGTATAATTCTGTTCCTTCTACTATAGTTTCTTTTGTAAATTCTGAGTTTAAAGTTATTCGACAAGGTTCTTTAGTTGTAGATTTATAATTATTTTAATTAACTTTTTTCCATTCAACAGGAATTGTTGTTTTTTGTGGTGTATTTGATTGTTCTAAAAGTGTGATTGTGTGTTTTTCACCTTTTAAAATATTTTCATCAAATAATGATAAATTCCATTCAATGGGGTCTGTAGTTGATGCAATTTCTAGCGCATTTTTTCTTGGTATTTCTGGAAAAAAAGAAGCATTTGCACTGCTTGTTTGTTTTATGTTTACATAATTTTTTCCTGATGAATCAGTTTGAATATTTATTGAAATATTCATAGATGCACCGTTGTTAAAAATTACAAAACCTCTACCACCGCGTAAAATAACAATTTTATTTACGAATTTTTCACCAATCCATGTACCAGCAATTTTTTCAGTTGATACAAAATTCATTGTTGATTGTGTTTGATTTTTATTTTTTTGAGCATCATTATTGGAAAATATTTCTGACAAAAAGTATTTTGATTCTACTAGGATTTTGTAATAGGAATCATATTCCTTTGTGTATATGTTTGTTTGCTTTTGAGGATTTTTGATATAAAAAACAGAACTCCATTTTCCTGCTGTATTAGGAATTTTTTTTATATCGATGTAAAAAATTGTATTTGAATTTTCTGTTTGCAAAACATTCTGTAAATTATTTTTTTCAGTTCTTTTATCTGTTACATTTGTTGTTATTTCTGACAATTGTTTGATGAACATATCTTCAGTCATGTTCATCATATTTGAATCTGCATCTGTTGTTATTATTCCGTAAAAATCTAAATTTACTGGATTTGCAAATAAAGTAAATTCAAAAATGAATAGGAGAAAAAAAGATTTTTTTACACTTTTGATGATTTTGTGCACTATCTTTTTAACTCCTTACTGAATTCTCTTTGGATGTCTCTGTTTACATCTCTTTGTTTTATAGTTGCTCTTTTGTCGAATTGTTTCTTTCCTTTACAAACGCCTAAAGAAACTTTGACTCTTCCGTTTTTAAGATAAAAGTTTAGAGGTATTAATGTGTATCCTTTTTCTGTAACTTTTCTTTCTAGTTTTTTTATTTCATCTTTGTGTAGAAGTAATTTTTTTGCTCTGTCAGGATTATGATTAAAAATTGAAGAAAATGAATATTCTGATATATGTACATTTTTTAAGAAAACTTCACCGTTAACAATTTCTGCAAAACCATCTGGGAATGAAATTTTTCCGTTTTTTACAGATTTTACCTCTGTTCCTTGAAGTTCAATACCACATTCGTATGTGTCTTCTATAAAATAATCAAAATGAGCTTTTCTGTTTTCTGCTATATATTTTTTACCTTCAGACATATATTCCTATTATATTCTATACTTTGTATGGTTTCAAGCATCTATTTTTTGTTTCTTCCTATATAACTTAATAAAACTTTGTTGTAATGAAACTAAAATTATGTTATTCTTTTTGTATGAATAAAGATTTATATGAATTGTCATATTCTGCCAAAAAAGATTTTAATAAAAAAGTTTTTCATATTGTATTGTTTGTTGTTTTAATTTATTTATCTATAAATTTAATATTGAATTTTGTTGTTTTTCCTTTGAGACAAGCATCTGTTTCTATGGAACCAGATATTATTGAAAATTCTTGTATATTTTTTACACCGTTAAAAGGTTGTTCCCGTGGTGATGTGGTACTTTTAGAGCCTTTTACAGAAGAAAAATTAAACTTTTTTTCTAAAATTAATGATTTATTTGTAAGATTTTTTACAGCTCAGCAATTTTCGATTTTTAGAGATAACAAGTTAATGGGTGATCAATTTTTAATTAGGCGTGTTATTGGAATGCCTGGTGATACAATTTATATGCGTGATCATGTTTTGTATATAAAACCACAAGGTGATAAGCATTTTCTTACAGAATTTGAATTAATCAAAAAAAGTTACAATATAAATGTTCTTGCTTCTCCTGCAGGGTGGGATAATTTAATTGGTGTTACAGGTTCTTTTGAAGAAATTGTATTAGGTGAAAATGAATATTTTGTTTTGGGTGATAATAGAAATAGTTGTATAGATTCTAGATTATGGGGTGTTGTTCCTAAATCTGATATAAAAGCTACTGCATTATTCTGCTATTTTCCATTTTCTAAGTTGAGATTATTTTGATTTGTTCACTTTACATTCATATTCCTTTTTGCAAATCAAAGTGCGAATATTGTGATTTTTTTAGTGTTCCTTGTGGAAATAAATGTATTCCAGATGAATATGTAAATGCTCTTTTGCAAGAACTTGATGTTAGAATTAAATTGTATAATGTTCATCAATTTTCTACTGTTTATATTGGTGGCGGAACTCCAAGTTTGCTAAAACCTATTCAATTAGAAAAAATAATGAAAAAAGTTTTATCATTGGGAATTCCTTCTGAAATTACTATGGAAGTGAATCCCGAAGATGTAACAGAAGAATTGCTTGTTGCAATGAATAATTTGGGAATTAATAGAATTTCTTGTGGAATTCAAGCTTTGAATGATGAAGTTTTGCAAAGTGTAAAGCGTCGTGGTTGTGTTGAAAGTGTTTTTGATAAAATTGAATTAATAAAAAAAACTTGGAATGGAATTTTTTCTGTAGATATTATTTCTGCTTTGCCAAATCAATCAAAATCAGATTTTTTAGATGGTTTAAAAAAAATCGTATCCTTTGAACCTGAACATATTTCTATGTATGCATTAACAATTGAAGAATCTACTCCGTTGGGAAAAAAGTTGCAAAAAGGACAGTTGTCTTATGATTTTGAAGCTGCTGATGAAATGTGGATTGAAGGAAGAGATTTTTTAATAAATTCTGGATATGTTCATTATGAAGTTTCTAATTTTGCAAAAGATGGTTTTGATTGTGAACATAATATGGCCTATTGGAAATTAAAAAATTATATTGGAATAGGGGCTGGCGCAGTAGGAACTATTTATTCAGATAGAACAGTTCGATGGTCAAATTCTACTAAGCTTGATTCGTATATTTCATTTTGGAATAAAAATCTATCAGATATAAAAATAGATGAATTGTGTAATATTCAAAGTGTTGAAAATATTGATTTTAATATACAAGTGTTTGAATATTTTATGATGGGTTTAAGAACTTCTTATGGAATTTGCAAAGAAGAATTTGAAGCTAGATTTAATATTCCAATTCCAGAAAAATTTATTAAAATTTTCAATGAATGGGAACAAAAACAAATGTGCCAAAAAAAAGTATCGTTTAATAAAACTTATTATTCATTAAATTCGTCTGGTTTATTATTACTTAATGAATTTTTAACAGAGTTAATTTGATTGTTTTTTGTTACTAAGAGTTTTTGGGGATAGTTATTGTAAAAGTTGTGCCTACATTGATTTTTGATTCAACATTAATTTTCCAATTTAGAATTTCAATTATTTTTTTTACGACAGAAAGTCCTATTCCTAAACCTTCTTCTTTGCGAGATGAAGTTGCTCTGTAAAATAAATCAAAAATGTGTTTTATATCTTTTTTATCTATGCCACATCCATAATCTTTTATTGTAATTATAATATTTGAATTGTTTTCAATAGCAGATAGTTCTATTAAATCGTCTTGTTTTGTGTATCTAATAGCATTGTTGAATAAATTTTCTAATACTCTTTGCAAAAGTTGTTTGTTGTAGCGAACTTTTGTATTTTCAGAAATTTTTATTGATGTTTTTACGCGTCTTTTAAATACAGTTCCTGTTTGTTCTGCAACTTGTAAAAAATCTGCAAGAAATGGATAAATTTTTTCTTGTTGAATTTTGTTGCTCCAATTTTCGTTATTTATTTTTTCATAATTAATAAATGTATCAATCATTGTTTCAAGTTGAGTGGACTTTGATGTAATAATATTGATTGATTTTAATATTTCTTCTTTTGATGAAATTACACCATCGGAAATTGCTTCTGCATATCCTTTTATAACTGCTATAGGAGTGCGTAAATCATGGCTTATGCCCATAATAAAAGTAGCACGATTAGTATGATTTTCTTGTAGTGTGTTTTTCATTTTTGTTAAACTTCCGTTGATGGAAGTAATTTCATTTGCATTTTTATTATATGTATCTATTTCTATATCAAAATTTCCGTTTGCAATTTCCATAGCTTGTTTTTCAAGAATAGACAAGGAATTAGAAATTGTTCTTGATATTTTTATAATGATAGAAAGACAGAATATTGCTGTCGTAAAAATTATAACTAACAGAATTATTGCTAAGATATTTTTTTCTTTATACGATTTAATTTGAAAGTTTTTGTTTAATCTACTAATTAATATTATTTGATTTTCTTTTGTTCCTATTGGAGGAGTTTCGAATTGATATAAGTAATCGTTACTAGTGCTTTTTATAAAAGTCCAAAGTTCTTGTTCCTGAAAGATTTTGTCTTTTGGAAGTTCTGGTATTGTGGAAATTAAAATCTTTTTATTAAAAATTAATGCTGTTTGTGTATCAGAAGGAATATGATTGATTGCGACATTTAATATAGTTAAATCTTCATCTGAAATATTTAAGAAATTTGATTTTTCTATTTTTTTAAAATCTTTTACAAAAACTCTTGTGTGTGATGAAAACTGTTGGTATATAGGCAAAATAGAAATTGAAAAAATAGGAATTAAAATAAGAGCAATAATATAAACTTTTAATTGATTTTTAATAGACATTTATTTCCCTGTAACAAATTTGTAGCCTAAACCAAATTCAGTTTTTATAAAATCTGGATTAGCAGGATTTTTTTCTATTTTCTTTCTTAATCTTTGAATATAAACAGCAACAGCAGTTATGTCTCCGTATTTTGCTTTCCAAACGTCTGTGTATATTTGTTCTGGAGAAATAGGAACATTTGGATGTCTTGCTAAATATTCTAAAACTGCATATTCTTTTGCTGAAAGTTGAATTTTTATGTTTCCTTTTTTTAGTATGTTTGAATTTATTAAAATAGTGTAATCTCCGAAGGTTAATGTTTCTTCGGCTGCGGCAGTTGTTTCTGCAACTCTTCTTAAGCAAGCTTCAATTTTTGCAACTAAAACTCTTGGTGAAAATGGTTTTGTAATAAAATCGTCAGCACCTAGTTTAAGTCCTTTTATTATATCTTCGTCTGCATCTCTTGCTGAAATAATCAAGGTTGGAATTGAGCGTTGTGTTACTTCTTTGATTTTATTTAAAAAATCAAAACCATTCATACCTGGTAAATTTAAATCTAAAAGGAATAAATCTGGAATGTTATCTTTTTGTATTTCTTCAAATGCTTGTTCTGCTGTAAAAAAAATCTTTGGCAAAAAATTTGCTTTTTCAAGATAGATGGAAATTAATGTTGCAATTTCTTCTGTATCTTCAATAATATAAATAACTTGTTTTTGTTGCAATTTTGATTCCTCTTACTTTTTGTTCCTATTATAATATATTTATGATGAGTGAAATATACTCATAATGAATATCTAACAGAAAATTATTTTTTTATTTTATTATTTTTAGCAAATATATGGAAAATTTATGAAAATCTTTGTTTTTGTCGATAAATAATTGGTTTACTTTGTTTAAGTAAGTTTATTTTTTTTCAAAAATCGGATATAATACTTGACGATATTTTAATGATAAGAGAAAATTATACAATGATTGAAGTTATGCGTTTAGATGGGAAAGTTTATTGGGTGAATCCGCATATGATAGAAAGTATGGAAACAACTCCTGATTTAACTTTAACAATGTTGTCAGGTAAAAAAATTATCCTTAAAAATTCTCCAGAAGATTTAATTTCTAAAATAATTACATATCGAAAAAAACTAAGTGAAAATTGTCAAGAGGTTCTGTAAATGGATATAGCTACAATAATTGGTATTGTTGGTGGTGCTGCTTGTATTGTTATGTCAGTTTTGACATCAGGTGGTACAATGGGTGGAATTATCGATATTCCATCAGTTTTTATGACTATTGGTGGTTCTTATGCTGCGATGTTTATTGCTGCACCAATAAAAAAAGCTTTGGGAATGTTTAAAGTTATGGGTAAGGCTTTTAAAATTCCTGATTTTGGTGAAAAAACTCTTGTAACAAAATTGATGGATCTTTCAAATAAAGCTCGTCGTGAAGGTATTCTTGCTTTGGAAGATGGACTTGATGATTTGGATGATCCTTTTATGCGTAATGGTTTGCGTCTTGTTGTTGACGGTACAGATGGAAATGTTATTCGTGCAATCATGGAAAATGAAATGAACCAAATTGAAGCTCGTCACATGGATTGGATTGGTCTTTTGAATCAGTGGGCTGGTTATGCTCCTGGTTTTGGTATGATGGGTACCGTTTTAGGACTTATTGGTATGTTGAATAACCTTGAAGATAAATCATCTCTTGGTCCAAACATGGCGGTTGCTCTTATTACAACTTTGTATGGATCTATGATGGCAAACTGGTTGATTGCACCATTCTCTGGAAAATTAGCATCACATAATGCAATGGAAATGCGTACAAAAGAAATGATTATAGAAGGTGTTCTTGCAATTCAAGCTGGTGAAAATCCTCGAATTATGGGACAAAAACTTCTTACATATCTAGATCCTGTTACTCGAAAAGTAATTGAAAATGATGTATTAAAGGATTAGTTAGAGGAATAAAATGGGAAGAAAGTCAAGAGAGCCAGAAAAACCATCCAATGCGTGGATGGGAACTTATGGTGATATGATTACATTGATGCTTTGCTTCTTTGTTATGTTGTATAATCCTTCTGAAATCGATGTAACACAGTTAGCAACAATTACTCAGTCTTTGCAAATGAATGAAACTGAATCAACAACAGGTGGTATGTCATTATCAGCAGGTCGTCTTTCTGATTTAGGAAATAATATAAATTCTTTACCTTCTCTCGAAAAAGGAAAGTCTTTAGGTCTTGCAAAGAAAAAAGCAGTTAGTTTGTTTGCTCCAGATGTAAAATCTAATAAAATTACTATTACAAGTGATGAACGAGGGCTTGTAATTTCATTAGCTTCTGATAATTTTTTTGAAGAAGGTAGTGCGGAATTAAATATTGATGAAACTCGTGAAACTTTATTAAGACTTTCAGAATTTTTTAAATCTCCAGAATTAAAAATGCGAAGATTTAGAATTGAAGGGCATACTGATAATACTGCTGTAACTGAAGGTTCCAAATATGAAAGTAATTGGGAATTATCTGCATCCAGAGCAATGAATGTATTGCATTATCTTGCAGATTATGGCGTTTCGGAAAATAAATTTTCAATAGCAGGTTATGCAGATACTCGTCCAAAATTTTCAAACGATACACCAGAATCAAGAGCTTATAATAGGCGTGTTGATATAATTATTCTTGATGAAGGTCATTTTTAATGATATAATTAAACGATATATTTTAAGTAAATTTCCGGGAGGGGAAAATGGCAGATGACAGTTTAGATGGTTTAGAAGATAGTGGCGCAGCAGTAAGTGGTTCAGCAAAAAGAGGTGGTGCAGGATCATTTCTTCCTTCATTATTAAAATGGATTGCTATTGCATTAGGTGCAATTATTCTTATTGTTGTAGTTGTAATAATTACAACAAATGTAATTAATAAAAATAGTTCTAGTTCAGAATCAGTTACTCATATTAGTGATGAATATAAAGTTCAAAAAGAAATTTTAGATTGGTATACATCTTTAGGTGCAATTCGTACAAAAACAAGTGATGAATTACCAGCTAGTGTTGTTGTTGATATAGCTTTAGGTTATAAAAAAGAAGATAAAGCAACTTCTACAGAAATTACACAAAGAACTATTGAACTAAAAGACTTTTTGCGTCGATACTTTACAGAGAAGACAGTTGTGGAATTAAAACCACAGAATGAACAAAAATTAAAAATAGAATTACGAAATGCTATTAATGATGAAATACTTAGTAGTTCTAAAATAAAAGATGTTTCTTTTCAACAGCTAGATGTTATTGAACAGTAAGTGTGTTGATTTTAAGGTGGAAAGTGCATGAACGAAGTTCTTTCACAGGATGAAATTGATCAATTACTCACTGCTATTTCCTCAGGGGATTCAGAGGTTGATGATTTTAAGCCTGTAAATGATACCAGAAAAATTAAAATATATGACTTTAAGCGTCCAGATAAATTCTCAAAAGAACAGTTGCGTACAGTTTCTAATATGCACGAAACTTTTGCTCGTCTTACAACAACAAGTTTATCTGCACAATTAAGAAGTCTTGTTCATGTTCATGTTGCTTCAGTAGATCAGCTTACTTATGAAGAATTTATTCGTTCTATTCCAACACCAACTACATTAGCAGTAGTAAATATGGATCCTTTAAAAGGAAATGCTGTTTTGGAAATTGACCCAACAATTACTTTTTGTATGATTGATAGATTGTTTGGTGGTCGTGGTGTAACTTCTGGAAATAAAAATCGTGATTTAACTGATATTGAACAATCTGTTATGGAAGGTATTATTGTTCGAATATTAGCAAATATGCGTGAGGCATGGACTCAAGTAATTGATTTAAGACCTCGCTTAGGGCAAATTGAAACTAATCCTCAGTTTGCACAAATTGTTCCTCCTTCAGAAATGGTTGTTTTAATTACTCTTGAAACAAAAGTCGGTGATGAAGAAGGAATGATGAACTTTTGTATTCCTTATCTTACTATAGAACCAATTATTTCAAAGTTATCCTCTCAGTTTTGGTTTTCTTCTGTTAGAAGAAGTTCTACAACTCAGTATTTAGGAACTTTAAAAGAAAAATTATCTTCTGTTGATATGGAAGTAGTTGCTTCTGTTGGTTCAATAAACTTGTCTGTTAGAGATGTACTTTCATTAACTACTGGTGATGTTGTGCGTTTATCTAATACTAAAGTGGGAGATCCGCTAACTCTTAGCGTAGGAAATAGAAAGAAATTTTTTTGTCAGCCTGGTGTCGTTGGTAAAAAGATGGCAGTTCAGATTACTGGCAAAATAGAAGATGTTACTGCGGATGATTTTGAAGAACTTTCCGTAGAAGGAGATGATTCATTATGAGTGATGGTGCTATTTCTCAGGATGAAATTGATGCATTACTTTCTGGTGTTTCTGTTGATGGATTAGATTCATCAGGTCATGTTATGGGTGGTCCAACTGCTCATATAGATACAACAATACTTCAGAAATTTGCTGATAGCTTAAAAGAACCTCTTGTTGAAAAATTAAATAATATGACAGGCGTTTCCTTTGATGGTGGCGCTGCTGTTGTTGAGTCTCTTGATAGAGATGGTTTACTTTCTAAATTACCAGAAGTTGTTGTTGCTGTTTATGCAGATTTTTCAACAACGCTTCAGGGTGATCATTTATATATTTTATCTCCTGAATTTGCTCAAAAACTTGTTAATTTAATCACACAGGAAGAAAATGCTGATTTTGATGAAATGGCTTTGTCTTGTATTTCTGATTTTGTTTCAATTCATACAAATGATGAAATTATGGAACTTGATAAGACAGGTAAATTTCCAGGTTTAGCATGTAATCCTCCTGAAGCAGTAAATAATCCAAAAGCAATGATTCGTGTTCCTCAGAATATTTTTGCATTGTTTAGTTATACTGTTTCTTTTGATGGTCAAGAATATACATTGTGGGAAGCAATCGGTGGTGATGCTGCTGAAAAAATTGGTAATGCCTTGGGTGGTGGTGCTAGTTCAACTCCTGTAAATCAGGGACAGCCAGATGTTATGGCTCAACCACAAATGGGAATGCAAATGCCAATGGGCGGAATGCCTCAGATGGGTATGGCTCAACCACAGATGGGAATGCAAATGCCAATGGGCGGAATGCCTCAGATGGGTATGGCTCAGCCACAAATGGGAATGCAAATGCCAATGGCTGGAATGCCTCAAATGGGTATGCCAATGGCTCAAAATATGGGAATGAATGTTCCTAATGTTCAGACTTTACAATATCCTAATTTACAAGGTTCTAATTTAAGTGGTGAACAAGGAAATATTAGTCTTATCATGGATGTTTTCATGGAAATGACTGTAGAACTTGGTCGCACTAAAAAGCAAATTAAAGATATTTTAGGTATGGGTGAGGGTACAATTATTGAATTGGATAAACTTGCTGGAGAACCTGTAGATATTCTTGTTAATCATAAACCAATTGCAAAAGGTGAAGTTGTTGTTATTGATGAAAATTTTGGTGTTCGTGTTACTGAAATTTTATCACCTTTGGAAAGAGTTTCTGATTTGCGCTAAAAAAAATAACTTAATTTTTGTGGGTGGGAAAAAAATTGAGATATTCAAAAAAAGTATTTATTTTCTTTTTGATTTTAACATTGTGTCATTGTTGTTTTGCACAAAATACGACGACTCAAGAATCTTCAATTGTTGTTAAAGACTCCGAAGTTTCTGACATAGATGAATCATCCATATTATTAAATTCTTCTGAAAATCAAATAACTCAAGATTCTGCTTCTGGTTTTTCTACTTTTTGGCTTTTTTTTCGCATGATTCTTATTCTTGGAATTGTTGTTGTTTGTATTTATGCTGTATTTTGGTTCATGAAAAAAAGTGTAAAAGGGGAGTCTGATGAAGACGAGCCTTTTTTGCGCAAAGTTTCTTCTGTATCTCTTGCACCTGGAAAAAGTGTGCAAATTGTGACTTTGGTTGATAAAGGATTTATAGTAGGTGTTTCTGAAGATTCAGTAAATTTAATCAGTGAAATTAATGATAAAGAATTAATTGATGCAATGAATTTGTATTCTGATAAAAAGAAACAAACCCAAAAGCCTAGATCTTTTGCAGATGTTCTAGAAATTTTTATGCCACGAAAAAAAGATACAAATATTTATGATGATTCTTCTAAGAAATTTGCTGATATGTTGAATAAGCAAAGGGATAGATTGCAGGATGGTGAATAATATGAAGAAAAGGTTATCTTTTTTTGTATTTATTATTTTGCTCTTCACATGTAATATTACTTTTGCTCAATCAAATTCTTTTCCAAGGAATACTGTTCAAGGGAATACAGAAATGGGGCGAAATATTCGTCCTATAGATGTTCCTAATGTAAATATTGAAATTACTCAACCTCAAACAGGAAGAGAAGTTGCATTTTCTGTAAGACTTTTAATTCTTCTAACAATTTTAACTTTAGCTCCAAGTATATTAATCTTGGTTACTTCATTTTTAAGATTTTCTATTGTATTGGATTTTATTAAAAGAGCTTTGTCTTTGCAGCAAGTTCCTCCGACTGCTGTATTAAATGGAATTGCTTTTTTTATGACAATTTTTGTCATGTGGCCTACTTTTTCCACAATGTATGAAAAATCTTTTAAACCGTTAGCAGATGGAACTATTGGTATTGAAGAAGCGTATAAAGAAGCTGAATCTCCTATTCGTGTTTTTATGTATAGTCAGATGTCTGAGGATACGAGTTATATTACTATGTTTATGAGTATGGCAAAACTTGATAAACCTAATACTTTAGCAGATGTTCCTACTTATATTTTAGTTCCTGCTTATATTTTACATGAGTTGACTGTTGCTTTTAAAATAGGTGTTATTTTATATATTCCATTTATAATTATTGATATGGTTGTAGCTAGTATTCTTATGTCTATGGGAATGATGATGTTGCCACCAGTTCAGATTTCTATGCCATTTAAATTAATGTTGTTTGTGTTAGTTGACGGTTGGGGACTTTTGACTCAGCAATTGTTTAATTCTGTTTTAAGATAATTTGAGGGGTTTGTATGAGTGTTGGTGAAATTGTTTCATTGATGAGAGATGGAATCTTTCAAGTTTTTATTCTTATTGCGCCAGCATTAATTTCTGCACTTATTGTAGGCTTGATAGTTGCTATTTTTCAGGCTGTAACATCAATTCAAGAGCAGACTTTAACTTTTTTGCCAAAGTTGCTCATTATTCTTGCGGTTTTAGCTTTATTAAGTGGTTGGATGTTTACTGAACTAGGTGAATATACAATTAATTTGATGAAGAAAATTCCAGATATAGCAAAATAGTAATTTATGTTTGATATTATTTTAAATAAAGCGCCTGTTTTTCTTTTAGTTGCTGGAAGGTGCTTTGGATTAATTTTTACATTACCTCTTTTTTCTATGAGAACGGTGTCTAATGTTGCAAAAGTTGCATTAGGTGGTTATATGGCATATTTTTTAATGTCTTATGCCAATTATTATTCTTATGGAAGTGCTATTTTAGGAGATGGAACTTTTTCTCTTTATTTTATTTTTCTTTTAATTGGTGAAGTTTTAATCGGAGTTATTTTAGGTTTTTTTGTTTCTATGATTTTTGCTGCTTTTAGTACTGCAGGTCAGTTTTTTGCTTTTCAAATGGGTTTTAGTGCTGCAGGGGCGTATGATGCATTGTCTCAAGTAGAAAATCCATTAATGGGGCAATTTTTTAATCTTGTGGCAATGCTTATTTTTATGCAAAATCATTGGTTTCAGAAACTTTTTTTTAAAGGTTTAGGAGGAAGTTTAGAATCATTAAATGTTTTTGACTTTATCTTAGGGCAAGAAAAAATTGTTAAGTTTTTGATTTCAGGATTGACAAATTTATTTGCTGATGCACTTTTGATTGCGTTACCTATTATGGGAACTTTGGTATTAATAACAGTTTGTACAGGTCTTTTGTCAAAAGCTGCTCCTCAGATGAATTTGCTTTCTGAAGGTTTTCCTGTAATGATTTTATTAACTTTTATGTTGTTGGTAGCATTATTTCCATCTATATGCGACTTTTTTATTAGATCTTTTAACACAGGTTTGACTGAATTAATAAATTTAATCAAAGTTGTAGGGGCTAAATGATGAGTTTTGAAGATATAGACCTTCAGTGGTTTGCGGCTGAAGATGAAGGGCGTACAGAGGAACCTTCGGAACTTAAAATTGAAAGGGCTCGAAAAGAAGGTCGTGTTGCTAAAAGTCAGGATTTAAATAGTTCTTTAGTTTTTTTATTTGCAGTTTTAACTTTAATTTTATTAGGTAAATTTATTTTTCAATCATGTGCTGAAATTTTAATTTTCTTTTTTGAAAGAGTCCTTTCTAAAGAAGTAATGAATTCAAGTTTAGGATTTGCTTTTATAAATTATTTATTAAAGATTGTATTGCCGATTGCTGTTGTTGGTATTGTTGTATGTGTAATTAGTAATATTGTTCAGAATAAGGGAATGATTTTTAGCTTAAAACCTATTACTCCTAATTTTTCAAAGATAATTCCAAAATTTGGAGAATATTTTAAAAATACTCTTTTTTCATTTAAAGGTGCTTTTAATATTATTAAATCAATAGGGAAAGTTCTTATAATTATTATAATTGCTTATATAATGCTCCGAAGAGATATTCCAGTTTTGTTAATGGTTATTCGAAATGGTCAAATTTTAGTTGCTATTGGTAAAATGGCTGTTATGGTTGCTCAAATTTTAGTGATAGTTGCTGTAGTATTT
>JAEIGA010005579.1_pt1 | contig 19214 bp, 24 predicted proteins | sample 9270691 | NCBI WGS metagenome assembly JAEIGA01 (sample SAMN17057246, study PRJNA624740) | gut metagenome | biome: biome; isolation source: fecal sample | host: Bos grunniens | place: China: Xizang | collected 2019 | reverse complement strand
CCTTTATATCTTTTACCGTCTCCTTTTTGAGTGTTTCCTAAATCTTTACGACCTTCGTACTTTTCTCCAGAAGCAACTTCTTCCATATGTTTGAAATCCGCAGACTCATGTTCTATCTGACCTAAAATATATAAATATGCAGCATCATCTTTTAATAAGTCTTGAAATCCATACTGTTTTCAAATATCAGTTCAAATGACTTTGTTTGATGATTTATTTTCAGATCTAGAAGTTAAGATCTGCCTTGCAGATTCCAATTCTGGCTTAGATGCCCTCTTTTCCTCTTTTATTACTGGTTCTTCTGCTTCTCGAGCAATAGTTGGAGTAAATCCAGGAACAGGAATCACTTCTTTATCTGGATCTGTATTCTTATACTTTGCAACAGGAAATGATATTGGAATTACAGATTCAATTTGAGATTTAGAAGATTCAGATTTTTGAGCCTTAGAAAGAATTGGATTATATATTGAAAATTGAGCCATATTACTTTATCATTGTTCCATCTGGAGCGAACATTTTCTGAAAATATGAAGGTTTTTGTGCAAACATGTCCAAATAACTTACTTCCAAATCTGGATTTTTTACATTAATATTTTGCAATCATTCTAATGTACCAGCTGGAGCATTACGTCTTACTACAATTTCTTGAAGCACTGGTTTTGCAATTCTTCCTGTAGATGGCTTGTATTTAAATACTGTAGGCTTAGCACCTCTAGCAATTGCTGCTGCGTCCGATAATCCTGCAGATAAGAATTGACTAGCAGCATCGTCTGCACCTAGAGCAGACATACTTCCTGCTTGTTCAAACATAGTGTCAATATTATTAATTCCTCTATATTGTTGCGATGCAAAATAATCTGGTATGCCCGATACTTCTGGAATTACAAGTCTCTGTTTAATTCCAAATTTAGGAGCAGGTGGAGGGAAGGACATTAACGCTTGCGGATGTTGCGATACTACATCTGTCATTGCGTGTCTCATCCAAACTGGAGTAGTTGTCCCAGAAATCCTGTCCATTTGATTAATTGTTTGTCCCAAATCTCTAACTGCAGTTCTAGATGCATCGTGTCTAAAATTCCAATCGTCTAGAAATAATTTATACGCTTGCTCTTCTGGCATTGTAGCATAAACACCTGTATTCTTATATTTATTTCAGGCATTATGAATCCTTATCTCTTCTGCTGTGTGCCTCACTGGAGGCGTATATTCTATTTTTTGAAATTCTACTTGTGGAGTTTTTATTATTCTCGGACGTTTACTTCTAGTTACATTGTCCGCTTGTTTTGCAGCTTGTTGCATCATATCTGCAGCCAAATCTGCAAAAGATTTAAATATTTGTGATTTCTTTGCCATGATTATTTTATTTTTCCCCCTTGTTTATACCCAAAACCATCCAATTCATCTACGATATAACGAATTTCGTTTTTGGACAATCCCGGGAATCTATTATTAAGCGGTCTTATGAATAAATCTTTTTCTCGATCAGTTAATTCTGAATATGGTATATTTTTGCCCAAATTTTGTCTAGATACTGCCATTTCAGCAACAAATTCTTCGGGGCTTTTCCCTCAATCACTCTTTACTTTATCAAACAAATGTAAAACCCTTTTATAAAGAGGATGTTGCGGGCTGGCAACATAGTATCCATTTCCCTCTACAGATAAGTCTGGTAAAATTGAATTATAATTTTCAACATGTTGAAGTTCATGTACTCCCGTTCTATTCAACAATCGATTTAGTGCGGATGCTGTTTTACCTTTATTCAAAGCTTCAATGAAATATGGATGAAACATATTTAATTTTATTTCATTATTAGCAGTATTTGTTTGTCCAAGAAAATGACTATTTGGCACCGTTAAAAAATTAAATTTAACATCGGCTTTTGGATTGAGTGAAAAGTTTTTTCCGAATTCTTTGTTTGAATAATAATTCTGCCGACTTACTGAATAATTGTATATTTCATTATAATTATTATCCAATATATTAGAACCTTTATTTTTAATAAATTTATAATATCTATAATATCTTTTTGGATTTTGAACTGCGCCTAAAACTACATTTCCAATTCTTTTTGTGGCACCTATCATGTTTTTAGAAGAATACATTGCGTTATCCAGAAATTTTTTACTTCCCATATTTAATCCACTTTTATATCCTCCAATTCCTCCAATAAGTCCTCCTATAGTAGACAATCAAGGAGCAATATTAGTACCATGTCTTTTATCAATAGTTTGTCCTAATCTATTGCCTGCATACGCAGAACCAGTTCCAATTAAAGAAGATAATCCCTCTGCCACTAAAGCACGTTTCAGCCCATATGTACCTGCCGCTGTAGCAAAATCTCCAATTCCATAAGCTCCTAATATAGATGATGCGCTTGCGATGGACCCAACTGTATCTTGTGTTTTTTGAATTTCTTTTCCTCCCTTCACATCACCGACCATATAACGATCGGATACTAATGCAGATGTATATGGGGCATCTCCTGGGCTCGGAGTAGACATTAGGGTGTATCCTAATTTAGAATATCACGGCAAATTATCTCTCTTTTCTTGCTCTTCTTTTCTTGCTCGAACACCTGATCCAACTCAATCGATATCTGATAAAACATTATTAGATGCATTATTAAAATCATTTACTGAGGTTGAAATATCAAATTGAGGTGTATAACCATAATCTACAGGTGTATATAATTGAGCTGCTTGTAAAGCTTTATTTAAATCAAATTTCTTTTCAGACATAATATTAAATTTTGGGCGAATATACAAAATTTTTTGGAGAATTGCAAAATAATTTGTAATTTTGTGGAAAATTAGTTTAATTATGATCGATAGAAAATTAACAAACTGTAAAAACGAAGTTGTTTCACAATCTATTGCTGAACAACTTTTAAAAGATACTTGAGTTGAAAACATGCACAATAGACTCAAGAAACATCAAGGTGATTATAGAATTGAGAGAGAAGATACATTTAGAAAATACAAACAAGGTGGTAAAACACTAACTAAAAAATGTAATAAATTTGTTACAGGAGGAGATATGAATCCTAAATGAACCGGTTACAATTCTACCCCATATAAATCTATGTATGATTTTGGGACAAATACACAAGAGCCTCTTTTGACAGTGCCTATGTATACATCAGCTGATGGATTTACAAATACAACTGTTCCTCAAAAGGATGTAGAGGAAGCATTAGGTTATAGAAGATATGTAATGTCTCCAGAAGAAATACCTTCTACAGATGAATTACAAACCATGATAAACAAAGAGGTAATATTTCCTAAAACAAAGGATGATTGAAAATCGGCTGTAAATGACAATGATACTGAATCGATGTTTAATATAATTAGAGATGATACTGCGAAATTTAAATCCAAGTTAAATAAAATTAGTGGATCTTATTGACCTTTGGGGCGCCAACGTGATAGATCAGATCGACTAAAAATAACTGCTCCAAATACAGATATATCTAAATTTGTTTTTGGAAACAATATATCTAAAGATGCTATTTCTGAAATAAGAAGGGTCTCCCAATTGAGAGGTCAAGATCCTTATGATATATTATCGCACATGCTAATTGAAAAATCTGGAAGTCCAATAGTTACAAACGAATATTATAATACACACGATGTAGTGAAAAGACAATTAAATTCTTCACTGTATGATAAGTACGATAGCAATGATAATATTTTAAAACAATTGGGGATTTATAATAAAAGTAGAACACCGAATACTTTTGTTATGAGGCAGGCTTACGATAGAATTAGAAATAAAAGAGAGGAATCTTTCAACAATCTTATAATTCCAGAGTCTACAATTGATGCAGTTGGTTTAAGGATGCAATTACATGGTAGAGATTTTAATCCAGCACAAAAAGAATATTACTCTGGGCATTGAGGTGTAAAAAATTCATATTTAGATATGATAGATTCTGCAATTGGATCTTTAAAAGAAAACATGCCAAATTTATTTACTGATAATAAATAAATTAAGATTAATTTTAAGTAACTATTTGTTGGCAAAATAGAAAAACCCAGACCATTAAGGCCTGGGTTTTCTTTTATTATTTGTCATTTTCCAATTTTATCTATTTAGGTCACTTTTTATCAAAGTCTACATAAAGACTATCTATATTTGGAGTTTTTCCTTCTGGGTAAAATCTTGTATAATATTCAAACGGTTTTCCAACAGGAATTATTGGTTTATCGTTTCCCATTCCAAATGGATTTATATCGAATATGTCATAAGTACTAACAAATGATTTATTTTGAGGTATACCCAAAGTGTATGTTCCCAAAGACGGCTCTGAATTTATTCCAAAGTTTATTGCATTTATAGCTGGCACATTATTACTTCCTCCAACACTTGCTCCTCGAAATTTTTTAGACAACTCTAAAGCTCGTTTGATAATTTTATCATACTTACCCGAATAATAATCTGATACTGGATTTTCTTCAGAATAGTGATAATATTCTTCATTTCCAGTATTTGCCAAATGATTACCTGGTGTTATGTTATCAAACCAGGTGTTGTCTAACTGGGTAATAATCCCGGTTTTAGCTAAAAAATCTACATCACCTTTAGATGCATTTCGTATAAATGTTGATTGATCTAAATGAGGATCTCCTTGTCAAAATGTAAGACCTCTGTCTTCTCAATATTTTTTTAAATCAGCATCGTTGTATACATCTTCTGTTAATTTATCAAAATCTTTTATTTTAAGACCAGCAATACGATCTACTTGTGATTGTAGATTTTGAACAACAGGGTCGTTTTTTCACGCCTCCGAGTGTTGTTCTCATGTTAAATCGTCGGGTAGCTTTGGATATAAACTAAGCAAAGAATCCAGTTGCATTTCTCATTTTTGCTCTTGATTTAATCTTTCATTAATTTTATTATTCATGTAAGATGTAACAAACGGTCTACTTTCTTCTAAATGTGAAGTTGTATAATAGTATGGTTCAGACCCAGTCCTATATTGACTAATGATTGGTTTAATCAAAGCGTCTTTTGGAATAGGGTATCCCAATAACATGTTATATTCTCCGCGATGCAGTTCTTTATTTTGTACCGATATATTATTATACGCTTCTATGTCATTTTTAAAGGCGTTGTACAACTCTCTATCTTCTTCTGGCAGAGAGTTTTCATATTTTCAATCGTACCCAGACATTAAACTTCAGTCTCGATCAAATCCAGATCGTAATATTTTTATAGGTGCGTCTAAAAATTTATTTCCATATTTTTTATGAATTGCTTGAAGTGCTTCTTCTGGAGAATTATACTCATTAAAAGATGTATGCTCTCCCAGTATTGCAGAAATCGCATCATTCACATTGTAACCTCTTGCAGGAATCTTTTTCAGCAGTTTGGACTTAATACCTTTATTAGATGTTTGCTCATCTGTAATACCATATGTGGCCAATTCCTCTTCTTTTTCTTTTCTAAGTTCGGGATAAGTGAAATTTGGATATTGTCTTTCTCATCATGCTACTTTGCCAGATTTTAAATCCTGCTCATACTGTTTTCCATGAGAACCTTTATAATCCGTATTAAAATAATCTTTACCATAAAAAAACGTTTTCTGACCTTTAGATCTCGCATCTTGATAGGCTTTATCAAATGAAAATGTAAAAGGATTGTATCATTCTGCTCGAATCATTTCCCGCAATTTTATAGGTGCATTGTAAAACTTTTGTTTAAACGTTTGTGGTTTATCTGCAGTTATTACAGCCGTTTCTAATTCTCCTCCATAATCTTCTTGACTTTTAACTTTATCTATCTCTTCTTGAACCTTCTGCTCTCTTTTCTGAGCTTTAATTCTATCCCTCCATTGTTTTATTGATTCTCCAGGTTTTCTTTCATTATTTGCCATTTTACGTAAAATTTTATTTGCAAAATTAATAAAATTTTTGTAATAAACAAAATTTTATTTAGCCCCGGTGGTTGAGTTTGGAAAAAGATTTGGATTTTGAGTTGAGGGGTGGGAGGGTGTAATTTTGTGTAGGTTGTGCATACAGTTAGACTATCATATCCGAACTCCCCCGACCCATCTCAATGGAAAGTCACTTTCAATTCCGCTCGAAGGGGTGGGACGGTCAGAAAAATCAAATTTATAATCATATGAGAAGGGAATACCAAATCAGGTGGAACGAAGAGATAATCTTTCGTTCAGAAGATTGGAGAACAGTTAACGCTCTCCTTGACAAGTGTCCAGAAGACTCGTACATTTATGAAGATGTATTCTACGATGATGAACCATATAAAGAGTAAGAATATGAATCTCAATGACCCAATGATTGTTGCTCTCCGCGATATGCTAGAGGACAACGTGAATGTGTGCGTTCTTGCACGATTTGTGCACAAGAGAACAGGTATCTATGCAATTGATTCTTTGCTTCAAGGATACTGTCCTAGACAGTTGAGCGAAGATAAGGATAAATCATTTAACTACTAAAACATCAAAAGCAATGAGAAACAATGCTTCAGTCCTCATGCAGGACATTCAGTTTGACCTTGGTGAAGGTCTCCTCGAAGGAGTTGAAATCTCCGCCAATCCTCTTAGAATGGAGGATGATGTTCTCGACGGTTACAACGAAGAGACAGGTGAATGGGAAACTCTCCCAGAATCTACTGACAAGATGGATTTCTATCTTGCCATCATCAAGAAGCTTGGTTGGGAAAACATGCTTCTGCACATCTCTCTTCCTGCTATTAACAAGATGCACGAGAACTTCAACCATTGTATGTATGAAGCTACTCTTGAGACATTCTCTCTTGAGGAATTCGTAGCATGTGTCCTTTCATGGACTAATCACACATCTGATGAGATCTTCAAATATCTCTATGTAGATGAGATTTTCAAAGACGATTCGGAGGATTGTTACTTGTTTGTATCTCTTAGATGGGAGATTGAGCAGGAGATGTTCCACGGAGCTTCTTACCAAGACGCTATTAACGAGTGGTTCAAGTAATGAAAGTAGCTATCTATAGAACTGTCGGTTACCTAGATCGACAGTTCATTACCACAAAGTTCTTCTACACTTGGGACTCTGCTGAAAGATTCTGCAAGTATGTGGCTCCAGGACTTTATGGTGATTATGGAAAGTATGAATTTACTATTAATAACAAATAAATATGTCACTTTATACATTTTACCAGGAAAACGACAAGGTCGTTTATGGTACTACTGTTGATGGCAGATCAGTCTTCTTCTTTAAGGGGTTTGTATCCGAAGAAGAAGCAAAAAATGCAATACTTGCGCCTTTTAAAGGTGTTAAGAGAACATGGATCGAGACTTCTCTGATTGGAGAATGGTCAGAAATTCAGTAACAGCTCAGAGTCCTTCGGGACTCTTGATTCCAAATAACATCCCATTTAACAGAATGGAATACATCTATAGATTACGTGGAACGAATAGTAAAATGCACTCAAGGAGTGATTTCCAACGGCAGGTTGGTTAATTTAAGTACTGTTTGATATAGATGTATTCTTAGTTAACTGGACAGCAATTCATATTACAATGAAAAAGACTAACAATCCTGCAACCGTATCAATTCCAACCGCAACAGCTGAGGCTATCTGTGGACTCCTTTACTCAGAGAATGGAGGCGTTGACATGTCTCCAATCGTGGATGATCTTGGAGGCACTATCGTTCAGAAGCTCAATGTGGGCTTGTTGATGAAAGGTCTCAAGCCAGAGGTAGATACTCGAATGAGAACGCATCACCATCGTGATTCTAGGTACAGATGTGTGTTTGTGAACTATTCATTCCTACTGGATAAAGTAGGCTATGACATCCAGTATCGTCGTGATGACGGAACATGGAATGAAAAATGGAGTAGTGGCAATTGTTGTCCGCTAGCTGAGTGGGAGAACCTGGACATCTGGGAGGAACCGACTCTAGAAAACTCAGAGGAATCAGATAAGTAAATCATCAACACTCCCTCTTCGGAGGGAGTTTCTAACATCAAAAAGATATGAAGTATAAAAAGTATTCAGTTTATCGTGAAGATCGACATGTTGAAACATATCCCGATCTTAAAGAAGCTCAGGCCCACATTCAATGGCAAGAAAAGAACATGGGAACTACTGGATGGAGGATTATCGAAAGTGAGCATCCTTACACAATGTCACAAGAATGCGTTGCAAACTTGATTAGTCTTGTTGCGACTACAGTGGACCACATTCATCGAGGAAACTTTGACGCTGTTACTGATATGATAGAACACATCAAAGGAAATCCTTCCCGTTATGGATATCCGTGCGAAGATCTCATGGATCACCTTTTCGACACACTCAATCCCATTCGTTGTGTTGTAGAATATGATGAATTACAGTCAAATCAAGAATAACATCAAAAGATATGAAAAAGTACGTTATCTTAATTGGCGATAGATTTGATTCGAGTCATCGCTTCTGGGTCAAAGAAAATGACCTTGACCGTGCAAAAAGACTTGCGCAGCAGTATGAAAAACACGGACTCATTATTGAGATCCATGAAATTTCAGATGATTTGTGGGACAAATAATTGGTAAAAGTATGAAATCACAGCAAACCGTTTTACCTTTAATCCAATATTTTGGACTTGAAGATCTCAGCCGAATTTCGGGAATTTTGTCTCAACTTAAGGGAGATTATGAGACAAGTACAAATCTCCCTTATACGACATTCATCCTCAATATTGAGAAAGAGATTGAAAGAATGCTCGACAACACCCAACTTACATGGGAACAAATGTTTGATCTCTGGGAAGATCAGAAGATTGTACGTGAAGCAATTGTGGATGACTATTACGAACAATGCGTCCCATAGCCTTACTCTGGGAGTTAACGGTGTCACCGTAAGGCTCAAATAGTCCCTCTATAAACGAGGCGTTTTCTCCATTAGACGATATATGAATGGTCGCGGGGTGCATTTTCGCGTAGGCATCAAATCATTCTGACGATAGGATACTATCTGTCCATGTGGTCCAGAACATGTAAAAGGAACGGTTAATCATTGTGATTACAATGTGACTTGGTAGATCAAGAGATCTCCGCTGCGGTAGACGGCGTTTCTACCAATTGGCAAGAATGCCGTCTCCAAGACATGGGTTGGAAGCGATGGTTCTAATCTGAATCATTTAATCTGTAAAAGTTCCCATTAAATAATACAGAAGTGAGCAAGAATTCAAGACTTGACAATCTGGATTATACTTATGCAAGACAGGCTGGTGATGGAGTGTATGTTGGCATTCAGTCTCTTCGTGAGTCAGGAGATGCAGACAAGCTTGGAGAATCAGCGTTCCATGAGATTTATCTCGAAGAGAACGATGTTCTCACCATCCCATCTGCGGATCAGATCCGCGCATGGGTCTCAACATTCGAGTCCAAGCTCGATAAGCAGAATCGTAAGGCTCTGTATGTCGAAGTATGGAGCGAGATGGAGGGAGGATGGATTGATCTGCCTGTTGCAGTCTTCAGGAGACAACCTCTTCAGTGTCAGCTGTCTTACCTATGGCGTAACAATCGCTTCGGAAGGCGTCTGTTCAACCTCTCGTCTGACCTTCGTCGCCTCGAAGAGATGGCAGGTAAGTCCATCGTGGTGTCTGAGGTTTGTGAGCTTCACAGACCAGACTTCTATATGGACAATAAGGTCATCAAGGCCACTGTACCGCAGGTAGATCTCTGTCAGCGAGTTAATGGCAGGTGGGAACCAATCACCGGCGAGCCTGCAGAAGGCGTTGCGTGCAGGTGGATCCCAAGAGAGGGGACACCAGCATATAAGGAGATCACTTGCTTCAAGTGGGTCCTTGCTGAGGATAATGACGAGGAGTAACTGCAGTAAGATAAGGGCTGCCCGTGATGGGTGGCCCTTATTTTTTTCTGCTCCACTAAGACTATCTCTCCGGCTAACACAAACAAACATAAAAAATTATGAGTAAGAATGTAAAGATTACTAGAACGGATAGGACTCCGTCTATTCCTCTGAATCAGAATGAAACTTCTGAATCTGTCTCACTTGACAAATGTGCAGGTGAGTCTGCTGACTTCGAAGACAACGGTCTTCATGAAGATGAAATCTTCTTAGCACCTGCTGCTAACGAAATTCTTATTGATCGTAAGAAGTTCGGTAAAGCATGGGTTTACTACATCCTTGGTAAGCTTATTGATTCTAACGGAGACGTTGTTGAAGCAGAGTACTGGTTTAATGTAAACACTCTTCGTCGTCAGGATAATAATGGTAAGAAATTGTTCAAGGCGTTTGCACATCTTAAGGATGCTAAGCAGCGTATTGAAGCTATCTGTACTGCCGGAGGTATCAAGGCTGATAATAAGACCTCTACATATGAGCGTTCTGTGTTTGATGGTGGTAAGCGTGTAAGAGTTCCTCTTGGTGAGGGAAATAAGCAGGCCTATGCATGTACAGATGCAGACTTTGTTGATCTTTTCCTGCTCACAGCTGATGATTTGAAGACAGAAGCAATCAAGAAGCACCTCGCATAAGACTGTGTGAGGGAAAATAAACTCTGATGGTTTCATGGTGTGTAATACTGGACGATTATACATCATGAACCATCACGGGTTTGTTAAGAATCAACGTGCCTACTGAACTCTTTACAAGACAGGGAATGTTTATGTAGTAGAGAAAGCTGTTAACCCAGAATAGAGTGATATTTGTTCTGGGTTCCAAACCATTTAAAACAAGATATATTATGCGAGAGGTATTATCAGAAATACGCGGATTAATTTCTGAAAGCGCTATTGTACGTGGAATGAAATCTGAAAAAAGAAATTACGAGTTCTCTACTGCAGAAGTAAAATGCAGTGTCTCTATTACTGAAAATGGTGTGAAAACTCATTTTAGAGTTTACTCAGACTATTTTGAGGATTATCATAACACTTTATTCACAACTGATTCTTTTAGTGAATTAAAGGAATGGTTAGAAGAACATAAAATGGAACTTGAATAATCCATCAGCCCTTGATTGGGCTCTTGGGTTCCACAAGATGTTTTTGATGTTAGTCTTTCCCGTCTATCGCTGTGAAGTGCTGGACGGGTTTTATTTGAGGATAGGACGCGTGGAGATCGGGGCTAACCTATTCCCACTCTTTCCCAACCAAATATTTTTCTTCAAAATCCTCAAAACACAAAACATTATTCTATTACACCGACTTTTCTCACATTTTTGGCAAAGCCTTAAGTATAGAACATAGGTTTACTAAATCTATTAGGTATATTAAATATAGAATGTTACCTCAAAATCGAGTTTGCTTACCTAGAATGAAAAATGCTTACTCCAAATAAACCTTTGCTTACCTCGAAATGAAAATTGCTTACCCATTCTTTTTCCGTACTTTTTTAAAAATTATTTGTTTGTTTCAAATATTTTTATTATTTTTGCATTGTTTAAAACAAAACGTACAATATTTAAATAAAATAATAAATTATGAAACATACCGAAATACCCCACGAATTAGGTAATCGAACTGTCTCTATAAATGATAAAGATAATGAGGACAGAATTTTAGAAAAAGGAGATAAAGTTATATATGCAGCCATTCGTAGATATATGACAAAAGATAGATGAAGTTGTCCTTCAATTCCCAAAATTAAAGAGAAAACACATTGCGGTCAAACTAGAATTTATGAGTCTATTGATAGATTAATAAAGGCTGGATTTATAACTAAGAGTTTGCAAAAGACACCAAGCGGAAAGATGGGAACATATTATTATTTTCCAGAATCCGAATTTGATAAACATTTTGAAATGTTTACAGATAGTTTCCTTGATATGAAAATACCACTTAATATTAAAGAATATTATATGGATATTCAACAATATTTATATGATAAAGAATCTGGTGTAGGTAAATGTTCATTTTCTAATTCAGAACTATCAAAAAAATTAGGTGTTTCTATTCCTACTGTTAAAAAATATAATAAGTATCTTATTGAAAACGGTTATCTTGAAGAAGAAGCGACTACAAAGACAGATGAAGCTGGATTAATAATATATCAAAAGAATTTTAATCTTTCCAGTCTTAATCAAGCAGCACTATGAGTACAAGCAGTTACCCAACAAGTTACAGCAAATACACAAGATATTGAACAGCTTAAGGAAGGTTATGATAATCTTAAAGAAGACAATATGGTTCTTAAAGAAGAAAATAAACAAATGCGTAAAGAAATTGATCAATTAAAAAAAGAAATGTCACTTCGAAGAAACCATGTTGATGAACCGTTTAAAGTACAAATGTAATGTTATATTTAATAGAAGATCGAGATTATTTAAAAATAGGATATACTAATAATTTAGTAGATAGAGAAAAGGCATATAAATTACATAATTGTTATGCAAAATTATTATCTACAAAAGACGGTGTAATAGAAAATGAAAGAGATTTGCATAATTTATGTAAACCGTGACACTATCAAGGTGAATGATTCTATAATACACCTGAAGTAAAACAAATATTTGAAAAATATGATAGTTTTGCCAACCATAAACTCATTTGATTAAAAGAAATAGTTACAAATAGATATACGTCTATATTAAAACACGAATCTTTACCTTATCTTTCAAATAAAGATTTTTTACGAATAAAAGGCATTAAAAAAGAAATTCATACTGGAGGAATTCCTAAAAATATAATAAAATGAATTAAATGTTTTGATGAACAAGAAATATTAGTAAAAATTTTAGATTATTTAAAATGAGGTAATGGAAAATCTCCAGAAATAAAAATTATATTTGAAATCTTTCCAGAAACAATTTATAATATAAATTCAAATATTGATAAATCGTTAGAGGATATTCAAAATACATTTCGCCAATATCGTGAATGAGAACAAGAATATAAAAATTTGAAATCTAGAGATTTTTATAGTTTGTCTTTACAAGAAAATAATAGGTATTATAATTTACAATTTCTTATGTCAGATGTAGACTTCGATAAAATATCAAATAGACTTGATTATATTAAAAAATTATGAGATAAGTTTAAACAAAACAAATAATTTCATTAACAAACACATGAAAGCACATGTAGACGAACAGGCAATCACAGTATCTGTCGGCCAGTTCATCCGTGAATTGAGGAACGGAAATAAAAGACCCTCAATGCTCAACATTCTTAAAAAGAATGGAGTAAATTCATCAATGAGAGCACAATCTCTTATTAACAGAATGATTGAAAACAAAATCATTGCTAAACATAGAGATAACTCTTATTCTCTCACTCGTCAGAATTACGATATGACTGAAGTAATGAATGTTCTCATTCATGTACCTCGCAAAAAGCCAGTTCGTAAAAACAAAGTAGTAGAGAAAACAGCTATCGTAGTTGTTGAACAGGAAACTATTAATCCACTCGATCATTTTGATCCACAGGAATTGGTAGATTATCTTCGTTCAAAAGGTTGGACAGTAGATGCTCATAGAGATGTAACTGTTAGACAAACACTATGATGGAAACTATAGGTATAATAGCGAGTTACACTCTGCTTATAGGGTTTCTCTTATTAGCCCTAAATCTATTTATAGCAACATCATACGAACTCTATTATCCTCGCTATAGAGCTTGGAGAATTAAAAGAGCTCATAAATCTAAATAATTTTCAGGAGAGAGTCATTCTTTTCTCATCGGGTTAGTTTTGTCTTTTCATACTGACTCTCTCTCCTTTCTTTGAATATTTATAAATTTTAAATAAATGGCACATCCAAAACTTAGAGGCTTTACCGGTATCCGTAAAGACCTCACTGTCACAGTCGAGAAGACAGTTAAAACAAAGACACAAGTTCTCGACAAGAAAGGTAAACCCGTAATTGAAAACGGACAACCAAAATACAATATCACAGAAACAAAAGTGAAGGAGAATCCTGTACACGAGTTCATAATTCGAACTAATAATGCAATTCCGCCTTCACATAAAATGTTACGATAATGAACATTACACATCCTATGCTTGGTGTGGAGGGAAGAACCTCCACATCAGCTAATCATCTTTGCAACTTAGCAAAGGAACATTATCAGCATCTTGAGAAGATGCTTACTAATCAATCTCTTGTCACAAAGACTGTATCCATTGTTGGTCAGAATAATCCTAATATTCTCATCAATGGTATTACAGATCTTGCGCCTATGCAGAAGGCATTAAAAGAGATTGCTCAATGTAAAGCTCTTATAGCTTATTTCCGTGAAGGAATAAAAGCTAAAGAGAATCTTGAGAAGCAGGTAAAGGATTACGGTTCTGAGAAACCTCAGTTTACAGAACCTTTCCCTGAAAGGGAAGCATATCTTACAGAAGCTGATATTATGGCTACATGGCCACTTGAGAAGAGAGTAAGGTATTATGCTCTTGAAGCTAAGGCTGCTACTTATGGACAGTATATTCATCCTAATCAGGCATTTGCTGAACAGAGAGCTGTTTTCCACAAAGCACTTGTTGGAGAATCAACCATTAAAGAAAGAGAAAATTATGTTCTTATTTATGAGAATAAACCAACTCTCTCACTTGAAGATGTAGAAAATACTTTCTTTGATCTCCAAAACAAACATCGTGAAGCAGAAGCAGAACTTAATTCCCTTAAACAGGAAATTAAGGATGCTCTTACAGCAGATAAACTACAGAAAGATAATGCTTATGCAGTAGCTTATCAGAAGTATGTTGCTGCTAACGAAGCATATCACGACAATCTTAAAGCAATTGCACTTGCTGATGCTAATAAGAGAACTGAACTCTCTAAAACTGTATCTAAACTTAAGATTCTCATTCCAGATAATCTTAAGGATATGATAAAGAAACTTGAAAATCTTTAATCTAATTCTATTCTAGTGTTTACATTAGGATAGAATGAATGAAATATACAAATATCTCCTATTTATAGTTTTACCTTTTGGATCAAAAATCTGAGAGGCTCCCAATTAACAAATATTAAGTTTTATAAATTATGGGCTGGATTATCCAGTCAGTCTAATCTCCCAAATTTAAAGTTCTAGTTTCGTTGCCTTTGTCCTTGATGGGAGATTAGGTCTTTGACTTAATCTTGGGTTTTGTCTATATAGATATTTGTATATTTCAAGATTATGCTACACTACATTTATTAACCAAATAATAAGGTTTTAACCTATGCAAATGTGATAGTTTGTATAGGTTCTACAACGTTCTTGTTGTCATAGATTAAGTTTTAAGTTATTAAATTCAGTCCAGGATAGGGTGATACTTATCTTGGACTCTACGTTGTGAAAACGTTATCATAAACATTCTTTTTAAAGATTAAAAGACCTATAATAGAGTGATATCTGTTATAGGTCCCAAGTTCATAATTACTTGTTTTAATGGTGGTGAAAACTCCGGTATAATAAATTTATACAACAAAAATAAGCACCGGAGTTTTCTTTTTCAAGAATTTTTTATTATCTTTGTATTATGATAAACAAATACAAAACACAAGACTACGAGTTCATAATGTATGGTGAAGATCTTCCAGAACCTCCAGCACATATTGAACTAATTGAAGAGAATGTTAAACTTGAAGATCACCAAACTACACCAATCTTTGAGTTTGATAAACAATCAAGAGACAAAAGACTTTTTAATGAAGGAATCATGTCATATGAAGATTTGAAATATGCATATTTTCTCATTAAAACAAAAGAATTACAGAAGAGTAAATCTATTAGAGATGCAGTACTTGAAAAGTATGAATCTTTAAGTGAGTATTTTTCTGAGTAAATTGTAAATTGAAGCGTCGTCTAGTCAGGTCCAAGACACGGGATTTTCTACAGATTAATCCACTGTGACGGATAGTTAATAGATGGTTGAACGTCTATCTATTAGCTCGGTTCCCGGAACCTGGGTTCAAATCCCAGCGCTTCATCTAATTATTTAACAATCAACTCATTAGCCAAATTAGAGTTCTTTCTTTCTTTTTTCGTTTCTACTGCTTACATAACTATTGAAATCTAATGTGTACACCTCTCCTTAATTTGGCCTTGAAGGAGAGGTTTTTAATTCTAAAATTATGATTACAGAAACAACTTATAGTCCATATGATTTAGAATCAGGGACTTGCATCTCATGTGGAGAAAAATCCGATGAAATATTAATTGGAGATGGCAGATGTATAGATTGTATTGAATGCGAATTGTTTTATAAAATGACTATGCAGAACTTCAAGTAGCAGATTGAGAATCTATTATACGAACAGCCTATCTACGTTCGGCTTTGTGAAACGTAGCGCAATGAGCACAGCGAGAGGTGACACGCTTATCGGCGTAGAGTGATTGACTTGTTGCAGGTTTGGGAAAAGAAAGGTAACCTGAAAACAGTTAGCAGTTGCAAATGTTTAACTCAAACTGGAGTTGGAGGAGACCCTTGGCCAGTTAAATTTTATTATTATGAAAAAGAAAGTTTATTGGATTCGAATAGAACAATTATACGAAGTCTATAAATGTATAACTCAATATGACGCATCTATTATATGTCAAGAACATTATCAATTAGTAGATGATTTGCCACATTTCACTTCTCTTTCAAATAAAAAACCAATAGTATATTGGATAGAGAATAAAAAATGTAAAATGACTGACCATTTAACTGAATTAGATATGTTTGAATATGTTCAATTGACATTATCTGATATTATATCAAAAGCAGTAAAAGGGTATTACATTAAAGTTGAAGACATTCTAGAACTAAATAAAACAATTCCATTTTCAACAATAGATCAATATCTTTCATCTTTCGGTCTTACGGAAAGCGTAAAACGAGTTGCAAATAAAAATCAATACTTTTGCTGGATGACAGGAGAAGGTTTGTTACGCACACAAGGTTATAAACCCGATAAAAGATTTGCACAACTTACAGTAGAAGATATTCTCAAATTACATTCACAACGTTATGAAAATAGATTACAAAAACAAGAAACTAATGTCATCCGAGGAGATGACACAGAAGGAAATCGAGTACAAAGTAGAAAGCGCAAAGTTGCAGTTACAGTCGGATATCTTAGCCACAAAAGTGTCAAAGGCTAAAGCAGAGGCCGAACTTGAAGCAGCAAAGTATGCTTATCCACTTGATACTCCAAAGATTATTGAATGTCAAGCTGAAGTAGAGGCTTATGCAGAAGGTCTTGCTAAACTTGAAGCTCTAATGACTGAACTATTCTAATTTCTTCTAGAAGGGATGGCGGTAAACCGCAAAACGACGCTTGAAGTACAAAAGTAGTTCCAAACAGCTGTTGTAGACACAATCTTGGGCTGTTATTTTAGAAAAATAAGTCTTACTTCATTAGACGTTAAAGGGAATGAAGTATCCAGCAGTTGGATGGATAACTCGCAGTCTTCGGATTTACTGGACAATCCCGCTACTTAGCGAAACAAAGTTGACTTTTTCGCAAATTTTTCAACGATGACTTAAATTTGAAAACGATTATTAGGTGCACATAAATAATCTAAATCAGAGTTGGAGGTTAACCCTTAACTGATTATTTTTAAATTATGAAATTAAAAGGACATTTTAGTAAAGTACAGAGTTTACGACCATACGCCAAAAAACAAATTCCAAAGAAAGTTAGAAAGTATTTTATGTCAGATAAAGAATTTTTAACAATCTATGAATTATTTGATAACATAAAAACAGAAGAGGATAAAGTGTTTTGGATCAATCTTGTAGAAACATCTAAAACATATAAACATTATAAAAAGAATCCTATTTCGTTTTATTCGGATCTCCAATGTAATAATAGCGTAGAACAGATTTTTAATGATATTAAAAAAGAATCTGCAAATATATTTAACATATTGTTTGGTCCTAATGCTATTATGGAATGGTTGTTCACTCGCACTATACATACAAGCTCCTTGGAGGTGGTGGACTTCTCCAAGTAAAAATAAAAGGTTACCCGGTTTATATGTTTTGAAACACCGCGAAAACATATCCTCTTTTTGACTGGTTTCTAGAGTAAAGAAACAACAGCAGTGGCCTCATAAGAGGCTGAGAGTTCTACAATGAACGGGATGAGATCCGACTTATGTAGAAACAATTAAATCCATTAATAGTGAAATACAAACTGATTTAAGTTTGGTGCATTTGTTATAAAGGTGAGGACCACCAAGAGTGCGAAGTAATGATTTAATGGTAACCTAAGTTGAAATGTAAATTGAATTACTTTGAATTGAGATTATCGTAACTTTAGTTAAGTGAGATTCAAAGGACAGGATAAAGTAACCTTTTTAATTTACACTTGCAAGATTTCAATATGGTTGATCACAAAAGCTGGTGTTGCAAGGTTATTACCTACAGGACTACCAAGCGAAAGCCTAAAGTGAGAAAGGTTGTTAGTGTAAAAATCCTTAAAACTAACCAGTTTACTACTGTACTGAGAACAGTAGATTTTTTTTATCACAGTCAGCATATCCTGTTATATGGGAAGGTTTGGTAAAAATCCAACTGTGCTCCCCGTGAGCAAGTGTTGTAAAGAATGTGATAAATTATGAATTTTTATTTGGTGGACTCAAAATTTTTTATTAAATTTGTGTATTAAAAATTAAGTTTAATTTATTAATAATAAAAATTATGAGTAATCGAAAAAATTCTTATACAGATGAACAATTAATAGAGGCAGTTAAAAATAGTTTATCTAAAGCAGAAGTTTTGAAAAAACTTGGAATTGTTGTAGCTGGAGGAAATTATAAAACTCTTACAAAAAATATTAAACGATTAAATCTTGATACAAATCATTTTACAGGTCAAGGTTGAAATGTGGGAGATAGATATAGAACAGTTGTTCCTAAAAGGCCATTAAAAGAAGTGTTGGTAGAAAATTCAACTTGAATTAATACAAATAATCTTCGAAAACGCCTTTTAGATGAAAATATAAAGGAAAGAAAATGTGAATTATGTGGAGCAACAGAATGAATGGGACAATCAATACCTTTAGAGTTACATCATATTAATGGTATTCATGGTGATTTGCGCATTGAAAACCTACAAATACTTTGCCCTAATTGTCACGCTGCAACTGATAATTTTAGAGGAAGAAAATTGAAAAAAACTCAAGAAATTGAGTCTGAATAATTAGAATCTCGATGTGGTGGAATGGTAGACACGGTGGATGGCCGAAGAGGGCATTGTCCACCCATAATTGGAAACGATTATGAAAAATAACGGATGAATTCGGTTGAGGGAGAAAACCTGAGAGCGAGGCAAGCTAAAGTACACT
>JAEIGA010005578.1_pt1 | contig 19220 bp, 22 predicted proteins | sample 9270691 | NCBI WGS metagenome assembly JAEIGA01 (sample SAMN17057246, study PRJNA624740) | gut metagenome | biome: biome; isolation source: fecal sample | host: Bos grunniens | place: China: Xizang | collected 2019 | reverse complement strand
GGCAATTATATTGTTAGATTAATGAATGTATCTCTTTCTCCTATGGACCAATTAGGAAGAATGATACATAGTTTTAATTGTACGGCATATGAAATTGCTGAAAATAATTATAATAATTTATCTAAATATAATTTTGTTAAAGTTAATACTGAAAGCGTATAGCAATTAAGATGGTTAAGTGTTGATTTGTCGGGGAAAGAGATTAAAGATAATGAGAATTTATTGAAACACACTGCCGTGGCAGTCTCTTTAGAGGGCATGTTACCAGGTGATAAGTTCGAAATAACTGTCCTAGAAGGTAGAGATGTCCATACTTATGATATTGTTATTGGCGCTACTGGAAATTATGTAATTTCTTTAGCTAATGAAGTTGAAATTATAAGCGTTTTCTTTAAAGGATCAATTAACGATAATCCTCATTAGGGATTATTAACATATGCTTATTATTCTACTGAATATAAAGATAGTTTTGATACTGTTGAAACAATTGATAATAAATAGATTGCTTGTAGACAATTCATAGGTGCTCATAAAGATATTATTGGTTTAATCGAAAATGGATAGATTAAAGATGAAATTGATACTATTGGATTTCTTAGATTTACACTTCGAGATGATAGTATTGCTGTTTATGAATACAATAGTAATTTCTATCTTGATGACCAATTAACTGATTTAAATGATACTATTGATTTAGCTGATTTAACAAATATTTATCAAGTTTATACTGAATTTACAGAAAATGAAAATGGGGTTAAAGTTTGGACTAATGATAAATATTATTGGGTTGATGGTAATAATTTTGATGGTGATGAATATAAAAAATTAAATCCAGACGACAAGACCGCTACTCAAATTGTATTCAATGGAGACGAACTTACTCCTGTTGATATTAGAGAAACTTATATCTACACTTTGAAAAATCCAAAAGATATCCGCTCCATCAAAATTGGAGACGCGATTATTTGCGAGATGTGTTACTCACAGAAGACAATTAACTATGACTTAGAACAGACTTAGTCCTAGTTAATTACAGCAAAGCAAAAGTACGAAGATGAGATAAAAGTTTTTGAAAATTATTTTGAGACTGGTAGTGTTTCTAGAACAGAAATGAGAAAGAAAGAATTAGAATGTCAAAAAGCCTATTCTAATTATATTTCTTTATTAAAAAGCGCAATTGATGAAGTGGAAAGGAGATAAGTTATGAATGTTTTATTAGATAAAGAATTTCTAAAAGAACTTGATAATTTTAATAGCAGAGAAATTTATGCTAGAATTACAGCCTTAACTTCAAATGAATTGCCAATTGAAATGATTGAGGGTCGCATCACAGGTGGCTCTATTAATATTGATGGAGCGAGTGCGGTTCGCCGTACTTGCTCTCTCTCTTTAGTTGCTTAGGATATTAATATTAATGAATTTTATTGGGGATTAGAGAATAAAATTAAAGTTGAAATTGGTTTAAGAAATTTTATCAATTCTAATTATTCTGATATAATTTGGTTCCCACAAGGTATTTATATTATTACAGGTTTTAACACATCAATGACTTCTAATACATATAATATTTCTATTAGCGGTCAAGATAAAATGTGTTTATTAAATGGCAATGTTGGTGGTTCACTCCCAGCATCTATTGATTTTGGTGTTGAAGAGATTTGGGATAATAATGATGTAATTTATAATAAAATCCCTATCCATAAAATTATCCGCGAAATGATACATGCCTATGCCTTAGAGCCTTATCATAATATTATTATTAATGATTTGGATGATAAAGGATTAGAGTTGTTAGAGTATCGTGGAGATATTCCAATGTATTTATTGTATCATATTAATACAGGTGAATATGTTAATATGAAATTTAACGGCAAAGAAAAATGTTATATTTCTAGTACAGGAGCAGAAATTACATTAGACTCAATTCCAAATTATAATAAAAGAATTGACGAATTGCTTTACGGCAATGATGAGGCTACTATTATTAAATTAGAATTAGGTGGCGATGATTATCTTGTCTCTAAGGTTGAATTTGGCCAAACGGCAGGTTATCGTTTAACCGATTTAGTTTATCCCGGAGACTTAATCAGTGGCATTGGAGAAAGTATTACTTCTATTTTAGACAAAATCGTAAAAATGCTAGGTAATTTTGAATATTTCTATGATTTAGATGGAAGATTTATTTTTCAAAGTAAGAAAACTTATATTAATACCAATTGGTCGCCAATTATAGAGGTTGATGAAGATAGTTATGTTGAGAATGCTTCTTATATTGACAAAAATGTTTATTATTTTAACGGAAATAACTTAATCTCTTCTTTTTCTAACAATCCTAATTTAACAAATATTAAAAATGATTATTCCATTTGGGGGATTAGAAAATCTGTAACAGGTGCAGAACTACCCATTCATTTTAGATATGCCATTTAGAAAAAGCCTATTTATTATAAAACTTTTGAAGGAAAAGTTTATTATTCTGCCGAACACCCTAGTATCCCAGAAGGAGCAAATAATATTCATGATTGGCGTGAGCTAATTTACCAAATGGCATTAGATTATTTTAAATATAATCAAGAAGTTAATTTTTATTCGACTTTGATTAAAAATAATTTAGAATATTATCCAACTGGCATGACGGGATATGAGCAATTTTATACTGATATGCAAGGCTTTTGGAGACGGTTATATGATCCAAATCCTTCTCCTTCTTATTATCAGTATGAATATGAATTAAGTAATGAAAAAACTTTTTCTGCGTTAAATAATGATGGTGAAATTCTATCTCTTTTAGTTAAAGATCATTTTACTCTTTTAAAAGAGGAAGATAATGATACTGTTGATAAAAATAAAGTATATGTATTTAAAAATGGTGAATTATATAAATTAATTGATACAGTGCCGATTAACTATAATTTTGACGAAAACGGTAATCAGCAACAAGAAGATAAATATTATATTACAGATAATACGGAAATTGGATATAAATTAATTACAGAGAATTTTTATACTAGAATTGAAAAGAAAGAAATCTATGTTCGTAGAGACGGATAGTTTAAACATATTTTAGATACAGTTTCTTTAAAGCCTGTTTATGATGAAAATGGTAAAGCATTAATTTCTTATTATTTAAAAGAAACTTTAACTGATAATAGATATAATTCAGTATTAAATGATTTGCCAGCCGAAATTAAGAGTCTTTATTTTGATGAAGAAAATAACATATATAATAAGTATTATACTACTTCTTAGCTAGGTTTGAATGGAGAACCAATAGTAGGAGCAGATATGATTTATAATTATTTTACTTATTATATAAGCAAATATGATTATTATTAGGGCGATTTAGAGAACGGGTATTGGAATATTAGCATTAAAGAAAATCCTGATTTACTTAACTTCTGGATTGATTTCTTAGATGGTTAGGATGCTGAATTAAATAAATATTCCATTTATAACATTGGCAATAGGCCTAAAGTTGTAAATGATTAGAATGTAAAATCTATATATTATAGAAATATTCCAAACTTAATTTTTACATCAGATTGGCTAAATGAATACACCGAAAAAACAGGCTATGTATTTGTTTAGATTGATGATGACTCTAGTTTAAATTATTTTAATATTAGCGCTTAGGGCAAATCGGCGAAAGATGCTTTGGATGAATTATTATATAATCATTCTTATTGTACTGAAAGTATTAATATTTCGGCAATCCCAGTTTATTATCTAGATGTTAACACTAGAATTTCTGTATGTGATGAATTAAGTAAAATTAATGGAGAATACATTGTCAGTAGAATATCTTTGTCTTTAAATTATAATGGACAAATGAGTATTTAGGCAACTAAAGCTCCATAGAGATTTAATTAAGGAGGATAAGGAGTAATGGCAAAACGTATTATGCAATTTCGCTATTATGATGAAACAAATGGAAATAATCAGCCTAGCGGAATTAATATTGACAATTTAAGTAGTTCTACTAATTCTATTTTTGATGGCTATAAATCGATTACTCAATTAGGTATTTAGGCATTGCCTGGTACACGCTTCTTTTTAAATAATAACACTGATGGTCCTATTGTTATTGGCTCTACTGGAATTTATGAGTTGGAATTAGAAGGTATTTCTAGCATTGAGGCTTTGCGATTTGAAAGACCTTCTTTAAATTCTATTAGAGATAATCCAAATGTAGGATTAATTATTGATATTGTTTATGAAGGATAAGGAGGAGTAATATGGGATTTTATGGAAAAGTAAATCATAGTGATCGAGTAAATTTTACATTTGATAAAATTTATAATAGTCGTAAAGCTATGGAATATGCTCTTGAAGCTGGAACTGATAGCATTGCAATAGGTCGCTATGTTTTAGTTGAATATGGAATGGATGTAAATTCATATATCCGAGTTTATTCTAAAAATGATATTGATAATACAACAAAAAAGATGTATCTTTATCATTTACCTTCATGTTTAGAAAAAATTAAATATTTAGAAACTAAACCTGCTGATAAAACAAATCGTTATTGGGAAAATGGTTATGCCGTAAAAGGTGATAAGGTATTTATTTTAAATCAATTATTAGACCAAGAGTTTTATGAGTGTGTTAGTAGCAAAGATGGTTATGCATTGTTTGATAAGGTTGATAAACCTGCAAATGCAAACGGAGATTATTATACCAGTTATTCTGATGATATTAAAAAGTATGGCAATAGTCGTGGTTTCGACTCAACAGTTTGGCAAAAAGTGTATGCAGATGGAAAAGAAAAGTATGTAATGATTGCTGAATTAAATAGCATTGTACCTACTTTTGGATTGGCTGTTGACGCTCCTAGTGAAGAACCTATGACCCCTCACTTCGATGAAGATAGCACTAGTATTTATTATAGATTACATGTCTAGCCAAATTGGGGCTTTAGAATTAAAAATGATAATAGTGAATATAGTACTGAAGGAAAAGCAATTTATTTTAATAATAAAGGATTTGACAAATCTGCTAAATCTCATGTAAATAAAACAAATGAAATTACACTAACAAAAGCTCAAAGTGGAGCTTTATATAATACTCATAATGAAAATAATCCATTTGAAACAAAACCTGCTGACGACATTTAGGAATTATCTATTATTTTGCCTGAATTAGGAAATGCAGTTTCTGATATGTGGGATATTGTTTATGGTTATGAAAATAATGGCACTCGTACTACCAATATTAGTTGGCGCGAAAACGGCACTAAACGTCTTGTAAGAGAAGATGAAACTGGTTACCTTTTGGATGAAGAAGCCGTTGCTACTTTGGCAGGATGTATTAATTCCACTCATGATTTGATGGGTAGAATTATTGAAAATAAAAAAGGTGCTGAAGATACTATTTCTCCCGCTTCCGCATCTGTAGATAAGATTTATTATGGCGATTTTAGAGAAAATAAAGATGGTAAAACAGAATGCGGCTTTTATATAAAAGAAGCTTGTTATGAGTATACTCCGTCTAATGTACCTTCTGCGGCTGAAATCCCAAATATGACTCAATTTGAAAAAAATAAATATTATTATACTTCTGATAATAACTATTATCTTGAAACAAATGATTATGTTTATGGAAAAAATTATTTTGATATTGAAGTCAGTGAAGTTTTAAATCTTATTGATAGCTATGAACCTGGTAAATATTATTATTTGCATGAAGGTAATTATTTGGTAGAAAATAGCGAAGAGCCTGATGAAACTAAAACATATTGTGAAATTAATACTGATAATATAACCGATATTACAAGTAATGAAAATCATATTCTATTTTTTAAAGAACGCGAACAAACTGTTGATGAAAATGGCATTAGAAAAGGATACTTTTATTATGCTGATAATCAATATCGCCCAGTTATTAAAGAGAGCGTTTTTGATAGTTCTTTAAATTATTATTGGGTTGAAGGCTATTAGATTGAAACTCTTCCCGGTGTCGATCCTAATGACCCAACACAAGACACTATCGGATGGATTGTTACCAATGATAATATTAAATATCAAGTTACTTTTATTGAATTTAATGAAGTAAAGAATTATTATTATGTTGATGAAAATAATAATTATATTAAATTATTAAAAGAGAATATTGATGACAATATTGTTTATAAGGTTTTTGAACAAGATGCAATTAAAATGGTTGAAGGCTTATTTTATGAGCCTAATACTTATCATTATACTACCAATGGTAATGATTATTTCTTTGCAAAGGAGCCTAACAAGATTGAAGAGGCTACTTACTATAAATTAAGTTCTACTCAAATGGAGGTTACTTTCTATTAGCCTAATAAATATTATTATAAAGATGGCGATAGTTATGTAATTGATACTAGCTCTACAATGGGTGATTATCCATATTATGATTATCATCCTCTTTATGTAATTCCCGATGAATCAAATAGCACAATTTTCCCCGATGGTTCAGTATGGAACCCAAATTTACCCGTTGAACTAGCTGAACAGTATGGTGTAAAATTAGGTGCTAGAAAATCTTCTTGGCGTTGGAAACAACTCTCCGGTTTTGCTAGAAGTTTAAATACTATTCATGGATTAATTATTAAAATTAACAATATCTTAAAAGCTGATGACGTTGAGACTAGAGATAGAACAACTGTACAAGGTTGTATTAATTCAATGAACGATCTTTTAAATAAAGTTGATACTTTAAGACCTGATTGTTTAATTATTTCTGATCAGTATGGCAGAATGACAACTATGGAGCGTAAAGAATTGTTCAATGGTGTTAATAATGAAAATCCAGAAGATAGTGATAAATGGATTAATCTTTCTGTTGATGATAATGGAAAAATTAATGTCAATCACGTTGGACCTGTTTTGGCAGACGCTCTAAATAAAGAAAATTTAACTCCTGCTTTTGGTGAAACTTTTGAAATTGAAGATTGGGTTTTCGATGAAAAAGGACATAAAGCTAATGTTTCTACTCATACTGTTACTATTCCTTAGGGTAGTTTGAATGCCGAAGATCCCTCTGGTTCAGATGTAATTTCTCAAATTGAATTTATTCCTGAGAGCGGTGAAATTAAAACTATAAGAGCCGATATTAGTGGTATTACTTTAAATGGTTATGCTTCAACCGCAGATAATACCAATATTGCTAGCACAGACACTTTAGGTCTTGCTCTTGGAAAACTTCAAACTCAAATTATTGAAGAAGAAACTGCGAGAGCAAATGCTATTAACGATTTAAATACTTCTATTGCAACTCAATTTGAAACTTGTTATACAAAAATTGAAGATGAAGATAATGCGATTAAAGATTTAATCAATAGCACTATTGAAGAGTTTGAAGATAGATTTGAAGAAATTGGTTCTAATAGTAGTTCTACTACAGAAAGAATTGATGGTGAGATTGGTGCTATTGATAGTAGAATTGCTACTATTGAAGCTAATGCTCCTACTTGGACTGCAGCGGCAGAAAAACATGCTGATTATGATAACACTTTTAATACTTTAAATTAGAATTATGAAAATTTAGAGGAAGATGTTAGAAACTTAGAGGGAGAGCTTTCAGCAGCAAAAACTTTAATTTCTAGCTATGAAGGCCAAATAGCTAGCTTGCAGAGTGAAATTAATACTTTAAATGGTATTGTTTCTTAGCTAATAGGTAGAGTTTCTGCACTTGAAGAGGTTTAGACCCCAGAAGAACCTGAGCAACCTGAAAATACTGAGCAACCTGAAGAGGGTTAACATAAAGGGCTCGATTTTTGGTCGAGCCCTTTAAATTAATATAAAGTAACTTTTAGATTAATTAGAGAGGAGGCTAGTAAATGGCTATTAATTATGTCAAGTTTATACGTGGCACTCCTACCGCTTTCGCAAAATTAAGTCAAAAAGATAATGATACTTTGTATTTTATTTCAGAAAGTAGCAGTAAAACCGGTTGTTTATATTTAGGTGAAAAGTTAATTTCTGAAAGTATTTCAAGTCTCAAAGATTTAGAAAATATTTCTTTTGAGAATTTGAAAGATAAAGATCTTTTATCTTATGACGCCAATAGCGAAAAATGGATAAACAAATCTGTTATTGATGCTATTGGATTGATGACTGGTGCATCACAAAACGCTCAAGGTGGAGCCGGCCTAGTTCCAGCTCCAGGAATAGGCCAAGATGGTTTGTTCTTACGTGGAGATGGTGTCTGGGCGGTTCCAGTCGGTGGTAGTGGAAGTAGTGTAGATATCAAACCCGACGAAAAAACTATTTCTTTCTCAGGTGATGAGACAACAATTGCGCTTAAAGATTTTGGAATTAAATATTATAAGTATGTTCCTTATTACAATGGCGTTGCTGCTCATTACGAGGTTCAAGTAGTGGACGCAGAGCATCCATGGAAAGAAAATCTTGAGCCTAAAGTAACTGTTGATGTTAATGGTCAATTTGTTTTAGGATGGTTTGAACCCAATTTAGAACTTTCTGAAAAAGTTGAAAAATTAACATTAAGAGTTGATGAAGTTAATATTCTTGCTGATGATAATAGAGAACAAATTATCAAATTAAATGGTTCTGTTAATAATATAGCAGATCTATTAAATGGTAAGGCTGATGTTGATAATGTTTATACAAAAGCAGAAGTCGATGCTAAAATTACTAATGCTGGAAAATTAACTCGTAAAGTTTTTGGAAGTGTTGAAGAGGCAAAAGCATTTGCCGCGTCAGTTCCAAATCCCGAAGCTTACATTTATATGATAGCTTCTGCGACCCGTTCAGGTGATAATAAATATCAAGAATATTTATATACTGAGGGCGCTTTAGAATTAATTGGTTCATGGGATACAAATCTCTCGGATTATGCCACTAAGCAAGAAGTTGCTGTAGTGGATAATAAGGTTAATAGTTTAGCGGATTTATTGAATAATAAAGCTGATAAAGAAGAAGTAAATACTATAGCAAACAATTTGGGTTCTTTAACTACTAGAGTTGAAAGTCTTGAAGAGTTTATGAATAGTGATTATTTTAAACGAATTGACCGTTTAGAAGATGACGTTGATTCTATTAGAGAGTCAGTCACTTGGAAAGAGATTTAATCTCATAATCATATTTTAAAAAATATTTAAAAGGAGTCGAAATTAAAATGGCTGATATGTTAAAATTTAGAAAAGGTCTATTTAAGAACCTTCCTGAAGTTTCTGCCAGCACTGTTGGTACTATTTATGTAACCACTGACGAGCAGGCAATGTATGTTGATGTCGCTGCTGATAAGCGCATCCGCATTAGCGATTTTATTCGCGTTTCTACTGTTAAGGACATTGTTCCTCCTTTCTCCACCTCTTCTCTTTACTATGTTGAGGCTGATAACGCTCTTTTAAAGTATGTTGAGACCACTGTTGATGGTGTTACTACTGGCACCTGGAAGCAGGTCAATGGTACTGATGATTTAAGAGCCTCTTTGAGTGCTCTTACTGAGCGCGTTTCTTCTGCAGAGGGTAAGATTACTACCGCTGAGGGTAAAATTACTACTGCTGAGGGTAAGATTGCTGCCTTAGAGACTGCTGTTGGTGTTGCTAAGACTGATGATACTGCCGCTACTGGTTTACATGCTGATATCGAAGCTTTGAAAGCTGCTGTTGGTATGAATGAAGACGGAGAAGTTGAAGGTCTTGCTGGCACTGTTGCTCAAATTCGTGCTGATTTGACTACTGCTGAGGGCGAGATTGATGCTCTTCAAGAGTTGACTAATACTCATTCTACTGATATTGCAAATTTAAAGGCTGATGCTGAGTTACATGCTGATAAGTCTTACGTCGATGATAATTTCGTTCTGAAGAGCGAAGTTGAAGATCTTCTTGAGAACTTTGACGTTACAGGTTCTTTAAAGGATACCATTGATGCTGCTGTTAAGGTTGAGAAGGATCGTGCTGAAGCTGCTGAAAAGGCTCTTGATGATGCTGTTAAGGCTGTAAAGAATACTGCTGATGGCGCTGTTCAGAGCACTACTTTTGAAGCTTGGAAGACTGAGAATACTGCTGCTATTGGTACTGCAAAGGCTGAGGCTATTGAGTCTGCTAATGGTTATGCTGATGGCTTAATTTCTGCTGAGGTTACTCGCGCTGATAATAAGTATGCTACTAAAACTGCTCTTGAAGCTACTAATGAAGTCGTTGCTGGTCATACTTCTTCTTTAGCTACCTTAAATGGTACTGCTGAAACTGCCGGTTCTGTTAACTGGGCTAAGGCTGCTGCTGATGCCGCTATGGCTGAGGCTCAGAAGAAGACCACTATGGCTGATGTTGAGGCTAAGGGTTATGCTACTAAGACTGAGGCTCAAGCTATGGCTGATGCTAAGGATCAGGCTATTACTGCCGCTCAAAATGCTGCTAATGCCGCTCAGAGTGATGCAACTCAGGCTCTTGCTGATGCATTGAAGGCTAACACTGCTATTGGCGATGCTAATGGTGGTCTTGTAAAGGATATCGCTGATAATAAGGCTGCCGCCGCTGCTGCTCAGAAGGCCATTGATGATTATAGCGCTGCTCATGCAGGTGACTATACTAACGAGCAGATTGATACTAAAGTTAAGGCCGTTTCTGATGTTGTTGCTGGTCATACAACTGCATTGGAAGGCTTGACTGGTGAGAATGGCGCTGTTGCTAAGGCTCAAGCCGCTGCCGATAAGGCTCAGAGTGATATTGATGAGTATAAGGAAGCTCATAAGGATGACATGACCAATGAGCAGATTAATGCTGCTATTAAGGTCGCTAAAGATGCTGCTGATGCTGCACAGGGCGATGCTGATGCTAATGCTCAGGCTATCACTGCTCTTCAGGGTAAAGTTGACACCTTAAATGGTGATGCTAACACTCCCGGTTCTGTTGCTAAGGCTGTTGCCGATGCCAAGAGTGAATTAAACACCGAAATCGCCAATAAGATTAATGCTGCTAATGCCATGGATTATAAGGGCGGTGTTGCTTCTGAGGATGCTCTCTTCCAGAAGACTGATGTTAAGATGGGCGACACTTATGTTGCTACTGTTAAGTTCACTTTCACCGATGGCACTGTTGCTTATCCTGGTGATCTTATCATTGCTCAGGGTGATGAGGAGAATGGTGTTATCGCTGATCCTACCTGGGAAGTCGTTAAGACTGGCTATGATGCTTCTCTCGAGCAGACCATCACCACCTCTTCTGACGGCAAGATTCAGTTAACTTCTGCTATTGGCGCTAACAATGGCCAGGTTGCTTTTGTTGCTGAAGAAGGTTCTGCTGCAAAAGTTACTGTTGCTAATAACACCGTTACCATTGGTATGGAGTGGGAGGACTTTGAATAATCAAAGTCTTTTAGGACAACTTCAATTAATTCGCATCCATTAAGTTTTATATTACTTGAAGGATAAAATATATGGGGAGGATAAATATATATTTATCCTCCCCTTATTTTTGTTTATAATTAAGATAGAAAGGAGTTAATATAAATGACAGAAACAAGACTTTCTTTTAAGCCTGTAAGATGTAAAGAATCTGATTTGGCACTTATGACCCCTACAGATGGATATGTTTATTTTACAACCGATACACAAAAAATTTATTGTGCGGTTCAAAATAACTTCCTTCCAATGGGCGGCAATTCTGGTGTTTATTACGGTAATCGTACATTTGCTGAAAATGAAACTAATACCGGAGAAACTGATTTCGTGTTTGATTTAGATAAAGAAGAAATCGAAGGCGATCAAGTTCCAAATGTTAATGATTTAATCTTAAACATTCCCGATGGAGGCTTTTATAGAGTTATTGATGTCTATGGTAATTTAATTACCGGTCGTCGTTTAGCAGTATCTGGCACAGGTGGCGGTGGCGGAGAAGGTGGAGGCGGTTCTACCTCACAAAGACCTTTGATTACACCTTCTGTTTTAGGTACTCAGTATTTTAAATTAGATGATACTGATAATATGAAAGTTACTTTTACTTGTAGCTCTCCTATTGATGATGGTCGCAATTACATTGCTAGTATTAAATATTACTTTGGTCAACAGGATAATCCCGAACAAGTAGTTAATTATAAGTTTGGTGATACTATTACTTTTGATGTTAGTAAATATTTAAATGTTTTCAGTACTTCTAATAGAAATACTTTACAAGTTGAAGTTACTGATGCTTATGGAAATAAGTCTTTAAAACAAAGTTTTTATTTCTATCTAATTGAATTAACTTTAAATTCTGACGCTACTCCTATTAAAAAGATTACTAAGGGAGATGCAACTCCTTATATGTATCCTTGTAAACCAATGGGCGGTGCAGGATTAGAAGATTTGTTTATTGAATTAAAATTAAGTCCTCTTGACAATCCTATGCAGGTCTTGCATACTGAGCAAAGAGCCATTAAAAATGTTAATACCAACTATAATTTTAATATTAGTTTTAATTCAATTAAAAACGCAGAGGGTGAGGATTTAATTACCCATGGTGTTTATTTATTAACTGCTCGTTTCTGCGGAAAAGTTCCTTTAACCACGAATGTGATTTCTTCTAACATTCAAAGTGTTCAAATCGCAGTTTATGATGATGAGGTCGGCACTCCATTAATTGCCACTAATTTTAAAGATGGATCAGTAATGCAGTATACTCCATTCACACTTCAATATATGATTGTTGATGAAAGTAATATTACTGAGGTTAATCCTTTAATCTATTATGGATTGAATTATTCTACTGAAGCGGCAAATTTAAATGAAATGAATACTTGGACACATACTTTTATTACTCCTGGTGTTTATGATATTGCTATTTAGTATGAAGGCGCTAGAACCCCATTAGGCACTTTAAGTGTAACATCTTATTCTGGTGATGTTCCTGTTATTGATGCCGACGCCGCAGAATTTTATTTAACTGCTCTTGGAAAGAGTAATACTTAGGCAGATAAAGATGTTTGGGAAAGCAAAGGTCATGCAGCAGTTTTTGAAAATTTCTTATGGGGTAACGAAAATGGATGGATCACTAACGAAGATAATGAGACTGCTTTAAAAATTACAAATGGAGCAAAAGTTGAAATTCCTACTTATCATCCATTTGCTACTGATGCTATTACAAATGGCTTAACCATTGAACTAGACTTTATGTTCTCTGGCGTATTAGACTATTCAAAACCATTGATTCATTGTTTATCTAAATATGAAGATAATGGAGAAGAAAGAATTTAGACTGGTTTTAACATTACCGGTCAGAAAGCCACTTTAAACTCTGCTTATTATAAAGCAACCACCACCGCTATTAACGGCGAAGAAGATGAAAGCGGTAATATTAATGAGCAGGATATGGCTTTGCAGGCATTTACTCAATATTTTAATGAGGATACTCGTATTCATTTAACTTATGTTATTGACCGCGTACCTGATTGGTCTTTAATTGGTAATAATTTTTATTTCGTTTACACTTACTTAAATGGTGTTTTATCAGGCATCATGAGACTTGATGTTGACGCTTAGAATAAAACTGCTGACTCTTTTAAAGATTATGTTGGCATTCCTTCTCATATGGTCTTTGACTCTACTTATGGAGATATTTATATCTATAATGTAAGAGTTTATCGCAATGCGTTAGATATGAGAACTATTATCAATAACTATATCGCTGATTTAACTAATATTGAAAAGAAAGTTGACCTTTATAAAGATAACAACATTTTCACAGCTGATGGTTATATTAATATTAAGGCAATTCAAGACCTTTCTTATTCCTGCGGAGTTCCTTACGTTCTTTTTAACGGCGGTAATCCAATGGAGAAGAAATTTAAAAATGCTTTTGCATTTGATGAGACTTATGCTTTACCTGTTACTAAATCAGATTATCGTTTCATGTCTATGAAAATGTATGATGTTGATGAAAAAACTGGTGAAACTTATCTTGCTATTGATGTGCCAATTAAAGCACAGAATGAAGAAAATAGTGAAGATATTGTTGAGAAATTTGATGATTTAGTAGCTGGTACTTCCTATCTTCCTAAACGAGGCGTTTAGGTCTATGGCCAGGGTACTTCTTCAATGGTTTATCCTGTTAAGAACCTTCGTTTGAAATTCGTACAAGAAGATGACTACCCTCAGGTTTATAAAGGAGCTTATCCTACTGAAATTGTTTGTTTCAAAGCTGACTTTATGGATTCTTCAAGTGCACACAATACATGCACAGGTAACTTAGTGTATGATATTTATCAGGCAATGAATTTGAAAACTCCTCCTCAGTCTTTTAAGATTGATAATCAAGGTAAAGAAGGCATTGCTAAGTATGACTTAGTTACTGCTATTAAGGGCTTCCCTATTGTCTGCTTCTATGCTCCTGGAGACAGTACTGATTATCAATTTATTGGAAGATATAATTTTAATCTTGATAAAGCAACTCCCGAACCTTTTGGTTTCGTACCTCAGAAGGTTTACACTGGAGAGACTGTTACTGACGAGGCAGGAAATGTTAGAAAAGTTGTTAATGTTTGTGGTTTAAAAACTGAAACAATTAATGGAAAAACTGTTCTGCCTATTGATGCCGAAGGAAAAGAAATTGAGAGAGATATTGTTCAGTGTTGGGAAATTCTTAATAATGACAATGGTTCTCCCACTAAATTCTTAAAGCTCAGAGATAAGAATGAAGATGGTACTGATAAATATCCTACATTCGATTCTTGTTTAAGAGCACAGAACGAAAAAGGCGATAAATATATTTGGATGGATTACTATGAAGATAGATATCCTGACGCAATTGTTGCTGGTGGTAAAAATCGTTTAGGCGATGAAGAAGAAGATCCATATGAACATTATGATGAAGATTTAAATAATGGTCTATTTAGAGTTGCAAATTGGATTAACTCTACTTCTACGAGAGACGGAGATCCTACTGGCCAATCATTAGAAGCTCCTGCTTTCTATCAAACCATGGATACCTCTTGGAATAGAGATAAAACCTATTATAATGCCGACGGTACAGAACATCCTATTACAACTAGTGAAGGAACTAAAATTGAAAATACCAATGGAGATGAAAATTCTTCTTTAACTAGTTTAGCAGTTAATAAAAATACTTTTATTGCTAAGATCGCATCTAATCACGAAGGTAAGTATGGAACATACGCTTTCTTGTACGATGATAATTGGTATTTAGATGGCGTTATTGTAAGTCTCGCTGAATATGGAATTAGTTTCACAGGAACTCCTGTGAAAGGAGTAGATGGTTTAACTGTTACTTATTTTGAAACTAATGATTGGACCAATGCCCTTTATGATAAATTTGAAGTTGATAATGCAACTTATAGATTGTCTAAGTTCAAAACTGAATTTACCCAGTATTTTGATATGAACTTTAGTTTATTCTATTATGTTATGACTTTAACTTTATTGATGATGGACTCTCGAGCAAAAAATATGATGCTTGCTTCTTGGGATCAAACTATTTGGTATCCTATTTTCTATGATATGGACACTATGCTTGGCATTAACAATACCGGCTTTAATAAATTTAGTTTTGACACAGAAGATGCTGAGGCTGATAAAGTCTTTAATGGATTTGATAGTGTTCTTTGGAATAACTTTAAAGCTTGCTTCCCCTCTAGAATTGCAGATTTCTATGCTAAAATGCGTGGAAGTATGACTTTAGCTAAATTACTTAAAACCTATAATGAAGATGGAACTGATGCTTGGAACGAAGCTTTCTGTTCTGCTGACGCATATTATAAGTATGAGCGTCCTTACGAAGAAGGATATTATGATGGAAAAGATGGACAATAGATTGCTCCTGGTACCATTTCTTATTTGTATGCCGCTTAGGGTAGAAGATCTAATCACCGTGCATGGTGGTTAAGTAACCGTTTAAATTATTTAGACAGTAAATATATTCCTACCACTTACGGCAATGAGAAGCCTTCTCAGGTTAATACATTCTCTTTCCGTGCTTATGCACTTCCTGAACAGAAGAGCACTCCGCAGGCAGAGGCATGTGTTGCTCAAACACCCCCAAATCATAAATTTGATTTGAAGGCATTAAACAATTCTTATCAATCTATTTTTATTGGTAATATTGTTTATGGCCCTGTCTATACCACAGCAGGACAAACTGTAACTCTCGGTCCAGAAGAAGTTAAGCACGAAGTTGAATCTTATATTCTCAATCCTCAGCTAATTGCCGATTTAGGTGATTTGTCTGATAAATATATTGGATCTTTGAACTTCCCAGGCGTTCAAACTCGTTTAACAGAGTTAAAGTTTGGCCGTTCTAGTAGATCTCACCCAACCACTTATAACAATTATTATAATAATCTTTTAAGCGCATTGAACTTAGGTGAGTCATGTCCATACTTACAGAAAATAAATATTGCTCGTTGCACAGGATTAAAGACTGTTAATTTCACCAGTTGTCCTCGTTTGCAGATTTTAGACGCTGAGCACAGTAAATTAACAGGCATTAGTTTCCCTGCAAACTCTATTTTACAAGAGATTTATTTGCCTGATACATTAGAGACTTTAACTCTTACCAATCAGCCTTATTTGCATACTATCCAATTTGATACTTCAGCAAGTAGATTGACAAAAATTGAGTTAGAAAACGTGCCAAGCTGTAATACTTATAGCTTAGTAAAGCAAGTTTTTAATTCTCAAAATGCGAAGTCTTTCTATTTAACCAATATTAATTGGGAGATTGCCGATGAGCAGATTGCTACCGAAAACGGCAAACTAGTTGGCATTGATATTTTAGATACTTTGCTATCTGAAAAAGCATACGCAAAAGAAGGCTATACTAAAGCTCAGGCCATTTCTGGTACTATTACTATTAATATTCCTGAGGTTAAAGTTAATGAATATGAAATTTATGAGAAGTATAAGAAAGATTTCCCAAATGTGATTATTCAATATGGTGATGCTATTGGAGAAATTGTTACTGCTTATGATTTAGTATTTATGACTTCTAATGAAGATGATGCTATTATTCATTATCAGGTTAAAACATCTAGTGATCAAAATCTCACATTAAAAGAGTTAACCTCTGCTAATGGACCTACCGGTGAAGATATGAGAGTGCCAAGCCGTGCAAGTACTCAATCTCACGATTATCAATTTACCGGCTATTGGATTGATCAAAATGGCGTTTTCTACAAAACCGATAAAGCTACTGTGAATAAGCCAAATGCAGAAGATTTTAATACTTTCTCTGATTATACTTCAAATATGACTTTCTATCCTGAATATGAGTAGACTGATAGATATTATGAAGTTAAGTTCTATGATTATGATGGAAACATTGTTTTACAAAATGGTGAAGAAACATGGTCTGTGAAGTATGATGAAGTTTATGATGGTCCAATTAAAAACTTCTTATATAGAGATGACTCTAATTTGGCAGACAACTTGAGATATGGATTTAAGGGCTGGTCAGGTACTAATTACGGAGATATTACTGTGGTTAATCCTGAATATATCGATATTACAACTTATCGTGTAACTGGACCTCTTGTTCTATATCCTCATTATGTTGTTGAAGATGCTCGTCAGGTTCCTTCTAGCCTAGAGTATTTTGAAGTTACTGGTAGTACTATTGGATTGAAAGAAGAATATAAAGAAACCTTGTAGGGTAAAATTACAATTCCTACAGTTAATGGCGTAACTCAAATTAAAACTTCTGCTTTCAGTAAAGGTTCTAATACTCAATCTAAAATTACACACATTTATTTCTTATCTGATAGCGGTATTGCTACTATTAATATGAGTGCATTCTCATATTGCAAAGAATTAAAAGTTGTAGAATTACCTGACACTGTTAGAGTTATTGATGGTTATGCATTTACAGATTGTATTAACTTAAAAACAGTTAATTTAAATAATAGTATTATTACTATTAATGGAAATGCATTTTCCGGATGCAAGGCTTTAGAACTTACTTCTTTGCCATCTAATTTGATTACTCTTGGACAGGGTGCCTTTATGAGCTGTGGCTCTGGACTTCAATTAACTTCTATCCCTGCTGGAATTGAAACACTTGAGTCTTGGACATTCTCAAATTGTCCTAATGTAAAGATTTCTATTTTCGGTAGTAATAATGGAGAAAATAGATTAAAAACCATTGGAAATAACTGTTTCTATAATGCAGGTAATGGTACATTTGGTCCTAGTGTTACTGATATTACTTTTAACTCTAGTATTAAGAATATTGGAGTTTAGGCATTTGCAGGTTATGCTATAAATACTTTAAAATCTGTTTATTTTGCTGAAGACTTCTTAACTAACCCTGTTATTTATGGTTATCCATTAGATAATAAAGATCCTAATGGTCAATGCGTTGGTTTTGATTTTGATAAGCTTGATGAAGGCAGACTTGAAGTAAATGTTTAAGGAGGATATTTATGACTAAGATTAAAAAGTATAAATACCTTGGCCGAAACGGCGTTTTAGTTACTCGCATTCTTATTGATGGAGTAAGAAATATTCCAATGATGACTTTGACTGCCGATGAAGGCAAAATTCTCACAAATGGAGAGACTAGAACCTATTCTATCACTGTTGAGAGTGAAGAAGTTAGTCTTTGGAGAGAAGTTCCGGACAAAGTAAATTAATTATGTGATAAAAAAATTAAAATTATTAGAGAGGATGAAATAATCCTCTCTAATAATTTTTAAAAATTTTTGAGAAAGGATGATATCGAGTGATTACTGCTATTAAAAATGAAAATATTGACGCTTATAAAGCCTTATTTGATGAAGCTTCCGATATTCTTAGAGGATATAAAAGAGTAAGAACTTATAATGCAGATGTTATTCAATATTTCCGCAAGAATGATAAGCCCACTGGTGCAGCAGATTTATTTCTTCCAGTAGAAAATATTAATTCTTTAAAAACTTTTGCTACGGCTCTTAATGACTATGAAATTCTTTATGTTTAGTCTGAAAAGGGTCCTGTAGAAGGATATGATCCAATGTCTAATATTACCACCTTAGAAGAATATTTCAGTTGGTTGAAGACACTTAGTGATATTAATAGAAAATATACTGTACTCCCTCTTGATAAAAATTCATATTTTTAGATTAATGCTAATACTCGTGCCATTACAATTCCCGCTTCTTTTAAGAAGAATGGCGTCGCTGTTCAAAGTGACGATTTAGCAGAAGTTTTATATTTCAAAATTGATCGTTATTTTGATTATATGGACTTGAATAATACTGATATTTTTATTCAATGGGAGACTCCAAAAGGCCCTGATGGAAAAGTTGTTAAATCAGTTT
>JAEIGA010005577.1_pt1 | contig 19221 bp, 10 predicted proteins | sample 9270691 | NCBI WGS metagenome assembly JAEIGA01 (sample SAMN17057246, study PRJNA624740) | gut metagenome | biome: biome; isolation source: fecal sample | host: Bos grunniens | place: China: Xizang | collected 2019 | reverse complement strand
GATCTTCGCTCTCAGGGCGGAGCGCTTTTCGCTGTACAGGTCGAAAAGGGCCTTGTCACCGTAGGCGCCCTGAAGCTTCCGGATGCGCTCGCGCTCTTTCAGCAGGGTGGCGTGGCGTGCTTTGTTGTATTCCGCATAGCGCAGATATCCCACGTCGTCGTTGGCAAGACCGTTGGGACTGGTAGGCAGGAAACCCACAATGGAATGCTGCCTGCGCAGCAGATCCAGCAGCACCGTGGCGGCGCGCCAATTGTTTTCGTCACCGACCCGGGTATATTCCGAGGCCACCAGACAGATTCTGTGCTGGATCGCGGCAGGGCGCTGGGCATTCTCCTGAGCGAAGAGTGCCGCGTTTTCCCGGGCAGCCCGGCCGTTGCTCAGACCTCTGATTCCGATATAGCCGAACTGCAGGATCGCATTGGTGGTTCTGTTCAGAACAAGATCCATGGTTTCCTGGAGCTTTTTCAGAATTTTCGGAAGCTCCGGAGGAATCTGCTGCTGGAAATCCAGAAAAGCTGCCATGACACACTGATTCTTGGCGATTACACCGTGCTTTTTTTGGATCGCCTCCAGAACCGTATTTTTCACCTGCTCATAGCTGCTGGAGGGATCCAGTTCAACCCACAGGGCAGTGTCGGCGTCGATGCGGTCATCCCATTCTTTTTTCAGGATATCCCTCTGATCGTCTTTTAAAAAGCACAGTCCCAGCAGGGACATATGCACGGTATCAATTTTTGTAATGGGCATTCCGGTTTCCTCCCGCAAATATTAGGTCGCCCCTGCCGGGGTTTCCCGGCAGGGGAGTATGTTTTTTAGGTGATCTGATCCCACATCTTTGCGTAGCAGTAGAACTTGCAGATCTCAGGCAGCAGCTCGGCCTGGATCTTCAGTGCGGCCATCTTGTTGACAAAGCCGGTGGAAGGCGTCTCTTCGGGATTTGCCAGATCAACGCCGTAGCTCTCCAGGAGCTCGCATTCCTTGGTCAGCTTGCCGTCAATCTGCTCGAAGGTTGCCTGCAGCAGGTCAGGATCCTTGAACTGCATGATCACATTCTGTGCCTTGGGCAGCAGAGCGTCCACCAGCTTGTGGTATTCTGCTTCGCCTCTGGAGTTCAGAATGCGGTGCAGAGCGAAGAGCTCAAAACCGCTGCTGAACAGTGCAGCCTCTCTGGGGTTCCGGAACTGCATCTGCTTCATCATCATGGGGGACAGGTTGGCCAGGATGGTATCGTCATCCTCGTTCTTCCAGACACCGTTGTTGTCCCGGTAGATCAGGTGGGACTGCATAATGCGGATCAGCTTGGCGGGAAGCAGGGAACGGTCGATTTCGATGTTCACTTCTTCCACGATCTTGCTCCACTGTTCCATCAGCTCTACGGTTTCCCGGATCTCCTTCAGCATGGGACGGTGTGCATAGAGGACACGCTTTGCATAGGTCCATGCCCACTCATCGGTGCTGCGGGGAGTTTCGCACTGGCCGGCTCTGTCAAGGAGCACGGGACGGACCAGGTTGTCAAACTCGCTCTTTGCCACGGCCTTTGCCAGAGCCTTGCCGGTGGGCAGGTGGCCCATGGCATCCACGGGAGTCAGGGCAAACACGTCAAACTTCCAGTCATGGAATTTGTCGAAATGTACGCGATAGTAGCAGTGGCCCTTGGGATTGGAATCGCTGAAGATGACACCCAGTTCCTTTGCCTTTTCCAGCAGCTTGTCGATTTCCAGACGGATCTTGCCTTCATAGGGGATGCCGCCTTCTCTCATCTTGGTGGGATCCTCTTCGGGGCAGATGGAGGGATAATCGAACCAGGAGGAATTATCCACATAGTAAGAGGAGCCGTCGGGCTTTACTTCCAGACGGATGTCGGGAGATCTGCCGTGAAGCAGGTTATTGACCTGACCCTTCCGGATGAGGTACTGGCGCTCCCAATCTTTCAATTCCTTCAGCTGATACAGCTCGAAGGGAGCCACCATGCGGTACATCATAATGGAGTCGGCATACATGGATTCATAGGGCTCCTCAAAGCCACGCTTTTTGACCTCGTTCTTGAGAGCGGTTGCGATGGCAGAGTCCAGGTTGGCGGGATACACCAGATACTTATGAATCTGTGCGCCTGCGGTGCTGCCGTTAAACAGCAGACGGCTCTGGGCATCCAGTCTGTCCACAATGTCTGCAGCAAACTGGTGGAAGGGGACGTTCTGCTGGATTGCCTCAAAGACCTTCTGGATGGAAACATCCATGTTGAAGTTGACGGTTTCGGTCATGCACTGGTCGAACATCTTACGGGCGGAAACGGGCTGTGCCTCGTCCCGCAGGTAAATGGCATCGGAAGCCACCATGATCAGGTTCTCGTCCACTTCCAGCCATGCCTGGGGATCGGCGAAGAAGCTGTCCACCAGCGCCTCACGGATCTTCTGGCCGCTGATGGTGGCGGCAATCCGCTGGGCTTCGTCCTTGATCCAGCGGTGAGCACTCTGGTTCAGTGCGGCGATGTTGACATCGGTGTGACCGCTCTTGATCTCACGGAAGGCATCGTAATCTTCCAGATTGCTGCTGTAGGCCTTGTAGCCCTTTGCCATGGTGGACAGAATGGCGCCGAAGGCCTTTACCTGCTCGGCCAGAGACTGGGAGGGTTCTGCCAGCTTCTGCTCCAGCGCATGGAACTTGCCCAGAACGTGCTCCCGGCGCTTTTCGTTCACGCAGGTGTTTGCCCAGAAGTTCACTGCCTGGACCCAGTCGTTGGCCATGTTCTGGCCGTGGGTCATGCGTCTGACCAGGCTGGCATCGGAGATATCCTTGAATCTGCGTTCCACATCGGATCTTGCCTTGTCAGCGGTGGGCCAGGACTTGGCAGCGCCGGTGGCATCCCGGCCTTCCACCAGGTTGGCCAGCATCCGCTTGATGCCAACGCCGTCATAGCCGTTTTCGGGGATAAAGGTACCCATATACAGGTTCCAGAAAGCCATGGGACCGTCCTTCATCACATAGGCTTTTACGTTGCTGCGGAACTGGTTGAAGGCTTCCACAAGCTTCTGATCCAGGGCATCCCGCATGGGGGTGCCGGTCATGCGGGCCACATAGCTGTCCACGATCCGCTTCAGATCGGCGGTATACTTGTTGCTGAGAATGTCGCTGAAGGTGACATTTTCCAACTGCATCTCCTGCAGGAAGCTGAATTCAGCGGTGAGATAGCTTCTCAGGAAATTGGTCACGGGCAGGAGCAGTTCTGCTGCTTTTTCGGTGCCGGCCTTGGCGGTCATCAGTTCGCTGTCGCCCAGGAAGGGGAGGAGCGTTTCGCCGGTTGCGGCCATCTGAGCCCGGGTCTGGGCACTGACAGGTTCCAGACCGGCGCGGTCGCAGGCGGTTGCCACGGCATAGGCCTTTACGATCTGCTGGGGAGCCTGGGCAGAGGCGAAGCCCATGGCGCCGAAGGCCTTGGGGAACTCGTGGTAGGAATCCTTGGCCTCCTTGTCGGGGTTCATGGTATCGGGGTGCTTGGTGCCTCTGTACTGCATGGCGTTATTAGCAAAGGAGTCCACCATGAACTGATCCTGGGCACCGGTGATCATCTTGCCCAGGATGCTGACGAAGAATTCTGCCACGGTGGAGCGGGCAATGGCCTCACTGTTCTCGGCAGCACCTTCGGAAGTGCCCACCAGATAGGGAAGATGGAAGAAATCGGTGGTGGAATCCATAAAGAGCTCGGGAGCGCCGGGGTCGTTATAGTACCACTTTTCGGAGTAGCCGGGACGCATATACATACCCTGGAAGTAATTCAGCTCCTTCAGGGATGCGTAGCCGTTTGCCTTCAAGGATCCTACGAAATCCTGCTCTGTGGCGATGGAGGTCTTGCCGGTGAGGGTATCGGGTAGGAACAGCATGGCGTAAATTTTGACATTGCCGCCGTCGCCCAGAGCCTTCCGGATCAGAGCGGGCATTTCCAGGAAGCTGCCGCTGCCGGTGCCGCCGCTGATGCCGCCGATCACATAGACTGCATAGTTACCGGCGCCGCGAAGAGAGTTCTTTCTGGCAGCCAGTTTGTTAAAGATCTCCACATCCACAGCCTTGCCGGTTTCCTTGACCTGATCGTGGAGCTTTGCCTTACCCAGCAGGCGCTTCTGACCGGAGCCGGGACCGTTGGGGTCGGTGATCTTGGCGGCCTGGTCAGGATCCAGGAACCGGTGCCATGCGGGGGGATATTTGCCGGGGGTATTGAGTCGATCGCCAATGTCGCTGCGGGTGGTGCAGATATATTCGTCGTCCGTGAGGTTCTCTGCGTTAGAAAGCTCGTGTTTGTCGGAGTCGATGCCCAGGAAAGCAATATAGTCCTTCCAGCTGGGATCCAGCTTGTCGGAAATGGTGCGCTTGACATAATTGATGGTCTTCACACCGGTGCCGCCCAGACCAATCAGGATGGTGCGGTTGGTGGAGTCCGGAGGAATCTTGGTGGAGCTGGTAGCGATTCCGTCAGCTACGTCCATTTTTTCGGATGCCAGAAGGGTCTTAAAGACGCTCTCGTCTTTGTACTGTGTCAAACTGCTCATATACATTCTCTCCTTGTTTTTGTTGATAGTTTGAAAAGGCAGTGGTTATTTGCCTGCGGAACTCATGGTAATGATCAGCACGTTGGAGATGCCGAAGGCATCGGTCATGCGGATGGTGAACTGAACACGGCCGCCGGTGATCTTTGCCTTCTTGCTGCAGATCCGGCCCAGATATTCCACGGTAACGGACTGGCTCTTGGGAATGTTGTCCACGATGAAGCCGGTGCTGCCGAAGGTAATGCCCTTGATCTGAATGTTCCGGACCGCGGGATCCTGCAGGTAACCGGAAATATTTGCGACGCCGTTCTGATCTTCCGCGAATCTGTTGATCTGGGTGATCATTTCGTGGAACATGAACTTCTTCTTCCGGCCGCAGGGCAGGGAAGAACTGATTCTGACAGTTCCGGCCTCGACATAGGCACCGTTCTCCTCATAGGTGATTTCCCAGAGGCCCTTTGCGCGGGTGCTCTTGGACAGGAAAATGATGGTCAGGATAATCAGCACGATCAGGCCGGCAGCCAGAGCGAACCAGATCCAGTTGTCCTTCCAGAATTCAACCTTGCCGTTCTTCACATTAACGGGAACGGTGATCTCCAGTGTGTCGGTCACTTCGTCGCCGGCGTACTGCTTGGCAACGATGGTCAGGGTGGTCTTGCCCAGCTCCTCACCGGAGGCCTTCAGCTGCAGCACATTGCTGCCTTCTGCGTGGGTCATTTCCAGCAGGCCGGAAACGGTATCCTCGGAAACGGTGTACTGAATGGGAACATTCTCATAGTCGGAGAAATACGCGTTCAGATCGCATTCCCAGTTCAGCCGTTCGTCGGACTGGAAGAAGGGGAAGTGGTCGGTCCAGACTTCGATGGACTTAATACCGGTGCAGTTCATGGGTGTGTTCTGGATTTCCATTTTCACCGGGAGGGTCAGAGTTTCGCTGCTGCCTGCTTCGATCAGTACCAGGTTTGCCTCGAACTGACCGGGCTTCAGACCGGCCTTGACCCAGACGGCATCGGAGTTCTCACGGAAACCGGACTCAAAGACGGGAATGTTGACGGCTCCGTTTTCCAGGACCTGCTTGAAGTCTCTCAGCTCGAAGGTCATGATGTCGCCGTCTTCTTCGGTATACAGAGTGCCCAGAAGAATGTCAGGCTCCAGTTCCATGTTCACATGACCCTCCAGAGAAAGGGGGCCGGTGACAGTCAGTACGGGAGGACGGTTTCCGGCAATGAACCAGGTGGAATTACTTTCCTTCTGGCCGGTACGGTACATGTCGTTCTTCTCGATGCCCACAGCAAGACGGAAGTTCTTGTCGCTGGGGATGGTGGTTTCATTCAGCTTCAGCTTGTAGTGGTAGCCGTTGTCGCCGATGGACATGCTGTCCTTGAACAGGACATTGTCCTGGGAATCATAAGCATACAGCACCGCAGCCTGCTTTTCGTAATATCCCCGCTCTACCTCGTCGGTGGTGCTGACCTTGAAGTCGGCATAGGAGAATGCGGCATTGATGGTGATTTCCTGATCACGGGCAACAGCAACGGGCTTTTCTCCGCCTACAGGATCAGTGGTCATGACCAGATCCATCTCCTGCAGGGAACTGTCATATACCAGAATGGAGGTTTTGGAGTTCTTGTCGCCGTAGGCCTTGAGCACATAGTCGCCTGCCTTGGGAGCGAGCATCTTCAGGCAGTAATAAACACCCTGTTCCACAGTGGCCATCACGGTGGGAGGATTGCCGATCTCCTTGTTCAGATCGTTTTCGGTGACGGTGATGATGGGCTCATTGCTGCCCTTTTTGTAGATCTCAACCTTATGAATGTTGAGCGCTTTTCCGGGCTCGGAACCGGCCACAACAATGTTGGTTTCGGAGCTGAGCATGGGGATGGAGAATTCGTGCTCTGCGATACCGGACTTCAGATCCACCTTTTCCTGAAGTCCGTTCTTGTTCTCCATGAAATGGTTGAAGATCTCCAGGAAGTGACCGCAGATCTCCACGGCGCTTTCGCTCTTCATCTTGCCGTTTGCGTAGCCGGAACCCTTGCTGATCTCGTTCAGCAGGCCGTCATCCCGGTCCCTGCCGAAGTTGGTGTCGATGCAGTAAATAGGCCATTCTTTGGTATCGGCCTTCTCGATGACCCAGGTCTTCAGGGATTCGCTCTCACTGGCCTCACCGGAGGTCATTTCGCCGTCGGTCAGAAGAACGACACAGCCGTTGCCGGGCTTGGTGCCGTTGTGCTCCAGGGTGTCCAGAGCGGCGGCCAGAGCATGGGTAATGGGGGAGCGCTGACCGATCAGTCTGGAGGCAGCGCTGATTTTGTCTTTAAATGCCTGCTTCACAGCCAGGTCATTGGCACCGGAAAGCTCAATGACATTGTGAAGTGCTTTGAAATCATCTGCGGTTTCCCGGGCGAAGAGATAGGGGAACATGCCCTTTCTCTCGTATTCCTCCATGTCATCCATAAAATCCTTGGAGAAGGTGTAGACATTGGGAGACGCGCCGGCCTTGCTGATGGTGATCACGGAGACTCTGGCGTTTTCCACAGGAATCAGGTCCACAAACATTTTGCATGCGGAAATGGCCAGTGCTCTGTCGTCTCCCTGGAGAGAACCGGAGCAGTCCAGAACCAGAACAAAGTCAGTGGAATCCACAGCGGGAGCTGTCGGGACCAGAGCCGCCTCTGCACTGGCGGGTACTGTGCTCAGCAGCAGACAGGCTGTCAGCAGAACACAGAAAAAGCGATACATTCTTTTCAAGAGAAATCTTCCTTTCGCCGTTTTTCAACGCCTTTTCTTATTGCGGGATGCACAACAGTATATCATCCCATTAAATTTATACTTGTAAATTATACACTATTTCTACATGGGTTGTCAACAAAGCATTCATAGTTTTGTCACATTTATCAAAATACGGTCGGATTTTGGTAGACGAGTAAAAAATAAACACATCCGGTACTACACAAACGGAGAATAATCTGATATAGTTTAATCAGAAAACAAAAACAAGGAGGCGCTTATGTTTTGCAGAAATTGCGGTTTGCTGAATGAGACCGATGCGACCCGTTGTGTCAGGTGCGGCGGGGAACTTTCGCGGTGGGACAGGAAAAGCGGAAGAATCTTTCTGCTGGTGATCGCGCTCTTGCTGGCTATCGTCATTGGTGTAGGCGTACTGCTTTATGGGATGCTGGCAGATAAAACGGAAGAAATTCTGCAGGAACACCCGAAGGCGGAACTGACAGCGCCTGTGGAGCAGATGGAAACTGTGGAGATCCGGCAGGTACTTCCCTGCGGAAACGGGTCTGTGGCGGTTGTGTACACCGACGGTACGGTGCGCCTTTCCGGGAATGACGAATTTGCCGCAGCGGTGTCCGGCTGGACTCAGGTGGCGAAGCTCTATTACCGGGAGCAGTACATCTGGGAGAACGGCGCGGACCGTACGGAGATCAGCTACATCGGCCTGAAGGAAGACGGTACGGTTCTGACAACAGACGGCAGCCTGTCCGGCTGGAGCAACGTGAAGGAGATTTACGACTACTGGCAGGGCGTTGTGGCGGTGACCCATGACGGCCGGGTGCTGGCGGAAGGCGGCTGGGAGGATCCTTCTTTCCTGACGGATCTGACGGATGTGGATGTCCTGGTTCCCGGGGATCTTCAGGCAGCCTGGGGCTGTCTGAAAAAAGACGGCACTGTAGTGTTTGTGTCCGACATGGACGGTATTTGTGCGTATATGCCCCAGTGGAGCAATGTAAAGGAACTGAGAAATTCCGGCCATGGCTTCTATGTACTGAAAAATGACGGAACAGTAGACGCGGAGATTGAAGATTACTTTGATGGACTGACCGGTGCGGTGATGGTTACGGACTGGAGAGACTGGATCTTCGGAATCTCTCCCGACGGTCAGCTGCTGACCCACAACGGCGGCAGCATTTATCCCAATACCGGCTGTATGATGGTGGATGAACCCGGTTTGCCCTATTATGGAGAGGAAGCGGATATCCGCCGGTTCAATCAGGTCAGGGATATTATCCAATCCTTCGGTCTGGTGATACTCAACAAAGACGGCACTGCGGAGCATATCGGTGACTGTCCCCATTGGGAGATTTCTTCCTGGAAAAACATTGAGAGCATCCATGCGCTGACCAATTATGATGGAGACGCGTATTACTTATACGGTATCCAGCGCAATGGCAGTGTTGTCAGAAACCGCTATGACTGGCAGCAGGATGAACAAACCGTAGAAGAGCAGTACCGGGGCTGGCAGCTGCAGGAGCTCTATGTGGGCGACGGCGGCGTGGTGGGCCTGACCCCGGAGGGCAAGCTGGTGGGCGACGGCATCTACGAAACTGTGGATTTCTCCGTCTTTGACCGGTAACGGGAAAGAATACAAGAAATATACCTCCTGCAACGGGATTCCCTTGCAGGAGGTTTCCGCTTTTTGGATGGGTCAATCATACCGAAAAAACGGCAAAAGCCGGTCGCTCCGGAGGCGACAAGTGAATGAAAAACGGCCTGCCGCGGATTTTGCGGCAGGCCGTTATGTATTCTGGATCAATATTCCCGGACAACGCCCCGGACGATGCCGATGATCTGGGCATGGGTGCCGTCAATGGGGTCGTAATTGTCGTTTTCCGGCATCAGCCATACCTGGCTGTTCTTCCGCAGGAGGCGCTTGACGGTGGCTTCATCTTCGATCCGTGCCACCACGATCTGGCCGTTGTCGGCACTCTGCTGGGGGCGGACGACGACCTTGTCCCCATCCAGAATACCGGCGTTGATCATACTGTCGCCCCGGACCCGGAGGGCGAAGCAGCCGGGCTCTGCCCAGGGCATGGTGCCTTCCTGATTTTCCACAGCCAGAATGGGAATGCCGGCGGTGACCACGCCGATGACCGGGATCTGACCGGGACGGGCGCCGGTGACCAGAGCGCGCTTGCGGCCCTTGGCGCCGGGAGACTGCAGCAGTCCCTTATCCTGAAGCGCCTGCAGATGATAGCTGACGGAAGCGGTGGAGCGCAGACCCACGGCAGCGCCGATCTCCCGGACGGAGGGCGAATAGCCGTTCTCCTGAATGAACTGGTTTACATAATCCATGATCAATTCGGCTTTGTTGCTGGTTCTGGGCATGGGGATTCCTCCTTGTGGCGGGGAAGTGTTCTGATAATTTAGGGTATTATAGCACAAACATTCGAAAAAGAAAAGGGATTTTTCGAAAAAACTTTCGCAAAAAAGCGCAGATCAGGCTGATTCCGGAGGGGTGGATTCCCGCAGGGATGCCACAGCCAGCTCCACAAAATCCCACACCGGGGGTTCCAGCCATTTGTCGTAATAGATACACATATACAGAGGCTGGTGCCAGTTGCGGATGGGAACAAACCGGCCACCCGGCCGGGGGTGAACACATCGGTCCGGCACAAAGGCAATGCCGACCCCCGCTTCCACCAGATCCAGTGCCGACTGGGCGGTATCTACGGTACAGAGCACGCTTTCGTCGGCCGGGGTTCCGGTGGCCCATTCCTGAAAACTTTTGCCCACATTGTAATTGATGACGATCTGGGGCTCGTGGACGATCTGCGCCGGTTCCAAAGCTGTGCAGTCCGCCAGAGGATGATCTTCCGGCAGGGCGGCATAATAATCCCGCTGTCCCAGTTTCCGGAAATGGAGGCTTCTGTCCCGGTCGGTGGAGTCCACAATGGCCATGTCCAGCTTTTCCTGGCGCACCATGTCCATGAGATTTTCCGCGGAGCTTTCCGTCAGATGAAAGCGGACCCGGGGATTCAGCCGGGAGTATTCCGCGATTTTTTGGGCAACCAGACCCTTCAGGGTGCCGGAGACATAGCCCATGCGTATGACGATGGGGGCGCTGACACGGCTGTCCCGGAGCATCAGGGATGCAGTGTGCAGCTCCTGCAGGGCGGCATCCACCTTTTCCTGATAGAATTTGCCTTCTTCCGTCAGGCGTATATTCCGTCCCACTTTTTCAAAGAGCTTCACGCCTCCAAGGGCGTTTTCCAGATTGTGAATGGCGCTGCTGAGGGAAGGCTGGGAAATGCCCAGCCGGGCAGCGGCAACGGTATAGTGCTCCACTTGGGCCAGTACGGAAAAATATCGGAGAACGTTGTAATTCATATGCCACCTCCGGGAATGCATAGGTTTTATCTATTGATAGAATAGCACAAAGGGCCGCGGATTGGCAAGGGAAAAAGAAAAGGCTGTCCTTCGCCAAACCAAGCAAAAGGGAGGGCAGATGCCCTCCCTTTTTTGCATATTATACGAAAAAACCCGAATGAATTACATCTTCCCCCACATCTAGCGATTTTTCTGCCGCTGCATACGCCACATCTTGTGTTTCGACAGCATTTGCGCTCCGGCAGTGCTATGATGGGGTCATGTTCAGCGGACTCAGGCGCAGCACCGCTGCCGTGGCGTCATCCTCTCCGGCGTCTGCGGCCCGGTCCAGGATTCTGGCTGCCAGCTCCCCGGGCGGCCAGTCCGGTGCCAGATCCCACAGGTGCAGATCCTCCCCGGCTCCCGCACCGTCGCTGAGCAGAATCAGCACTTCTCCCCGGCGAAGGGACAGCTTCCGTACCGTTTCTCCCGGCCCGTTTACGGACAGGCCCGGCGGTGGGGCAGCTGTCCCGATTTTTTCTGCTTTTCCCCGGGTCAGCATCCAGCTGGGGGCCGCGCCCCATTTGTAAATATGGACATGTCCCGTATCCAGGTGCACTTCCGCCAGATCCACAGTTACGGCACCGCCGAAGCCCCGGAGAACCAGCAGACTGTTTACCGTTTTCAGAGCATGTTCCGGGGGGAAACCGGCGGTGAGCATCTGCCGCAGGACGGATGCGGCTTCCTGTCCCTCCCGGGCGGCGCCCAATCCGGTGCCCATGCCGTCGCAGAGCAGAAGAAAGTACCGGCAGCCGCTTCCGGAGAAGGCCAGACACTGATCCCCGTTGGCCCGCTCTTTTCCCCGGGAGCGGGCGGAGACTTCCACCCGGAACTCTGCCTGCTGCCGCTCTGCCCGCCGGGGAAGCCGGTCGGCAAGCGCGCGCAGATACTCTTCCAGAAACCGGTACTGCTGCTGAAGGGCTTCCCGGTATTCCTGCCGGCGCAGCCGGTCGGCCTTCATGGCCTTGCGCTGTTCCTGTGCCCGGCGAAGCTCCGGCAGGAGCCGTCCCTGCTTCCGGCAGTCCGCTTCCAGGGGCGCATCCAGATGATGCACCGACAGCCCTTCCCGCTGCGGACAGCTGCGCCGGAGGGAGCAGCCGTCGCAGGCCCGGGCGCGGGCCTTGTCCAGCAGTGCCTGTTCATCTATGGGCGGCGGATCCGGCTCCGGAAGAAGCTGACGCAGAACGGCCATCACTTCTGCCCCCAATTCCAGCCGAACCTGAGCGGCTCCGGTTTCTCCCCGGCGCCGGGGAATATCCGGTTTGGGTGGGAGGACCGCGGCCAGGGTACCGCCAAGGGCCAGCCCCGGCAGTGGGGTCAGATCCCGGATGCCGCAGGCAAGCATCACGGCGATACAGGCAGCGGCGGGAGCGGCGTAATGCTGCCACCGCTTTCCGAAGGGGATCATCCGGATGAAATACCCCAGGCACATCACCGCAGCCATGGGGAGCGGCGTGATCCTTGCCAGATCCAGTGCCATTCCCGCCAGGGCTGCCCCGGGGAAGGCTCCGTATACGGTCAACAGCCCCGCCGCCAGATAGCCCAGCCCGAAAGGCCCCAGCCATACCCGGGCCAGACCCAAGATGCCGGCGGCCATGGCCAGCCAGTCCGTTACCGCATCCCGGCACCGGGCCGCCTGGGTAAAAAGCACGCCGGAAAGGAATGTAATTCCCACTGCCAGAAAATCTGACGGCAGCGGCGTATTCACCCCCAGCAGAAACCGGAACACCACCGCCGTTACCGCCGTCAGCATGGCGGCAATGGCCGGGATCATGAGCGGCTGCGCTTTTGCTTCCTCCCGTTTTCCCAGCAGCAGTGCCAGCAGGCCTCCCGCTGCGGCCCAGACGATCCCCGCTTTTCCGGAACTGCCCCAGAAGGCCGGGTAACCGGCCATGGCGCCCAGACTCATGACCAGCGCCCGCCAGCCGGTGGCCGCCGCGATCATCCCCATAGCCAGGGGCTGGGGACTGTCGCCCAGTCCCGCCGCGCTGAGCAGGAAGCCGCTGCCTCCGAAAAACAGCACCATGGAGCAGCCCCGAACCTTCGGATCCAGCGCAAGGCGCTGCAGACTCCGTCTTCCCCGCCGCAAATAGGTTTCCACCATCATGTTTGCACCACTGCCTTTCCTTTGTGATGGCTGCATCCTATCACAGCGGAAAAAATAATGCTGTCGGAAAGGCAATGGGATGAAAGATTCTTGCATCGGGGGTGGCTGCGGTGTATAATAATGATACGATAGCGATGGATCCCCATTGCGGAGAATAACCCCAAGGAGGTTTTTATGGGACGGGAATTTGAACTGAAATATCGGGCAACGATGGAACAGATCGATGCCATCCGCGCTTTTTACGGTGATTTTGAATCTATCTCCATGGAAACCACCTATTATGACACCCCTGCCGGAGACTTTTCCCGGCTGCGGTGGACCCTCCGCCGCCGACTGGAAAACGGCCGCTCTGTCTGCACCCTTAAGGTGCCGCTGAGCGACGGAAGCCGGGGAGAATGGGAAACGGAAATGGCTTCCATAGAAGAAGGCGTGGAAGAATTGTACAATCTCAGCGGCAATGACCGGTTCCGGGAGCTCTGTTCGGCGGGGGTGATCCCCACCTGCGGCGCCCGGTTTACCCGGCTGGCAAAGCTGCTGGCCCCGGAGGGCGCCACCGTGGAGCTGGCGCTGGATGAAGGCTTCCTTCTGGGCGGCGGACGGAAACAGCTTTTTGCCGAGGTGGAAGTGGAATACAAATCCGGCAGCGAGGAAGCCGCGGCTGCCTTTGCCGGAGAACTGGCAGAAACATATGCGCTGATCCCGGAGCCCAGAAGCAAGATCGCCCGGGCACAGGCCTTACTACAGACACAGGAGACATAACAATGCCCAATTTACAATCCCTCTTTTCCACATATGACCGGCTGGTGCTGTTTGACACCGAAACCACCGGCCTTGCCTATGCCCGGGATGAGATCATTGAATTTGCCGCCGTGGTGGTGGAACAGGTGAACGGTGTTCCCACGGTGGTTCAGGAATATGACGAGCTGATCGCCCTGTCCCCCGGGGGCTATGTGCCCCTGAATATTCAGGAACTGACAGGCATTTCCACCCAGGATCTGCGGGAACGGGGACTGCCCAAGACCCGGGTCTGCCGGGACATTGCGGAAATGATCCGGGGCAATACCCTGCTGCTGGCCTACAATGCCCATTTTGATCTGAGCTTCCTTTTCTATATGCTGCTCCGGGACGGTGACCCCACCATCCTGAAGGGCAAGGATAAGCTGGATCTGCTGACCGTATACAAGGACCGCCGCCCCTATCCCCACAAGCTTTGCTCCGCCATCGAGGCCTACGGCCTTACCGGAAAGGTGGTCAATTCCCACCGGGCTGTGGATGATGTGATTGCCACGGTGGCGGTCATGGAAGAGATGGAAAAGGAAAAAGACGACCTGGAACGGTACATCAATCTCTTTGGCTACAATCCCAAGTACGGTGTCGAAGGAAAGCCCATCGGCTCCGTGACCTATAAGCCCCAGCCCTATAATCCCCGCCTGCCTCTGTATGAGACCTGAGTCTGCAGAGGCAGGACAGCTGCGCCGGTGTATCCACCGGCGCGCAGTATTTGTGTGAGTTCGCTTTTTCGTTTTTTGCAGGAGGTGTTTTTGTGAGAGGGATCCGAAAGGGTTTGGCGGCTTTGCTGGTGATGGCGCTTCTGGGCGCGCTGCTGCTGCCGGTTACGGCGGCGGAGCCGGAGGAAAGAGAACCGGTTGCGGAGACTGCTCTGCCGGAAGAAACCACAGAGCCGATACAATCTACAGAACCGCCACAGACTGCGGAACCGCCACAAATTACGGAGCCGGAAGAAGGGGAAGCGGAAGCACAGGAGGACATGACACTGCTGTTCTCAGATCCCTATACGCCTTATTTTGGCCTGCTCCACAGCCACACATCCCTGTCCGGCGGCAAAGGTACCGTAGCGGAGGCCTACGCCTATGCCGGAGACATTGCCGGGCTGGATTTTCTGGCGGTAACGGACCCCGGCCACCGCTTTGACGACCATCTGAATGCTTCCATTGACCGGAATGCCGCGACCCACAGCAGACTCTGGGCGGAAGGCGTTGCCGCTGCGGAGGCGGCCTCCACGGAAGAATTTGCCGCCATCTTTGGCTATGAAATGAGCTGGCCGGAGGACCGGCAGCTGGGCCATGTGATCACATTCCATACACCCGGCTTTGTCAGCAGCCATCAGGAGCCCTATGCGGAAGGCATGGAAGCGCTGGAGGAATATTATAAGACCCTTGCGGAGGTTCCGGATTCCATCAGCATCTTCTGCCACCCCGGTGCTTACTACGGAGATTTCCTATCCTTCGGCAGCTATAAAGCCGACTATGACGGGCAGATTTATTTGTTGGAAGTCACGGATGAAATGGGCACGGCTTTTGGCAAGTATGATCAGGCCCTGGCGGCGGGCTGGCATGTGGCCCCCAGCGCATCCCAGAACACCCATAACGGTGACTGGGGAACTGCCAACGGCGACCGCACGGTTATTCTGGCGGAGGAACTGACCCGGGAAAGCCTGTTTGAAGCCATCCGCAGTCATCGGGTTTACGCCACCCGGGATCCGGATCTGCACCTGTACTACACGCTGAACGAAGAACCCATGGGTTCGACCCTGTCCTCTGTGGAGGATCCCGAATTCTGTGTGACGGTTTATGATCCCACAGACAGCACAGCGGGAACGGTGGAGGTCATCGGTGAGGACGGGCAGGTGCTTGCTTCCCGGAGTGCTGCCGGCAATGCCGAAGAACTGACCATCTCCGTCAGCGGACGCCACCGCTATTATTATCTGCGCGTTACCCAGCCGGACGGAGACATTGCGGTGACTGCGCCGGTGTGGATGGAAGATTTTGAGGACCTGGGTATTGCCTCTGTGACCTGCGATACCCGGGCACCCGTTCAGGGAGAACCGGTGGAGCTGGAAGTGACCCTTTACAATGATGAGCCTGTGGATCTGGTGCTGACCTCTCTGGAAGTCCGGTGGAATGACGCAGTGGTCCGGCGGAAAGAGGAACCGGGAACGGTATTTGCCCGGGATACCCTGGCTCTGACCGTTCCTTATATCCACCCGGAAGCGGGTGAGATTCAGCTGGAAGTGGCGGTGACGGGCACTGCCGACGGGGAAGACAGATACTACAGCGAGTGCATTTCCCTGGAATACCGAGCGGCGGAGACTGTGACCGGAATGCTGGTGGACGGAAGCCACGGCTGTGAGGATCTGAGCCGATTCACCGGCGCCATGACCCTTGCAGAGGAAGCGGAACTGGCAGTGACCCTCTTTACCGGGGAGCTGCCCCGGGGCGGAAGCATTCTCGTCATCCCCGGTATGAAGACGGCCGCATCCGGTTCCTTCCGGGAGGATGTGGCGGACTTTGTGAAAAACGGCGGCATCCTGATCCTCTGGCCCGGCAGTGAAAGCGGAGAATATGAAAATCAGCTGCTGGAAGCCATTGGTTCCACCCTGCGCTTCGGAGCTGCCGCGGAAGGAGATTCCTGCACGGAATTCAACAGGAATCTGTCCTGGTGTGCCGGGTTGACAAACAATCAGTTTTACAGCCACGGTGACGGGCTTGCGGTAGAACCGGGAAGCGGAGACTGGCTGGTGAAGAACGGAGAAGAGCAGGTGGTTCTTGCCTGGGAAAATCTGGGCGGCGGTATATTTGCAGCAGGCTCGGCCTTCCCGGAGGATGAAGCCATGCCCCTTCCCCAGAGCGCCTGGGATATTCCCAGGGCAAATGAGAGCATTTTCCGCAGCATTCTGGGTACCGCCCGGCCCCAGGTGGAACGCACCGATATCCGGGATGTACGGCGGGGAACGGTGGACATGGTTTACCGGATAAAGGGATATGTTACCGCGGGAACCTCCAATCCCAAAACCGTTTTCCCCAACACGGTTTATCTGCAGGACAATACCGGCGGTATCGCCGTTACCGGCTACACTGCTGCGGATCTTCCCATCGGCAAAGCAATGGAGATCATCGGTGTGCGGAAGGAGAAAAACGGAAATCCCGTTGTATCCATGACTTCCTTCCGGTTCCCGGAGGAACAGGCTCACCGCTACAGCCCGGACATTATGACCTGCGAGAATGCCACCAATTACCTGGCCCACGGCGGCGAGGTGGTGAAAATTCAGGGAAAGATCACCAAACAGACCTTAACTGCGGACGGCAAGGGTATTGCGGCCATGACCGTAAAGGACAGCGCCGGAGATACGGCAGAGGTTATCATCGAAGAAACGGTCTTTTCCGGGTCCACCGGCAAGAATACCCTGGCTTCCAAACTGAAAACAGGCCGGACTGTCCGGGTCATCGGCATTTTGCATCTGGGTGAAGACGGAGAGAGCGTGATCCGAGTGCGGGACTGCGATGAAGTGACGTATGTAAAGGACCCGAAAAAGCCGGATCCCACCAATCCCAAAACCGGCGATATCTTTGGTTTTCTGTGGCTTCTTTGGAAATAGGAAATAAAAAAGAGCTGCCGAAAAGGCAGCTCTTTTTTCGCATTTTGCAGACAATTGGTCATTTGCTTACCCAGCCGTGACCCTTACAGGTGGGGCATTTTTTCAGACCGTAGCAGGTGGTGCAGGTTTTGGTGGAATACTGTCCGATCAGGCCGATGATCCGCTCCTTGGTCTCGCCCTTACCGCCGCATGCCTGGCAGGATTTTCCGCCGGAGCAGGTTCCGCAGATTTTGGTTCCGTCGGGCGGGATGGTGGGATCCGGCTCTCTGGAATCTTCAGGAATTTCATTTGCGTCAAAAAATCCGGATTTTTTGATGTATTCCCAGTGAATTTCAATTTTGATTTCTCCGGTTTTTTTGTTCCACTTACCGTTGATCAGGCTGCTGCCTACATCGTGATAAACAGACATTGTTTTTTCACTTCGGAAATCATGCAGGAAGTATTTCATACCGTTGCTTTCCGTATACTTTTTCAGCTTTTCAAACTTGGATTTGGGGAATGTGGTGGAACCGCTGAACAGGAAAACGGTCTTGTAATTCTCTTCGTCATAGGTCTTGCTTGTATAACTGCCGAAGCAGTCCTCAATCAACTCCAGAACGGAAGGGCCGGTACGTATAGGCTTGACCGGAGAAGTACCGATGGATACGGTTTTTACCGGGGTATAGGTGGAGCCGGAGGAGACATAGCCTGCCTCTGCCAGCTTCTCATCGAACAGGTTGACCAGGAGCCGCTTTTCCTCCTTGTTGAAGTAGAAGGAAAGACACTGGGTATCGTTCATCTTGATGGAGCACAGCACATTACCGGAGGAGTATTTTTGCTGGTAATGGGTGTCAAAGCCCAACTGCTGCAGGGCGGACTTGTAGTTCTCCACTTCCCCGGAGGGGAAACTGCTGTATTTGTAAGTATACCGGTATACGTGATATTCTTCCTCATAGAAATTCTCTTTGGGATTATTGAAATAATCTTTGGGCATGGGAAGGGGAATCTGGGTGTTTCCCGTGCTGCTGCCGGCGGTTCCGGAGGTCAGGGTCACACAGGGATGCACCCGAACCTCGACGATCTTTGTCTTTTCACGCCACCACAGAACCACTGCGGCATCTTTCTTCCATTCCATGCGCCTGAGGGCATCTCCGTCGCTCCAGTTGCCATGGTTGGTAAGGGTCAGTCCCTTGGCTTCCATATCCTTTACAAACTTGTTCACCGTGGCTTCCGGGTAGCTGGAATAGGAGGAATAGGTATAGACCGTTACCTCGCCGTCCATTGTGATTGTGGGGTTCGATCCGAAATAATCGGAAGGAGAGGGCAGGGAGATGGAGTCCGCCGCACGGGCAGGAACAGGCCCGAAGCCCAGCAGCATTAAAAATGCAAGAAAAAGGGAAAATATACGGATAAACTGCTGTTTCATATGGAAAACATCCTTTCTTTTGACTGCAGAGTCCTTCTTTCTTCGGGTGCCCGGATATCCGGCTCGATGTTATCATTTTTCCTTTGGATTTACCGGCTTCGGGGAACAGTCTTTCGGAAAGAATATGACTGTACTTATAGGATAGTCTGTAGTTTTTCGGAATCTTGTTTTTGTTTTCCGGCAGAAATCATGCGGGAAGAGCAGAGTATGACTGTGTGCTCCATGACCTGATAATCGGCCGCTTCCGGGTTATTTCCGGGCTTTGTTCAGATTATCGGCCCTGGTGAAGAGGATATAGCCGATGATGAACAGGACGATCAGGGAGGCCACGGCGATGTTCTCGTTCTGCAGCTGAATGCCGAAAACAGAAACAGTCATACCGGCGGTGAACTGGCTCACCACGGAAACCATGGTCATGCCCACGAAGGAGGCACCCTTGCCGAAAATGTCCATCAGGCCGTAGAATTCGCCGCTGCGCTCGGCCGGGATGATCTTGCCCAGGTAGCTGCGGCTGAGGGCCTGGATGCCGCCCTGGAACATACCCACGCAGGTGGCCAGCACCCAGAACTGCCACTGAGACACCAGGAAGATGCCGAAAATGTTGATGCAGGTGTAG
>JAEIGA010005576.1_pt1 | contig 19225 bp, 23 predicted proteins | sample 9270691 | NCBI WGS metagenome assembly JAEIGA01 (sample SAMN17057246, study PRJNA624740) | gut metagenome | biome: biome; isolation source: fecal sample | host: Bos grunniens | place: China: Xizang | collected 2019 | reverse complement strand
ATACTAGCGCTAAGTTAGAGACCTTAAAAAAGGCAGAGCAAGACGTACAAGCTCAATTTGAAAAGGGCGAGGTATCAGAGGAGCAAGTTAGAGCGCTCCAACGTGAGATTATAGCTACCACTAAAAAGCTAGACTCATACGAGAGAGCCGTTAAAGAGACTACGGACGAGATAGAGAAATTAGGACAAGAGTCGGACGGAGTAGAGGACGAGCTTAAGCAAACTAAAACCGGAGCGGATAAAGCCTCTAAAGCTCTCGACGATATGGGCGACTCCGCTAAGGACGCCGGAGATTCGGCGGACGGCTTAGGATCCAAACTAGGAGGAGCGGTAAAAGGTGGATTATCCGCTATTACTAAGGCGGTTGGCGCTCTAGGTACCGCTATGGGAGCGAGCGCGGAAAGTACAAGAGAATATCGTACTAATATGGGTAAGCTTGAGACGGCGTTTAATAGTGCCGGTCATAGCTCAAAAGAGGCGACTAAGACTTACCAAGCTCTACAAGGTATTTTAGGCGAAAGCGACCAAGCGGTCGAGGCGTCTAATCACTTGGCTAAATTGTGCGATAACGAGAAAGATTTAGAAAAGTGGACGACAATAGCGACCGGAGTTTATGCAGAGTTTGGAGCTAGTTTACCTATTGAAAACTTAACCGAGGCGTCAAACGAGACCGCTAAAACCGGAGCCTTAACCGGAGGACTAGCGGACGCTCTAAATTGGGCGGGAGTTAATGAGGAGAAATTCCAAGCTCAATTAGATAAATGTAGTAATGAGCAAGAGAGACAAGCTCTTATTACGGAGACTTTGAGCGGATTATATAACGATTCCGCCGAGGCGTACAAAAAGAATAACGAGGAGATTATTCGAGCTAATCAAGCTAACGAGGCGTTAACTAGCTCTTTAGCGGATATAGGAGCGAGCGTCGAGCCTTTAATGACAGATATTAAGATGTTGGGAGCCTCATTACTTAGCGACTTAATACCGGGCGTTAAACAAGTAACCGAGGCTTTTAGAGGTGTATTAAATGGAGACGAGGGAGCTACGGCTCAACTAGGGACGGCTCTATCTAATATTATAACGAGTATATTAACCAAGATAACCGAGCTATTGCCAACGGTGGCGACGATAGCGGTTAACTTGATAACTACTCTAACAACTACTATCATTAATAGTTTACCTCAATTATTAACTACCGGAGTCGAGATTATATTAGCTATCCTTAACGGATTAACTACCGCTATCCCTCAAATAACGTCGGCGATAGTTGGAATAATGCCTAAATTGGTAACGGCTCTAGTTACGGGTATACCTCAATTAATACAAGGCGCGGTTAGTCTATTTTTGGCTATCGTCCAAGCGATACCTCAAATATTACCGCCTCTATTATTAGCTTTACCGGACATAGTATTAGCTATATGTAACGGTTTAATATCGGCGATACCTCAATTAATTGACGGAGCTTTGCAATTCCTATTAGCGATAATTGACGCTATACCTTTATTAATTGAGCAATTAATACCACAAATTCCGGACATAGTTGAGACAGTTATAACCGAATTATTAGATTGTATACCTCAATTAGTCGAGGCGTCATTTGATTTATTAATGGCTATAGTCGAGGCTATTCCTATGATAGTTAAAGAGTTAATAAAAGCCGTACCTAAAATTATAGATACTATTAACTCTATTATGGCAAAATTACCGGGTAAATTATGGACTATCCTTAAAACCGCGATTACTAAATTCGCCGAGTTTGGTATGACAGTACGTCAAACCGCGAAATCCGCGTTTGATAAAGTTGTATCGACGATAGTAGCTATTGTAAAACCTATCCCTAGTAAAATTAAGTCGGCGATATGGAAAGCTATTACAATAGTCGGTACTTGGGGAGCGGATATGTTATCCAAAGCTAAGACCGCTATAGGTAAGGTAGTAGACGGAATAGTTACTAAATTTAAGACGGTAGTCGGTAAGGTTAAGTCGGTCGGAGGAGATTTAGTAAAAGGTATATGGAACGGTATAAACGATAAAGTCGGTTGGATCAAGAGTAAGATAGTTGGATTTAAAGACCAAGTTTTAAAGAAACTAAAAGACGCTTTCGATATACACTCTCCGTCGAGAGTTATGGAGAAAGAAATAGGCGAGAATATCGCTCTAGGTGTAATTAAAGGTATCGATAACAAAAAAGAAAATGCTAAGAAATCGGCTAAAGAGTTATCGGAGATTTACGTTGAATCCGCTAAAACTAAAATGGATAAACTTAAAGCTCTTAATAAGGTAACAGAGGCGGACGAGGTAGCGTTTTGGACTAAGATGAAATCGGCTTGTAAAAAAGGTACTAACGCCTATGTTGAGGCAACTATCGAGCTAACTAAAGCCAAGGGTGCCTTAAATAGCGATATTAATTCTTTAGATAAGAAATATAGCGAGGACGTTCAAAATATCAAGGACCAACTTAAAAAGGATATCCAAGAGGTTACGGACGCTTACGACAAGGCTATCGAGTCTAGGACGTCTCAAATCAAATCGTCTCTAGGCTTATTTGATTTGTACGCCGGTAGCGACGCTATAGCTAAAGAGGATTTAATTACTAACTTAAACTCTCAAGTCGACGCTCTTAAAGAGTGGGATAGCGTACTAGACCAATTAAGTAATCGCGAGGGTATGGATTCGGGATTATTAACAGAGCTTGAAAATATGGGAGTTAACTCTCTAGCTACCTTACAACAAATTAACTCTATGACAGACGAGGAGCTTGCTCAATATATCTCTTTATTTAACCAAAAGAACGCTATAGCTCTAGAGAGAGCAGAGGCAGAGAATAAAGCTCTTAAAGAGCAATCTCAAGCCGACATACAAGAGCTTATATCGGAGGCTAATACGTCTTTAAATGAGTTAGAAAAGACTTATAATAAGAATCTAAAAGCTCTAGGAGTAACTACCGCCGATACATCAAAGAATATCGGTAAAGATATCATTAAGAGCTTAAAGAGCGGAGTAGAGTCCGAATACGCTAGTTTTCAAGTATATTTAACCAACTTGTTTAATTCTATTAATACAAGTGTTAAAAATGCTATGAAAGTTGATACGTCCAAGTTTAACGGAGCAACGGTCGAGAACGTCAATATAGCAACTCTAGACAAGAAATTAAATACTACTTTCGATAGTGGAGTAGGACTAGGCGCTAACGCGGTATTAGACAAACTAGAGAGTATAGCTAATAAGTTAGATAACAAGACTCAAATCGTACTCGATACCGGAGTCTTAGTAGGAGAGACTATCGATAAAATCGATAGCGCTCTAGCAACTAATCAAAGTCTTAATTTGAGAGGAGTGTAGACCTATGGGTAGGACATTTATAATTAACAATAAAAGCACATATCACGATTTTAATTTATATTTAACCGGTAAGTCTATCACTCCTCCGGAGCCTAAGACTAACTATATAGAGCTTGACGGAGCTAACGGTAGTCTAGACTTATCGGAGGCTTTAACCGGAGAGGTGGCTTATAAAGATAGGACGCTAACGGCGTCCTTTTTTAGAGACGAGGGGACTCGTCTAGAGCGTGAGACATTATTAAAAGATTTAACTCGTATGTTACACGGTCAAAAAGTTAAAATAATCGAGCCGGACGACTTGGAGCATTATTATCTAGGGCGAGCTAAGATTACTAATCTAAAAAATACGGCTAGTCATACAGAATTTAATATCGAGGCTCAATGTGAGCCTTGGCGATATGCAATCGAGGAGACTAATAGGAGAGTAGATGTTAATAGTCAAGACTTAACGAGAGTTGTTATCAATAATAAAGGTTTGAGGACAGTATGTCCGAATATTAATATCGTTGGTAATGTTAATATTATTATAGGTGGTGTGGTTAACTCATTAAGTACGGGCGACTATAAGATATCTAGTCTCAAGTTAAAACACGGTTACAATATCGTCAATGTCTCCGGATCCGGTTCGGTAACCTTTAAATATAGGGAGGCGGATATCTAATGTATCAAATATTAGCGGATAATACTCTTATCTATGATAGTACAATAGATGATTATAAGATTAATAAAGCCTCCATTAACTTAGAGGTTAATAAGTCCGGCTCATTTACTTTCTCGGTGTATCCGGACCATTTTTACTATGAGAAATTCATTAAATTAAAGACGGTCGTAACCGTATACAAGAGCGGTAAGATTATCTTTAGAGGTCGTATACTTAACGATACGACGGACTATTGGAATAATAAGACGATTACTTGTGAGGGCGAATTAGGGTTTTTTCAAGACTCTATTATTCGTCCTTTTACTTTTAGTGGAGATTGCGAGGCTCTTTTAACTAAGCTAGTAAACGACCATAATAGCCAAGTGGACGAATTTAAGAGGTTTAAAGTTGGTAAGGTGACTATTAACGATAGTTATATAGCTCGTAGTAACGAGGCTTACGAGTCGACTATATCCAATCTTAACTCTAGATTATTGGAGAGCGAGCTAGGAGGATACTTGTATATTACTCACGGCGAGGACGGTACGGAGGAGACTCCTACGTTAAACTATTTGAGTAATTTCGAGACCGTATCTAGTCAGACGATAGAGTTTGGAGAGAATCTTAAAAACTATACTAAAACGGCTAAAGGCGAGGAGATAGCTACGGCTATTATACCTTTAGGAGCAAGTACGGAGGACGTTAGATTAACTATAGCGAGCGTTAACGACGGTGTAGATTATGTCTACGACTCGGACGCGGTAGCTCTTAGAGGTTGGATATTCAAAGTCGTAGAGTGGGACGATGTGACGGTAGCTAGTAATCTAAAGACTAAAGCCGAGGCGTATTTAGAGAGCATAGTTAACCAAGCTATAACGATAGAGCTTAACGCGATAGACTTACATCTTTTAGATCATTCTATAGAGAGCTTTAAAGTAGGAGATTATATCTCCGTATCTAGTGAGCCTCATAACTTTAACGATACGATGTTATGTAGTAAGCAGACAATAGACTTATTAAAGCCGGAAAACGATAGCGTAACGCTTGGATATACGTACTCAAGTTTTACGGAAATCAATTCAAAGGCGACGAATACTATTAACAGAATCTCAACAATGCAAAGTACGGTTAATACGGTTAACAATAAGACTATTATCTTAAACGAAAACGTCGAGAATATCGACAAGACTACTCAAGAGCTAGCGGAGGCGGTTAATACCAATGCTAACGACATAGCTCTTAATAAGACTAATATCGCTATTAATACGGAGAATATAGCGACTAATACTGAAAATATAGGAATTAATGCAGAGGCAATATCAAATATTAACTTGTCGATTGAGGACATATTAACTCGATTATCGGCGCTCGAGGAGGTGTAGGAGTATGGAGAATGTATTACCGGCTCTTATATCCGCCGGAGCGTCTGTTTTAGTTGGAGTATTTTCGTTAATTGGAATCATCATATCCAATAATAAATCCAACGCTAAAATCGAGAAAAATTTAGAGATTGCTCAAGCGGTTACGGATACCAAGATTAACGAGTTAACGAGAGAGGTTAGAGAGCATAATAATTTCGCTCGCCGTATGCCCGTAGTGGAGCAAGAGATAATCGACATAAAATCGGACATTAAATTTTTAAAGCAATATCATACGGAAAAGGTGGGATAAGATGTTGAAAATTAATAAAGATATAGTAAATAGAGCTATTAAGACGTTTATTCAAGCGTTTGTCGGCTCAATTACAATTAATAGCTTTTTGGTTGTTAATGATGTTAACGCGTTTAAAGCGGTATTATATTCGACTCTAATCGGTGGATTATCCGCCGGGTTATCCGCGGTCCAAAATATGATAATTAATCATTTAGAGGAAAAATAGGAGGTGTGTAGAATGGCTAAAGTATTTTTGAGCGCCGGTCACGGTGGTACGGATCCGGGAGCGGTTGGTTACGGATTGAAAGAGAAAGACATTAACTTAAACGTATTAAAAGCTTGTAGAGACGAGCTTAAAGCTCACGGAGTAAAAGTAGTTTGCTCTAGAGAGAAAGACGAAAACGACCCGGTAGGACAAGAGGTTAAAGAGGCTAATAAGTCTAAGGCGGACGTAGCGGTATCTTTTCATATCAACGCCGGAAAAGGCGACGGATTCGAGGCTTTTTGTAATCTAAAGAATAAGGACGGCGTTAGACTTGCCGAGCTTGGAGAGAAATACATAAAAGCTCTAGGACAGAATAGCCGAGGAGTTAAGGACGGTCTACATCTTTATTTTATTAAAAATACGACTATGACTAGTGTCCTTTTCGAGACTTTCTTTATTGATACCAAAGATAAAAATATCGGAGATACGGCTAGCGAGCAAAAGGCTATCGGTGTAGCATACGCTAAAGCTATCCTTGAATATCTAGGAATAGAGGATAAGCCTAAGACAACTAAACCAAAAACTCAAACGTCTACAGTAAAGGACGAGAGCTTTAAGGTTAAGATTACGGCTAACATATTAAACGTAAGAGCCGGAGCGGGTACCAACTTTAAAATTAACGCTAAGGTTAAAAAAGGCGAAGTCTATACTATCGTTGAAAGTAAAAACGGTTGGGGTAAGCTTAAGAGCGGTAGTGGTTGGATTAGCTTAGAGCATACACAACGTATATAAGGCGTAATTTTGTCAAATTCGGGCGTTTTAGGGGTTACCCTTATAAAGTATCGCCTAAGACATTTAAAGCCGAATTTGAGGCGATTACGTGAGTCCTAGTCACATATTAATATAAAAAAGGTTGGGGATTATTCCTCAACCTCTTTTTTGGTTTGATTTAATTTACAAATTATGTTAATATATTATTGTCTATGATGTTAAGAATAACTTTTGTTTTTTTTGAGTCATATGTATTTTTCCTTTCGTGTATGTAAGAAAGCTCCTAGTTATTGGTTAGGAGCTTTTCTTATATTATAATTCTAATAAATCCTCAATAGTACAATCTAACGCTTGAGCTAATTTATATAGCGTAATAGCTTGAGCTTTATTTATATCCTTAAATCCTTGCTCGTAGTTTTGGACCATTCTCAAATTAACTCCGGACTTATCGGCTAGCTTGCTTTGTGATAAGTTGTTAGCTTTTCTTATATCTTGTAATTTACTCATTATTTTACCTCCTCTATTGCCAATGTCCGTAATAACCTAAGCTATTTAGACGCTTTATATAATATCCTAGTTGTTTGTATTCTGCTACCGTACGCTTAGCCCACTCGATATCGTAAGGGAAATATCCTTTTTTAGCTTTTAGTGTGTTTATATCAAACGGGATACGCTTACCGTTTTCGGTTATCCTAAGTTTTTTTCTAGCCTCGATTAAATCGTAGTTGAGACAATGTCCGTCCTCCTCAAAGCAAGATTTAAAATAGCTAATCTCGTCGGCTAGAATTTGCATATCGGAGCGACCGTCTCTTTCGTCCTCCGGATATTCGTCGATACTCTCTACTAAGTCGTAACATTTTAAACGATTATAAATGTTTATCGCTTGTTTATTTGTTAATGTCATATTATTACCTCTCTTTCTTATCCGGGAGATTAACCGCTCCCGGTCGGTTTGTTATTATACCTCCTCGACATTATGTCTTAAGTCGTACTCGATTTCTTTTACGGTGTTATATACGTTGTAAGAGCTACCGTCGTCAAATTCGTAACCGTCCTCCAAACTAACCTCGTATTTAAAGTCCTCGTCGTTTACTTTGTTAACCTCGTAAACTCTTTTATCCTCTCTTATTTGTTTTAGTGTCATATTATCAAATCCTTTCTTTCTATGTATCCGGGAGAGGTTAGTCTCCCGGTTGTTTTTAATAGTTGTTAAGTTTAACCCAATCGATAACTCCGTTTTTACGATTCTCCTCGTAGTCGATTACGGTAACTATATCTCTTTTCATTAAAGCGTTTAATGTTGGCTTTCCGTATCCGCTAACTAATACAATGCTATTTTTATAGTTTTCGTAATGCTTTTTAAAGTAGTTATAATACTCTCTATGGCTTTCTAGATATTCTCTAGGATTATCTCTCCCGGCTAAATATCTATCGTGATTTAGGATCCATTCGTCGAAATTATCGTATTTTCTAGCCTCGTCTATGTCGCTTTTCATTTTCTCAATACATTTAATTTGAGTATTTGTTAATTTGTTCATATAATCAACCTCTCTTTCTAATGTGCCGTCGTTACCTCCGTGGCGGGTTTTATTTATAAATACTTATAAATTATTTCAAACCAATTATCGTATCCGTCCCAATCCTCGCCTACTATGTAAGATAACATATCTAATTGGGCTAGCGCGGAATGAGCTACTTTTTGACTATCTATCATATTAGCGCTCCCTAGTCTGCTAGTTGCAAATTTTAATTGTTTTTCTCCTCTTTCGATTATTTCTTCTCTTGTCATAATATCAATTCCTTTCTTTATCCTATATATTTTACGCCTTTTCCGGATTTGGAAATAACGACTAATTTCTTATCTACCATACTAGCAAGCACCTTTTCGCAAATTATAAGCGCCTCCTCTTTTTTGAGTGGATTGTATATTACGTCGCGTTTAGTTGGAGAGTATAAGTGGTATCTAAAGTCGAAATTTTCGGAGTCTGTATAATTTGTAGCGGGGCAATCTAGAGCTTTATTCCAAGGCTCCTCGCAAAATGTCAAATTTAAAATAATTTCTAGAGCTAGAGCTTTTGAGAAATAACCTTTATATTGAGCGTTATCCTCGGTAGCTACCTCAAACTTAAATTTTAACTCCTCCTCGATGTATTCCTTAGTGTATATTTCATTAACGATATAGCTCATAATATCAACCTCTTTCCTTTGATTTACTTTTTTGTTATTTCCTACCTTGTAATTATACTATACACCCATAGGAGTATAAAGTCAATAGGTATTTTTAAAATTTTTTAAAAAATTTTTTAATATTACAAATATTGTAAAATTTTAATTGACTAATCGTGTCGAATTATTTACAATATATGTAACCTTTAAACTTTTAAAGATACTATTTTTTTGTTAAACTTTTGTTATTTCCAAATAATAGTGTGGTTGGTTTTACGGGGACAACTTATAAATCCAATTCATTAAAGAGGACCTATATTATCCCTTATAGGTCTTTTTTAGTATAATAAGTAACGTAACGGGGATAGTGTATACCATATAAGACCACTCGTTAAAGCGGGAGGTCTTTTATGCTATACAAGGTATGAATGGCAAGATAAAGCCGGCGGTTACGGGATTCAAGGGACTTTTGCTAAGCACGTTAAGAGGATCAACGGCGATTATTATAATGTCGTAGGACTACCGATTTCTAGATTATATAGAGAATTACTCAAATTAAAAGAGACGACCGATTAAAGTCGTCTCTAATTTTTACTCCTCAAATTTCCAATGGATATAAACGTCGTCCTCGTCAATCTCAATATAGTAAATTAGTTGTTCAATAATTAATCGTATCTCGTCTAGGTCGCCTCGACTAAATACCTCGTCAAATGATTTAATTATCTCGATAGCTTGGACTACGGATAAGCTACCTAAATCGGCGTTGAGGTTATCTAATTCTTTTAGTAGATTATTCTTTTTATCGTTCAAAGGCTCGACCTTTTCGGAGACTTGCTCTATTGTAAAAGCTCCTAGTCCGTATAGGTCCATAAATCTAGATATTTGATTATCTATCGTAGCTATCTCTTGTTTAAGAATCTCAATTTTATTTGGTGTATCAGATTCTTTACGTTTGTTATCTCTTATTTCGTGGATATACTCCGGGTCCATAGCTAATTTTTTAATCTCGTTAAAAACTAAATTGTCTAAGTCCGGTAATCTCCAATTTTTATTCATACAGTTTGGGTCTTTAATCATTTTCGGCACTTTTTTACATCTAGAGTAACAAGTGTAATAATGACTCTTAATATCTTTTTTTCGAGTATTCCAAGATGTTTTAGTATACCTAGCTCCGCATTGTTTACAATAAATAAATCCACCTAGATAGCTACTATATTTCCTACATTTCTTTTTATGTTTAGCGTACATATCGGCTCTATCACTTAATAACTTGGATAATTTATCAAAAGTCTCCTCGTCAATAATTGGAGTATGTTCTCCTTTATACCACTCGCCTCGATGTCTAATATATCCTAAATAGAGTTTACTAGCGAAAACATATTTAAAGCGCTTAGGAGTCCATTCGCTTATTTGACCGCTACGACCTCTATAAGTGTACCCTTTATTATGGAATAGGGTAGCCATAGTCCTCAATGGCGTACCTTTTAAGAATAACTCGACCGCCTCTTTAATTTGCATAGCCTCATATTCGTTAATCTTTAGCTCCTCGGTAGTTGTGTTATAATCATAACCTATTGGAACGGAGGAGCCTCCGCCCCATTTACCCTCTTTAGCTCGAGCCTCTTTACCCATACCCATACGCTCTTTAATTTGCTCGCGCTCTAGTTGGGCGAATACGGCTAATATACCAATCATAGCTCTACCGAATGGGGTAGATGTGTCGAAATTCTCGGACATACTAACAAAGTCGGTATTATTAGCTAGAAATACCTTTTCAATTAAATACAAAGTATCTAATTGAGAACGACTAAGCCTATCCAATTTGTAAACTACTACCTTATCGACTTTACCGGCTTTAACGTCCTCTATCATAGCTTGGAGTCCCGGTCTATTTGTATCTCCTCCGGAATATCCCGGATCCGTATAAGTTTTATAAACTTGCCAACCCATAGCCTCACAATATTTATTTAATCTCTCTATTTGTTCTCCGATTGAGTAACCCTCTTTAGCTTGCTCTTGAGTGGATACCCTCGGGTATAATGCTACTAACATATCCATACATCTCCTCTTTTTTTATCCTCGAGAATAATGTATAATTAACTTGTCAATTTACAAATTCTTGAGGTAATTTTTTACCTAGCGTCTCGACGGCAATCGGGGCGCTCTTTTTTTAGAAACATAACAAAATAACAAAAACTTTTCCAACTCCTTATATATTTTATTTTTTTATATATTTTCTATATATTTATATATATTATTATTAAATTTTCTTAAGAGTTAGAAATAATTATGTTATTGTGTTATAAACATATCTCTAACCCGCATAAATAAAGGATTTTTACCATAACAAAATGTATAACAAAATGGTTTTTCGGTTTTGTTATGGCACTAGTTTTTGTTATGGTTTTTTACAAAAACTGTAAATTTACAATTTTTCCCTTATGTTATGGTTTTGTTATAAAAATGGGTTTTTGTTATGGTTTTTGTTATGGTTTTTGTTATGTTATCTCCTCGTCGATACTAGTTTTATTTGTGGATTTTCTCTTACTTAATTCGTATCCAATATCTAATGTATCGGATAAAGATTCTACTATCTCGATATCTACTTTTTTACCCTCGATAGTAACCGCGTGAGCTAACTTAAATTTGGTATCATCAACTATGTCTTTGACGTCCAACGATGTTTTAGACCAATCTAATTTAGGTTTGATCTCTCCGTCCGCTAACGCGTCGGCGCTAATATTTAACGTCTTACATATCTTAATAATGTTACCTACGTTAGCACTATCGAGACCTCTAGTTAATATCGTGTATAAGGTAGACGGGGCTATTTGAGCTATATTACTAAAATCTCTCAAGCTACCGTATTTAGATAGTATATACTCTTTTAATTCGTCCTCTATTATCATATGAACACCTCCCTTAATTTTTTTTGAATTTTTTAACATATTTTATTTCTTTCTAGCATATATATTATATATAGTATTTATCGATTTTTCAACAAATAATATCGATTTTTCGATAATAGATTGAAAAAAAATTATTTAAAAATAATTAAAAAAAATCTAGCATTTAAAAAGGTTTTATCGATTTTTCGATTTTAAATTTAAAATTTTTTCAAAATTTAGTGTTGACAGACTCGGAAAATTGAATATAATTGATTTTGTGATTACGAAAAGTCGTAATACAACTAATTACATAATTGTTTTTGTGAATGGACTCACAAAGTAAGAGGCGTTAAGTATCAACTACTAATACAAACCTTTTAAAAAACATTTTATTACCAAAAAAAAGACTTAACGCCTCATATGTCAAAGAACGCGAGGAGGTGTATATATGTATCCGAATTGTAAAGCCGAGTTAGCTCGTCAAGATATCACTCTTGAGAAATTAGCTAAAGTATTAGGTTTAGCGTTAACTACGGTATCTCTAAAGTTGAATGGTAGATATCCATTAACATTACGAGAGGCTAAAGCAATTAAGAATTTTTTAAATGTGGATATCCCTCTAGAAATTCTATTCGAGGAGGCTAACGATTAATATGGTATATCACATTTTAAAGGACGGGCGACAAGTTAAGGACATTAAAGGTCTAGTCGTCAAAAAGAAAGACAATGTCATTCTATATGATGTTATTCGAAAAATTGAGGAGAGGGTTCAAGTAATTAATGAGACTAAATGTTAGGAGGCTTACGAATGAGTTTAATTATTGGACGCGATAGTATCGTAATTAATTCAAAAGACAACCGTAAGGGCGTTGTCAAATCAATATATCGAGAGTTAAATATAGCTATCGTTGAGTTTAAGGATTCAACCGAGAAAGTAACTCTCGATAATCTAATAGTCTTAAAGGCTCAAAACTCCGGGGAGGATAAGAGTCGAAATATCTTTAAAAAATTAATGAGGAAAGTAAAAAAATTAATACATAGGTTTAGAGTAGTAATAAAATGATTGAGTTATACAGACATCAAAAAATAGCTCTATCTTATTTGAGGAGTAACGACTATTTCGCTCTCTTTCTAGAGCAAGGCGTAGGCAAGACTTTACCGTCGCTATTTAGAATCTTGGACCTATTAAAGTCCGGAAAAATAGAGGACGCGCTAGTGGTTGGACCTAAATCGGCGCTAGGAGCTTGGGAGAGAGATATCGAGAAATTCGACGACTTGGATAGAGATATACTCAAAAGCTCCATAACACTTATTAACTACGATAAGGTTTGGAGAGGCGAGACCAAAAGTCCATATTATAAAAAATGGGGTTGTATCATATTGGACGAGGCTCACGCTATTAAAAATAGGACGTCTAGACGCTCTAAGTTTTTATTAAAAATCGCTTGTATGAGTGATTATAGATACATATTAACCGGGACTATTATCTCGAATGGAAAGCTCGAGGATATATGGGCGCCGTATTGTTTTTTAAATCCATACATAGAGCGAGGACGAGTTTACTCGAATATATTTAAAAGTAGTATGGAGGATATAACATCTAAAGAGTACCGAGGATCATACCAAGAGTTTTTAGATAGATATTGTATCTTAAATATGTATCATAAACCAAGCTCGTATATACACGTTAACGAATTACAAAATATTATTAATCAATATAGTTATCGTGTTAAAAAGGTCGATTGTTTAGACCTACCGGAGAAGTTACCGGACGAAATTATAAAAGTCGATTTGAGCGAGAAAAAACTATATAAGAAATTAGCAACCGAGAGCGCTATATTAGAGTACGAGATTCTAGCGGAGAATCCTCTCTCAAGATTGGTTAAGCTTAGACAATTAGCTAGCGGATTTTTAGTAGATAACGAGGGAAATCTTATCGAGCTTAAATGTGAAAAGCTAAACATACTCCAAGAGTTAATCGAGGGTTACGACGACTCTAAAAAGTTGGTAATATTCGCCGAGTTTAAGTATTCAATAAAGAAAATATCGGAGCTACTTAATAAGTTAAAGATTAAATATGTAACTCTAGACGGCGAGCAAAAAAACAAGACTATTTGGAGAGATTTCCAAAACGATAAGAGTATACGCGTTATAGTATGTCAATATCAAACGGCTTGCGCCGGGATAGACTTATTCGCTAGTGATACTATTATCTACTATGAGCCGACTTTGAGGTCTACAACTTTAGAGCAATCTAGAGACCGTATACATAGGACGGGACAAAATAATAAATGTAGTTACATACATCTATTAACGAGAGGGTCGGTTGAGGTCGACATATACCGAGCGTTAGCCGGTTATAGTGACTTTAGCGAGAAATTATTTAACGAGTATATGGAGGGTTATAGACGTAACTATTAAATTTTTTTAATCGATATCACGATTTTTCGTGATTCGACGGAGGTATTATTATGAAAAAACACACGTTAAAGGAAAATATAATAAGTGGATTAATAGGAGCAAGTTTGGCTATACCTATTAGCCTAGTAGCTATTAATAATCCAACTCAAACCAAAGCGAGCGCTCCAATAGTTAGTTATGAGATAGCGACGGTTAACGCTTGCGAGAAAATAGAGGTTATAGAGGATAACGTCGCTCCTATGGTGGCAACGCCTAAAGTTATCACTAAAAAGCAAGTTAAGAAAGCAGACGATAAAAAAGAGCTAGGTCGCTTTAAGGTTACGGCTTATTGTCATTGTGTAAAATGTTGCGGTAAGTCCGACGGTATTACGGCGACCGGGACTAAGGTTAAAGAGGGTCGTACTATTGCGGTAGATCCGGACGTAATTCCTTTAGGCTCTAAAGTGGAGCTTGACGGTCATACTTACATAGCCGAGGACGTGGGAGGAGCTATTAACGGTAATAAGATAGACATATACTTTAATACTCACGACGAGGCGTTAAAGTGGGGCGTACAATATAAAAAGATTTATTTAATGGAGGATTAAAGAATGACAAAGAAAGATTTAAAAAATGGAATGATAGTAGAGGCTAGGAATAGGGGTAAATTTTTAATTCATAACGAAAGATGTATCGATAAGCTCGGAGGATTTCCTACTAGCACAATAAACGACGATTTAACAGATATCGACGGTAATAAAATTTGGGATATAGTTAGAGTTTATAATTCTAAAGCGTTATCTATCATCGGACTATTCGACGACGATAACCTAGAGCTAATTTGGGAGAGAGACGAGGATACTATCAAAGAGGGAGATAAGGTTAAAATTATAAACGAGGATAAAAGCTATACAACTTTTGACGAGTGGGTTACGCGAGAGATTAAGTCGGAGAATTTAAAATATCGTTACGATTATGGTAAAAAGCCGTCACAATCGGGTACTTATCGAGTTAAGCATATAGGTAAACATAACGGATATTTTTTCGACGACGGCTCAACCCTAGCTTATATTCAAAATTTGGATACTTACAGATGTTATTTAATTAATGTAGAGGGTTTAAAAAAGGTTAATTAATTTTTTTAATTCTTGTTTACGAAAATTCGTATATTAGGAGGATAATATGATGAAAAATTGTATTATGTGCGGGTGTATATTGGAAGATTACGAGGAGGATATATGTCCTTGTTGCTTAGATGATTTGTACGAGAGTGACCCGGGCGAGGAGGTAGAGGATTGAAAGTTTTAGAATTATTCGCCGGGACCCGTAGTATAGGTAAAGCGTTCGAGGCGAGAGGTCACGAGGTTTACTCGGTAGAGTGGAATAAAGATTTTGAAAATATAGACTTATACGCGGATATAGGAACGCTAACGGCGGAGGACATAATAAAAGAGTTTGGTTATCCGGATATTATTTGGGCGTCTCCCGATTGTGCTACTTTTAGTATAGCGTCGATTAGTCGTCATAGAAAAAAAGACGAAAAAACGGGGAATTTAGAGCCGGTTAGTGATTATGCTAAATTTTGCGATAAGGTGGATACTCATGTTATCGAATTAATAAAGGAATTACAACCTAAGTATTATTTTATCGAGAATCCGCGAGGCGGAATGCGAAAAATGACTTTTATGCAAGGTTTACCGAGGTATACGGTTACTTATTGTCAATACGGCGATAGTCGTATGAAACCGACGGACATTTGGACTAATCACCCTAACCCTAAATTCAAACCTATGTGTAAGAACGGAGATCCTTGTCACGAAAAAGCGCCTAGAGGTTCTAAAACCGGTACGCAAGGATTGAAAGGAAGTAAAGAGAGGAGTGTTATCCCTCAAGCGTTATGCGAACATATCGCGTTAATATGTGAGGAGTAAAAATGAATATATACATATATGATATTGAGGTAACGAGTGACGATTGGATAGTCGTCTTTAGAAATCCGGAGTTTGAAAATAACCATATTGTTATACATAACGATAATTATAGACTTAAAGCTTTCCTTGAGCAACCGGATATTATAATCGGCGGATTCAATAATAAACATTATGACGATTGGATCATAATGACTATGTTAAACGGTGGCTCCAATATAGAGGTTAAAAAGCATAATGATTTTATCATTAAAGAACGTCGTAATGCCTGGGAGTATCCGTTTATACAATATCAAAAAAAGCCTTTTAAGTCGTTCGATTTAAAGGATGATTTACCACAAGACTTAAGCTTAAAAGCTATCGAGGGTAACTTAAAGCTCCCGATTGTCGAGAGTAGTATATCCTTTGATATCGACCGTAAGCTTACGCCGGAGGAGTTGGAGGAGGTCATTACATATTGTAAGTACGACGTAGACTCTACGGTTAAGCTTTACCAAGAGCGTAAAGAGAATTACATCGACGCTAAGGCTCTTATATCCGATATGTACGGACTAGATAAGTCCGAGGGGATAGGGCTAACAAATGCTAAGCTTTGCGCTAAGATACTAGGAGCTAAGCCTAAAGAGTTTAACGACGAGCGAGATTATGTAATTCCGGACAATATAGATATTAACTTAATCCCTAAAGTAGTATTAGATTTCTTTTTACAAATAAGAGATAAGAGTATCCCGGATACTAAGTTATTTGGAGCCGGTAAAGGCTCAAAAGGAATGACTCTAGAGTTATGGATTAAAACATCTTACGGCTCTTGTCCCGTTACTTACGCTTGGGGCGGAGTACACGGAGCTAAGCCTAGTGTAATAGTTGAGGAGACAGAGGATAGAGTTATCATTAACCAAGACGTAGCAAGCCTATATCCAAACTCAATGCTTAATTTTGGATATTGCTCTCGAGCTATGGAGGACCCGGAGGCGTACCGTAAGCTAGTTAAGAAAAGATTAGGCTATAAACATAGCGGAGATAAGTTAAGATCCGACGCTCTAAAGTTGCCTATCAATACAACCTATGGAGCTATGTTAAATAAATATAACGACCTAGGCGATAGGTGGGCGGGTCGTAGCGTTTGTATCTCTAATCAATTAGCTATGACGATGTTAATAGTCCAATTAGCTAAAGAGTGCGAGACAATAGATTTTATTAACATAAATACGGACGGTATTATGTTCACTATTAATAAATCAGAGGTCAAGCTCTCCGAGGATATTATAGCTAAATGGAGCGAGATAACAAGGTTCGAAATGGAGCGAGACGACTTTAAAAAGGTTATTCAAAAAGATGTTAACAACTATATAGGTATCACGCCGGACGGTAAATTTAAAACTAAAGGCGGTTATGTCTCTCTATATAAAGGCGGTAACTTTAAGACTAATAGCTTACAAATAATTGATAAGGCTATCGTTGAGTATTTGGTTAACGGAGTGGATCCGGAGATAACTATTAACGAGTGTAAAGACGTTTTCGCTTTTCAACAAATCGTCAAGACGGGCGGTACTTTCGAGGGTAGTTATCACTATATAGACGGAGAGCGAGTACCTATTCAAAAAGTTAATAGAATATACGCGGTTAAGGATACTAAATACGGTCAAGTTGTTAAAGGTAAATGGATACGAGAAAAACGTAAAAAAGATAAAGAGACCGGTAAGATGATATCGACGCCGGTAGAGCCTCCACAATGGAGCGAGACAATTATTAGCGAGTGTCCGGCTCACGCGTTTATCGATAACGAGAACGTGTTAACGGTGGACGAGCTAGATAAGGATTACTATATCGATATCGCTAAAAAGCGTATTGATAAGTATATAAATATCGACCCTACGGTCAAGAGAAAATTAGACAAGATAAAAGAGGAGGTTGTCATTATGGCAGAAAAGAAAGCAGACGTAAAAACATTAAACGTATACGGTAAGTTAGGCGTAGCTAGAGAAAAGTTTTTAAGTAGCGGAGTTAAAAAGACGGGTAAAAATACTTACGCCGAATTTAAATATTTTACTCTAGAGGATATTATCCCGGTTAAACAAGCAATATTTAAAGAAGTTGGATTAATGGATACTATATCATTTGGGACAGATGTAGCTACATTAACCCTAACTAATATCGCTAACCCGGACGAGTATATCGAGTTTATGAGTCCATTAAAAGAGGACGAGTCTCTAATTAAGAATCCTATCCAAAAGCTAGGAGCTATCGAGACATATGTTAGACGTTACTTATACTTATTAATGTTAGATATTGTCGAGGCGGATACGGTGGACGCGGTTAGCGGTAAACCTACGGTAGAGACTCCGGCTCCTAAAAAGTCAAATAAACCGGCTACGGTTGAGGAGAGAGCAGAGACTAAAAAAGAGTTAATTAATGAGGGCGGAGACGCTACAGATACTCAAGTTAAGGCTATTAAAAACGGTCTTAAAAAGCTAAGAGATAAAGATATCGATAAATACGAGGACTATGTTAAGTCTTGTATTAAAAAGCTAAAAGCCGGAATTAAAAAGACAGAGGCGGAGGACCTATTAATTGAGATAGGCGAGAAAGTAGAGGAGTAATATGGATAAGTTAGTAGGAAAGATATGTTATACGATTAACAACAAGACAAAGAGGATAGATACTTGGCGATGTAGCGCTTATATGGGACGTATCAATAGCGAGCCTATGTATGAGTTAAAAGACGGTCCAAAGGTCGCTATACTACCTAAAAGATGTATTTATCCAACAATTAGAGAGGCGTTGAAAGTAGCTAATAAGGATAAGAAAGCTAAATAATTTTTTTATTCGACATCACGAAAATTCGTAAAAATGGAGGTAAGAATGAGCAATAATTACACTTTTGTAGATTCTCATATTGAGTTAGAGAGTCTACCTAAAAAATTAAAAAAACTAACGGCGACGAGATTCGCTACCGTTATGGGTCTTAACGCTTGGGCGAGTCCTTTCTCGGCTTGGTGTGAGATTACTAAAACTTACGAGGAGCCTTTCGAGGATACTATTTACACTAAAGCCGGTAAGGTCATAGAGCCTAAGGTATGCGACTACTTGAGAAATCGCTACTTTATGGATATTAAGAGTCCTACGGACGTATACGGTCCGGATTATTTTAAAAAAACTTGGGGCGATTTCTTTCCTCAAGAAAAAGAGCTAGGCGGTATGTGGGACTTTCTAGGCGACGATTTCGTCGTAGAAGT
>JAEIGA010005575.1_pt1 | contig 19225 bp, 15 predicted proteins | sample 9270691 | NCBI WGS metagenome assembly JAEIGA01 (sample SAMN17057246, study PRJNA624740) | gut metagenome | biome: biome; isolation source: fecal sample | host: Bos grunniens | place: China: Xizang | collected 2019 | reverse complement strand
TTGGTGGTGGTTCAATTTGTATCACTAGAGAGACAAAAGGAATTGGACGTGGACAAGCTAGTGCTCTAATGGAAGTTGTTGAAGCACGTAATGAATATTTTGAAAAAACAGGTGTATATATACCAGTATGTTCAGATGGTGGTATAGTACATGATTATCATATAACATTATCTTTAGCAATGGGAGCGGATTTTGTTATGATGGGTAGATATTTTGCTAGATTTGATGAAAGTCCAACAAGAATAGTAAAAAGAAATGGAACATTCATGAAAGAATACTGGGGTGAAGGTTCAAATAGAGCTAGAAATTGGCAAAGATATGATATGGGAGGAGAGGCTAAAAATAAATTAACATTTGAAGAGGGTGTTGATTCATATATCCCATATGCTGGACCATTAAAAGATAATGTTGCAATTACAATTGCTAAAGTAAAATCAACAATGTGTAATTGTGGTTCAATAACAATAAAAGAATTACATGAAAAAGCAAGATTGGTAATGGTATCAAATGTAAGTATAAAAGAAGGTGGAGCACACGACGTTGTTCTAAAAGAATTTGAGCCAGGAATTTAATAGATGTTATAAAACCTTGTGGTAAGATTACTACAAGGTTTTTTGTTTTTTATAAAATAAAAATAGTTTGACAAAACGATAAAAGCATAGTAAATTATTCAGTGAAACAGTTCATGTTTTGTTAGGTGAAAATACAAATCTTAATTAAGGAGGTATTAGAATGCAAGAAAACAAATTGATTCTTGTTGAGTACAACTCACCTGTTTCGACTAGTGAGCCGTTAAGGATCACACTACGGATTGCTAACCAATTAGGTTATGTGAACGACGTAAAAGCCTTGTTTAATCGCAATGGCGAACCACCGGGCGCAGAGCGCAAAGTATTTCTAGAGTATGATCATGCAAGATCTAAAGATGGTTTTAGTTTCTTTACCGGCGAAGTGAAATTCATGACGCCAGGTTACAGAACTTTCTTTATACAGCTTCGAATCAATGGCATTGTTCATGAAATCAGATATGATCCAAATTCTGAAGAAGCAGTATTCTCGAGAGATCCTAAGCATGAGTTCTGGAAAACGTTCGTATACTACTCGTTCTTTGAGACACCGGATTGGATTAAGGGTGGAATTATGTATCAGATTTTCGTTGATACGTTCCATTCTGAAAACTTGCCGGAACATCTTAAGGAAAAGGTGGTTAGTTGGTACACACCGCCGAAATGGAAACATGATCCGGACGGAACATATCGTAACAACCAATTCTATGGTGGAAACTTGCGTGGAATCATTAGCAAGCTCCAATACATTAAGTCTTTGGGCGTTACGGTAATTTACTTGACACCAATTTTCAAAAGTCCGTCATCTAACAGATACGATACGGACGACTACACCGAGATTGATGAAATGGTTGGTACTTGGGAGGATCTTGATGAACTTCACAAGAAAGCTAACGAACTTGGAATCGCAATCGTTGTAGACGTGGTGTTTAATCATTCGGGTAAGGATAACAAACTTCTCAAGGAAGATCCTGATTTGTATGATTGGCATCATAAGTACACTAAGCCTAAGTGCTGGTGGGGATATGAACATTTAGTGGAATTCAACAAGTACCACGAAAAATATTTTATCCACTTATCAGAATGGCTTAATAAGTACAAAGACTATATGGACGGAATTCGTCTTGATGTAGCCGATAGCTTACCAGACTTTGTTCTTAAGTTTATTAGAGGGAATTTCCCGAAATATATCTTGGGAGAGGTTTGGAAGAATGCAATTATCGGTGAATTCAGGGAGTTCTTCCATGGTGATGAACTTGATGCTGTAATGAACTATCAGTTTGCTAACGCGATCTATAGATATGTTCGTTGGGGTAATGGTAAATACTTTAAACGCATCATGCATGATGTGAAGTTCCTTTATCCGCCTCAAGCACTTGATGCATCTCCGATTTTCCTTTCGTCCCATGATATTCCTCGTAAGGAAACCAACCTTGTTGGCGACTTTATGAAAGAAAGCCTTGGCTATGAGAATAACTGGGATATTGATAAGGATAGTTACTGGAACGATGAACACGGAAGATTCGATACCAACAAATTTAGAACTTGGGAAGCACTTCATGATGAAGTTCCAAGCGATAAGAAGGAGTTGGCGAGAAAACTTCACAAATTGGCTGTCTTTGTCCAATACACACTTCCTGGATTGCCTTCGATTTTCGCAGGTGATGAAGCTGGTGTGTGGGGATATAAGGATCCATTCAATCGCAAGCCGTTCCCGTGGGATAATATTGACGAAGAACTTTATCAGTTCTATTGCATGATGGGTAGGTTTAGAATTGAGTACAGAGACTTGTTCTCTAACTCTAAGAACTTTGAACTCATTAAAGCAAATGAACAAAAGCTTGTGTATAAGTGGAATGAATATCTTATTGTCGTGAATAGAACTGCAGATGTGATGTATCTTACTGCAGAACAAATTTCTGGCAAAAAGGTAGTATTTTCGCTTCATCCTGATGAAAAGCTTGGAGTCATTTCTCCATACGGTGCGGTAATGATCAAATAAGTTTTACAAATGCTGAGGGGCTGCCAGTTTTGGTGGCCTCTTTAAATTTGTTTTACTTGATTAAAATAGTTAGATATGTTAAAATATTATAGATAAAATGTTAAGGAGGCTAAAATGAGAGTATTAGCAGTTGGAGATATTGTTGGAAGAGCAGGTCTTCAAAAATTAAAGGATGTATTACCAAAAATTGTTAGTGAAAATAAAATAGATTTTATAATAGTAAATGGAGAAAATGCTGCAGATGGTATGGGATTAACAGAAAAAATGTATAAAGAAATTTTAGCATTAAATGTTAATTGCGTTACTATGGGAAATCATACATGGGGTAAAAAAGAAATTTTTAACTTCATCGATCATAAAAATATTATTAGACCAGCAAATTATTCAGCAAACAATCCTGGAAAAGGATTTGATATATATGAATGTAAAGGAAAACAAATTGCAGTTATTAATTTAATAGGAAGAACAACAATGCCAGTTCTTTCAGAAAATCCATTTACAGTAGCAAAAGATATCATTGAAGAAATTAAACATGCAGTAGATATTATAATTGTTGATTTTCATGCTGAAGCAACAGCTGAAAAAATTGCTTTATCATATTATTTAGATGGAGATGTAACAGTTGTATACGGAACACATACTCATGTTCAAACAGCTGATGAAACAATTTTAGAAAAAGGTACTGGTTATATTACAGATATAGGAATGACTGGACCTAAAAAATCTGTTATTGGTATGGATGTTGAAGCATCAATTAAGAGATTTGAGACATCACTTCCTGAAAAATATAAAATAGCAGAAGGAAAAGCAAAATTTAATTCATGTATGTTTGAGATAGATGATATAACTAATATAGTAAAAACAATCACAAGAATAAATGCTTAAAATTAAACGCCTGAAAAGGCGTTTTTTTGTCGGATAAAAATAGTTAAAAATGATAAACAATTTCATTCGACAAGATAAGACAAAAATCTACCAAAGTATTGAAAAAACTGTAGAAACGTGACGTACGAAAGTGGCTAAATTTGGGCAAAAACTATAGACTTAGAAAAACTATTATTGTAAAATTATCACATCGAAACGCAAGATAAAATTAAAATAATAGGAGGAAAACAAATGGAAGTTTTAAAAATTTCATCAAAATCAAATCCAAATTCAGTAGCAGGAGCAATAGCTGGTTTGGTTAAAGAAAGTACAAGAGCAGAAATGCAAGCAATAGGAGCTGGAGCTTTAAATCAAGCGATAAAAGCTGTTGCAATAGCAAGAGGTTTTGTTGCACCGGCTGGTGTGGATTTGATTTGTATACCAGCATTTGCTGAAGTTCAAGTTGAAGGAGAAGATAGAACAGGAATTAAGTTAATTATAGAATCAAGAAAATAATATTTCATATAGATCTGAGAGGGTATTCTTTAATAAAGAATATTCTCTTTTTTTACTATAATTATATTGAAAATGTTGAAAAAATAATATATTATTGTGCTTGTAGAAAGGTAGTAAATATGAATAGTAATAATAATATTTTTAAATATATATTTGCAGCAGTTGTAGTGTGTTTAATTGGATATATAATGTACATTATAGTACAAAATAGATCAAATGTTGAAGAGTATGATTTAGATCAAACATCTACATTAAGTAATATTCAAACAGATTTAAGATTTTCAATTGCTGAATTAGATACAATAAATCCTTTGCTAAGTAAAAACAGAAATGTTCAAGAAGTTACAAAAATGATTTATGATTCATTAATTACTTTAAACGGTAATTATAAATTAGAATATTCATTAGCAGAGGAAATTGCAAAGACTGATAATTTAACTTACGTTGTAAAATTAAGAAAAGGAGTATTGTGGGAAGATAGAACTAATTTTACAGCTGAAGACGTTAAATTTACAATAGAACAACTTAAATGGGGAGGCTTTGAAAGTATTTATTCAGAAAATGTTAAATACATAGATTATGTTGAAGTTATTGATTCAACTAGTTTAAAAATTGTTTTAACAGAACCAGTAACATTTTTTGAGTATAATTTAACATTTCCTATAATGAGTCATTCATATTATCAAGATGAAGATTTTGCAGCAAATACTAAACGTCCTATAGGAACAGGAATGTTTAAAATTGCAGAAGAAAGTTCAAATGTTATAAAACTTGTTAAGAATGAATATTATTGGAATGTTAATAAAAAACCAATGGCAACAGAAGTTATAATTAACTTATATAACACTATTGGAGAAGCATATACAGCATTTAAAAATGGTGAGTTAGATATATTATCAGTAAGAATATCAAATGTTGAAGATTATATAGGATTACTTGGATATGATAAAATCGAGTATAAAGCAAGAGATTTTGATTTCTTGTCATTTAATACTGCTCATACACTTTTATCAGATCCAGTTATTAGAAAAGCTGTTAGTTTGGTTATTGATAAAAACAACATAGTTGCTACATCTTTGGGTAAAGGTTATACACCATCTAATTTTTGTTTAGATATGGGAAATTGGCTTTATACAAAGGATATGAATATTCAAACTAATACAGAAGAAGCAACACAATTATTAATGAATAATGGTTGGTCTTATTTGAATGGAGTATGGCAAAAAAGAGAGAATGGAACAACAAAAAGATTAGAATTTACATTAACAGTAAATTCTAATAACGATAAAAGAGTTGCTGCAGCAGAAAATATAAAAACACAATTAGCTACATTTGGTATACCAGTTACAGTTAAATCTGTTTCTGCAGATGCTTATGCCGATGCAATTAATAATAGAAGATATGAATGTGCATTAACAGGAATTCGTTTAGGATATTCACCAAGTTTAACAACATTTTTTGCAGAAGGTAATATAGCAAATTATTATAATAGTGAAGTTAGTGATATTATGAATATAATATCAAATACAAATGATGATGGTGTTCTATATGAAAAATATAATAGATTGTATGATATTTATTTAGAAGAATGTCCATATATTGGCTTATATAGAAATACAGAAGTAGTAGTTTCTAATCAAAATTTAGTAAGTAATATGACTGCAAATTGTCATAATATTTACCATAATATTGAAAAATGGTATAGGCAATAAAAGAACAAAAATTTGTTTGTTCTTACAGTGCCAAAGAGAAAGCGAAAGTGTTGATATAAGCTTGATTTAAAAAATAAAAATATTTTTCAAAAAAGTATTGACAAAAGAAAAATTAAAGATATAATAAGAACATAAGTTTTACAAACAAACATTTGTTGGGAGGATAAAAGAAATGGGAGACAATTCAGAAAAAAGAAAAGCATTAGATGCTGCAATGAGTCAAATAGAGAAACAATTTGGTAAAGGTTCTGTAATGAAATTAGGAGATTTCAAAGAAACAGGAGTTGATGCAATTTCAACAGGAGCTTTAAATTTAGATATAGCATTAGGTATTGGTGGTATACCAAGAGGAAGAATTATAGAAATTTATGGACCAGAGTCATCTGGTAAAACAACTTTAGCTTTACATGCTGTTGCTGAAGCACAAAAAGCTGGTGGAGAAGCAGCTTTTATAGATGCAGAGCACGCATTAGATCCAGTATATGCTAAAAAAATAGGTGTTGATATAGATAATTTAATAGTATCTCAACCAGATACTGGAGAACAAGCTTTAGAAATCGCTGAAGCATTAATAAGAAGTGGTGCTATTGATATAGTTGTAGTAGACTCAGTAGCTGCTTTAGTTCCAAAAGCTGAAATAGATGGAGATATGGGAGATTCTCATGTTGGTTTACAAGCTAGATTAATGTCTCAAGCTTTAAGAAAATTAGCTGGAACAATAAATAAAACAAATGCAACAATTATCTTCATTAACCAATTAAGAGAAAAAGTTGGTGTAATGTTTGGAAATCCAGAAACAACAGCTGGTGGTAGAGCATTAAAATATTATGCATCAGTTAGAATGGATATCAGAAGAGTTGAAGCTATCAAACAAGATGGTGAAGTTGTTGGAAACAGAACAAGAGTTAAAGTTGTAAAAAATAAAGTTGCTCCTCCATTCAGAGAGGCAGAATTTGATATAGTTTATGGAAAAGGTATTTCTAAAGAAGGTAGCGTATTAGACTTGGCTGTTACTTTAGATATTATCGAAAAAGCTGGTTCTTGGTTTAGCTATAACGGAGAAAGAATTGGACAAGGTCGTGAAAATATTAAAAAATATTTAGCTGACAATCCAGATGTAATGGCTGAAGTTGAGAAAAAAGTTAGAGATAATTTCAATAAAGCATTCGAAAGTGCTTTAGGTGAAGTTGAAGAAGACGAAGAACAAGATTTAGAGCCAGAAGAATAATTAACTTACTAAATCTTATATAGTTTAACTATATAGATTTCCTAATAAAATTTAATAGCTTAATTACGATGTTAGGTGGCAAGGTTTGTCACCTAATATTCTTATATAGAAAATGGAGTGTTGCTATATGGAATACATGAGTAAAGAAAAATTTGAAGAAGCTGAAAAGTTTGAAAATTTAAAAAATAAAATGTTAAAATATATTGTATATAAAAAAAGAACTGAAGCTGAGATAAGACAAAAATTTATAGAAGAAGATGAAAATATGGTTGAAGATGCTATTGATTATTTAAAAGAGTTAAACTATATTGATGATTCAGTGTATGTAGATAGAGCTGTAAAAGAATTTATGGCCCTTAAAAACCTATCAATTAAAGAGATGGTATATAAGATTTGTCAAAAGGGTGTAAGCAAAAGTATAGTGGATGATTATGTTTGCAAAAATAAAGAAACTATGTTAGAATATGAAATATCTTCTGCCAAAAATATTATTAAAAAGAAGTATGGTCAAGAAGAGCAAGATATTAAAAACTTTTTATACAAAAAAGGTTTTATGTCAGAGAGTGTAAGTATTGCATTTGATGATTTAGAAGATTAAGTAGGAGAGTCATGAATAATAAGATCATAACATTAGAATCAAAAAAATATGAACTTAGATTAGACAATTTTGAAGGTCCATTAGATTTATTGTGCTATTTAATAGACAAGAATAAAATGGACATTTATAAAGTTAGTATTTCAGATATTACAGATCAATATTTAAAATATCTAAAAGAACAAGAAAGTCTTAATTTAGAAATAGCTAGTGAGTTTTTAGTAATGGCTTCTACATTACTGCTTATCAAATCAAAAGGATTATTACCAAAGGCTGCAGAAGATGAAGCAGAGCTTACTGAAGAAGAACTTTTAAGAAGAATTATTGAGTATAAAAAATATAAAGAAATAAGTAAAATATTTAAAGAGAGAATTACAGTATATTCAAAAAGATTATATAAATTACCTGATAAAATTGAACTTCCAAAACAACATTTAGAAATTCAATACACTCAAGAAGATATAGTAAAAAAATATAAAGAAATAATAGCTAGAAATGAGAATAAGAAAAATGAACAAGCAATTAATATTGAAAAGATTGCTGTTTACGATACATATTCAGTTGCTGAAAAAGTTAAAGATATATTTAGAGAATTAATAAGAAAGCAAAAATTTGTATTTAACAAACTATTTTCAATAAGTGAGAAACCAAAAGCAGAAGTTGTTACAGCTTTTACAGGAGTATTAGAGTTAAGTAGAAGAAATAAAATAACAGTTGAGCAAAAAGAAATATTTGGAGATATTTTAGTTGAGAAGAGAAAAAGACAACCAGAAGGAATTGTTTCAGAAATACCTAGTGATTTATTTGATGAATAAGAGAACTTTTAGAATTAATCTAAAGGTTCTTTTTTTGTATAAATATGGTATGTAAGGAAAAGATATCAAAAAGGAGTTTTATGGAAATTTTTTTATTGATATTTTTTTTAATAATTATTATAGAATTTATATTATTTATTCTTGTTTTGTCAGAAATAGAGTTAGATATAAGTAATAGTGATTTATCTTATGTGGAAAAGAGTTTAAATAAGTTAAATTTCAAAAAACTTAATTTAACAATAAAAATATCTTTCTTAGGTAAATTTTTGATTTTTGCCTGTTTTATTGATGAAAATAACATTAATTTTTGGAAGTTGAAATTTAAACATAGATTTTCAGGAAAATTAGAAGGAGATATATTAAAAGGTATAGCAAAAATTAAAAGATTGACAGACAAATATGAAAAAAACTGTATAAATTATCTTAAACCTAAGATAGATAATTTTGATATTTATGCTGCTATTGGAATGCCAGAACATATGATGACGGTTACTGTTTTACCAGTTCTTTCCACTTATTTAAGTTTTAAATTTAGAGATTATATTAATAAATACAAGATAGAAAAATGCAATTATGAGGTTATTCCAAGATATTTAAATAAACTATATTTTAAGGCGATTTTAAACTGTAATATAAAGATTAGAATTGTAAATTTATTCATTTTTTTATTTGTTTCAAAAGTAAAAAAATAAATATAATTTTTATTGTTTTAATAAAATGGTTAGATTATAATTAATGTGTATAGATATATTAATGAGGTGTAAAAGATGATTCAAATTAAGAAAGTAAGTCTTTCCTATGTAAAAGGTAAGAAAGTTATTGATAACATGAGTCTAAAAGTAGAAAATGGTACAGTTTTTGGTTTTATTGGACCAAATGGTGCTGGTAAGACTACTACAATAGAAATGATTACAGGAATATTAAATATCGATGAAGGAGATATTTTGTTAGATAAGAAAAGCATAAAAAGAGATCCAATTGCAGCGAAAAAACAATTTGGATTTGTACCTGATGTACCAGATGCTTTTGAAAAATTAACAGGTCTTGAATATTTGAATTTTATAGCAGATGTATATGAAGTACCAACAAGAAAAAGATTAGATATTGTAAAAAAATTATCTGAAGAGTTTGGTATTATGGGGGATCTTAAAAATAGAATTCAAACATATTCACATGGAATGAAACAAAAATTGTTAATCATTAGTGTTTTATTACATAATCCAAAGAATTGGATTTTAGACGAACCTATGACAGGATTAGATCCTAAAGCAGCTTTTCATTTAAAAACTTTAATGAGGGAACACGCTGATAAAGGAAATACAGTATTTTTCTCAACACACGTTTTAGAAGTAGCTGAAAAAATATGTGATAAAATTGCTGTTATTGATAAAGGGAAAATTATATTTGTTGGAACTTGTGAAGAATTAAAAGAACAAGCTAAATCAAGTGAATCACTTGAAGAATCATTCTTAAAAATTATAGAAGGAAAAGAAGAAAATGAACAATAATTTAGTTGGTGTAATATTTAAAAACACTAGACGTTCTGAAAAGTTTAAGACTAAAAAAGAAGTATTTTTAGCAACACTTGCGTTTTTGATTGTTTTTGGATTCCTAGCCGGAATGATGTCATTCTTTAGTTATATAGTTACAAAAGAATTAATAAAAATAAATCAAACGTATGCTTTTATAAATCTTTTATTATTAGTGAATTTTTTGCTATTGTTTGCTAAAAGTATTTTTGAAAGTTTGAATGTGTTATACTTTTCGAAAGATTTGAAAATACTCCTTAGAATGCCGATTAAGAGTAGAGATTTATTGCATTCTAAGCTTATTAATTTAATAATATCTGAATATCAAATGGAATTTATAATGCTTGCTATTCCAATGATTGTTTATGGACTTACAATACATGCTAATTTTTTATTTTATTTATATATGTTAGTTGTATTAATATTTATACCAGTAATTCCGATAATGATAACATCTTTGATTGTAGCAGTTATAATGAGATGTACAAATTTTATTAAAAATAAAAACAAAGTAATGTATATAACAATTGCTTTGTCAGCGGTATTATTAAGTATTGTTACAAGTTTGTTTAGTTCTAATGACTTAGTAACAGTAAGTAGTTTTAGATCAATGGTGTTTAAAACAAATGGTATAGCACAAACATTATCTGATAATTTTATTTTGTTAAAACCAATAATGGAAACACTTTTAAATTACGATAAAATAACCGGATTAAAGAATTTAATTATTTTAGTAATAGAAAATGTTGTATGTTATTTTGTTATTTTAGAAATAATGTCTAAAATATATTTAGAAGGTGCTGTTGGAGCGTTTATAAATGGTTCAAAAAGAAAGTTACCATTAGAAAATATAGAGTTTACTGATTTGAAGAAAAAGTCAGTTGCATTTTCTTATATATGGAAAGAATTATTAACAATGGTAAGAACACCAATATTCTTTATTGAGTGTATTATAATTCCAATTTTTTATCCATTATCTACATTCGCAGTTGTTATTGGACTAGTAAAATTTGCAGAACTTGTTGGATTAAATTTATGGAAAATATTAAATGATATTTCTTTGACATCAAATGGTCTTGCATTATTCTTATCTGTAGGGCAAATATTCTATATGATGAATTTTAGTTCTATAGTTGCAGTATCAAGAGAAGCAAACAATGCGATGTTAGTAAAATATTTACCAATATCATTAAAGAAACAATTTGATTTAAAAATATCTTTAGGATTGATAGTTAATACATTAGCGACATTTTTAGTGACAATCTTTTATTATAGATGTACATATAATGCAGGATTGGCGATTGTGTTGTTTTTAGAACTATCCTTAATAAATTTAATTGGTGAAAAATTAAAATTAATAATTGATTTAAATAAGCCAAAACTAAAATGGGAAGGTGAATATACAATGATGAAACAAAATACAAATATTATGTATGAATTGTTTTATACATTTGTTGTTGCAATAGCATTTTTCTTAATTAGTTTTGTTATAAAAAGTGCAGCATGGTATTTGATTGTTATGGCTGCAGTATTGATTATAGCTAATTCAAAAATTGATAATTATATTCAAAAGAATGAATATAATTTGTTTGGTAAATTATACAAATAAATGATTGCATAAACCTAGATTTATCGGAAATACTAATACAAAATAACTTAAGAAAGAGGTATTAGTATATGAGTGAACATCCGATAGAAATTTTGATGGAAACAGCTATGGGAAATATTAAAGACATGGTTGATGTTAATACAATAATAGGTGAACCAATCGAGACAAAAAATGGAATGGTAATTATACCAATATCAAAAGTAAGCTTTGGATTTGCTGCAGGTGGTAGTGAGTTTAAAGGTGAAACAATTGATGAATATAAGAAAAAAGATAGAGAAGAACAAGTACAATATAGACTTCCTTTTGGAGGAGGAAGTGGAGCTGGTATTTCTATTAATCCAATGGCTTTTGTTGTAGTTTTAAAAGATTCAATTAAGATTTTACCAATTGAACATACATCTGCTATTGATAAATTAATGGATTATATTCCTGATTTAATGGAAAGAGCAAATTGTATTGTTGATAAATCTTTAGAACAAAAATCTGAAAAAATAAAGATACCAGAAAACAAGATTGTAAAGAACAAAATTGTTAAAAATGTACACATTCCAAGTACTCCAAAAAGTCAAATTGAAGTGGCTAGAAAAGAAGATGAATATTTGGATGACGAAGAATAGGTAAAATAGGCTCTAAAATGCTTTAAAAATAAGCGTTTTAGAGCTTTTTGCTTTGATATAAAAAATATCCAAAGAGTGTGTAAAAAAATTGATTAAAAGCTTGATAAAAAGTAGTCTGATATGATAAAATTTACATGGATAATTTTATTTATTTTAAAGGATGTAGTATGGATAAAAATCAAATTGAAAGCTTGCAAGAAGAAGCTTCTAGATATGCTCTTACTCCAAGCTTATTAAAAGAAATTTTATTTGAATTGAAAAAGAAAATTGTTGCCAAAAAAGATTATATTATTAATGCAAACAAAGAAGACATAAAAGTTAATAAAAAGCAAATCAAGATAAAAGAATTTTTGAAGATTATTGACTCGTATGAAAACTCAGAATGCGTTATGAATTCTGATGAAAGAAAAATTGTAATATATAAAGGCGATCCATATATTACATTGCATGTTTGTTTGCAAGCATTGACGTTAAGAAACAAAATATTAATAGTACAAAACAATTTTATGTATGGTGTAAATGAAGTTTTAATTAAAATCATTGAAACGGTTTTAAATGATTATAAAATTACTAATTTAATTACACATTGCAACGATTACACAACAAAAGATATATTTTCTTTTAAGAAAATGTTTGATGAAATAATAGTTATTGGAGATACAATATTATACCAACAACTAATTGATGATGATGAAATAAATGTAAAGTTTTATCCATATAACAATATATGTATGTTTTCTGATAATAAGGAATTTGAAAAATTACAAGAAGCTATATATATTTATGCAAATGAAAATCAATATGAAATGGAAATTTTATATGATGAAGATATAGAGGATGTTATAGATCAAATAAATTCAGATGATTTTGTAGATATTGCAATACTACTTACTAAAAATAACTACAATAAAGAGTTATTTGAAACTTTAATAGATAATAAACAAGTTTTTGTTAATGATAATCCATTTAAACAGGAAGTAGGAAAAATCTATAATTATTTAATGTAAGGAAAGAAAAATGTTAGCGGTTGAATTTAAAAAATTAATTAAACAAATAGGTGTACCGACAACGTGGGTTGATATAAGATCAACATATAAATACAACGCTCCTGAACAAAAATTTAGAGCGTTTGAAGAAGATGTGTTAAGTTATATCAGACAGGAAAATTCGTTTGATGGTATAGTTAATTTAATAATCAAATATGAAGAGATTTTTGATAAAGAACTTTTCATTTTTCGTGTTGCTAGATTATTAGAAAATGATATAGCAAATGAAAAAAATATATTTGCTAATGCAAAATCTAATTTATCAAAAATTAGATTACATGAATCTTCTAGTAATAAAGCATCAGCATTACAAGCTGCTAAAAGAGCTTTGAAAAAAGTAGATATAGCAGATGTTGAAATGACTAAGAAGAGATTAGATGTATATAGTTCACAAGAGTTCATTGGAAATAGAGGATTCTATGATAAAAAAAGAGATTTAACAACCGCTACACTTAAAAATATAGAAGAAACTATTGGACTTGAAAATTTATTAGGTTATATAAAACCATCTGATTTGATTCAATGCTGCAGATATCCAAATTTAGGAAATGCTTTAGCAGTTCGTATAATTGAAAATGGTGAAATTAGCAGTGATTCAAGTTATAAATTTGAAGATAAAGTAATGACAGAAATAGAATCTTTACAAAAGGCAGAAAAGATGCCAGCAAAAACATTTAAATGGGAAGATTTCTATAAAGTAGTTAAAGACCATGTATTATACATGGATTTTGATAAAGTAATGTTATTATCACTTGCTGTTTTCTATAACAAGTATGGTGATAGATTAGAAAATTTCACACAAGAAGAAGCTATTGAATTAAAAGAATATGCTGAAACAATAGAAAATTTATTAGAAAATAAAAAAGTAACAATAGATTCACCAAGATTTAATAGAACAATATCTTTTAGAGATATTAATGAATGGGTAACAACATTAAATAGACATTATATTGGTGGAGAATTTCATTCAAACGAAAGAATTACCGAACTTGCAAACGATATTGTTAATGGTAAAGTAGATCCATCTATTTTAAGTAGAGAAGAATTTGTTGAAACAATGAGATTCAGTACAGATGAAATAGGATATATTATTGAAAATATACCAACTTCATTACAATTTTTGATAGAAAATGAATATATTACACCAGAAGTTGCTAAGCAAGCAATTGATACACAAGAGGAAATGCTTGATCCTGAATTGTTGTATGCATATCAAAGTGGTTTGATTGACATAGATAAAATAGCAGACTTATTTAATAATAAAATTATTAATTTAGATTCAATTAGAATGCTTAAAGAAAATGAAGATAAAGAGAAACCATTAGATGGTATTGTGTCAAGTAAACGTTTAATTGATTTATATTTTGATAAAGAAAAAAGAGAAGAATTTGAAAAATATAGAAAATTATATAAATTATTGAAAATTGAAGGAAAGACAGTTGAAGAGCAAAAAGCTGCTGCTGATGATCTAATTGATAAATCTATAGATTTACTTGAAGAAGATAAAATCTATGATTTATATCATATGGGATTAATTCCAGTTGATACAGCGATAGAATTCGTTGGACAATCTGCATTGATAAAAGCATTTTCTGAAGGAGAATTAAAACCTACTGATTCAAAAAGGTTATATGATTCAGGGGTTATTACAATTCAAATGATAAGAGATGTATTAAAAGATCAATCTATTGATGATGGTCAAAAATTAGTATTAATTTATAGTACATTCCCTAATAGAGAAGATGTAAAAACAAGAACAAAACTTATTGAGTATTTAAATGATGCTGCTGATAATTTTAAAAATTCAGGTAGAAACGATAAAAAGAAAAAAGGTATAGAAAAACCATCAGACAGCTTACCACAAAATAAATTTGTGACAGATCCTTGTTCAAGATGGAAATTAATTTCTAGTATTGATGAAGAATATAGTCAAGAATATTTAAGCGATGGACATATTATTTTCTTTTTACCAAATGAAGAAAAATATATCATTGAGAAATTATATGATAAAAACAGAAAACCAGCTTATGGTGCTGCTACATATATACTTGATGAAAGAACCTTTGAAGAAAATAGGGAACAAATAATTAAAGACAATAAAATTGATAAATCAGTTTTAGTTGAATTGAAAAACACTCAAAATAGAAATGTTAAGAGATTGATTCATACAGGTTGGGGTAAAGGTTTGACAGAATTTTTTGATATTACTGAATCTAAAAAATATACTAAAGAACAATGCAGAATAATAAAAGCTTTAGTGGAAGAGGTTGAAAGTTCTAAAAAACCTTTAGAAGAAAGATAGATTTTTATGACAAATTTAGATAAAGAAATACAGTTTATTAAAGGAGTAGGACCTAATCGTGCTACTCTTTTAAATAAATTAGGAATATATAATTTAAAAGATTTAATTACATATTTTCCAAGAGAACATGAAGATAGAGGAAATGTAAAATTGATATCTGAAGTTTTTCATGGTGAAGAAGCTTTAATTTCAGGATTTCCAATTGGAAGAATGAATGAAATTAGAATAAGAAAAAATTTAACACTATGCAAATTGATCGTTAGAGATGAATCTGGTAGTTGTGAGATTGTTTGGTATAATCAAAGTTACTTAAAAAATACCTTTAAACCAAATGAAAGATATAAGTTTTATGGAAAAGTCTCAAGACCACATGGAAAGGTGGAGATGCAATCTCCTGTATTTGAACTTGCAACAGCAACTAAAAATACTGGAAAGATAATTCCAATATATCCATTAACTTATAGTTTAACTCAAAATACAATTAGAAAAATAATTGAAACAGGGCTTGAAGAAGTAAATGGAAAAATTGATGAAACTTTACCTGATTATATTTTAGATAAGTATAAATTTTATGATTATAATACAGCGATAAGACAAATACATTTTCCAGATGATTTTGAATCTTTTAATAAAGCTAGAAAGAGATTAGTTTTTGAAGAATTATTTTCAATGCAATTAGCTCTTTTAAGTTTAAAAAATAAATATGAAATTAAAAAACCAGGTATTGAGTTTGATAAAAATGCAAAAATGTCTGATGTAATTGATTCTTTACCATTTAAATTAACTGGAGCTCAAAGAAGAGTATTAGAAGAAATTGATAGAGACATGGAATCAAACAAGCCAATGAATAGATTACTTCAAGGTGATGTTGGTTCTGGTAAAACAGTAGTTGCATTGATTGCTGCGTATAAAGCAGTTAAATCAGGTTATCAAGCCGTTATAATGGCTCCAACAGCAATACTTGCATCACAACATTTAGAATCTTTTGAAAACATTTTAAAAGGTTTTGGAATACGTTGTGAATTATTAATTAGTGGTATTACTAAAAAGAAAAAACAAGATATTTTAGATAGATTAGCTGCAGGTGAAGTAGATGTTTTAATTGGTACACATGCAGTACTTGAAGATAATGTAGAATTTAAGAAGTTAGGATTAGTTGTTACTGATGAGCAACATAGATTTGGAGTTAGACAAAGATCTACAATAGTTGAAAAAGGAAATAATCCAGATGTATTAGTTATGACTGCAACTCCTATACCACGTACATTAGCTTTGATTCTATATGGTGATTTGGATATATCTATTATTGATGAGTTACCACCAAATAGAAAGAAAATCGAGACATATGCAGTTACTAAAGGAATGGAACAAAGAGTAAATAACTTTATATTGAAGAATGTTCAAGAAGGAAGACAATGCTATGTAGTATGTCCTTTAGTAGAAGAAAATGAAGAAATAGATGCTAAATCTGTTATGGAAATATATGAAAATTATAAGAAAAATATATTCCCGGATTTAAGAGTTGAATATTTACATGGTAAGATGAAACCAAAAGAAAAAGATGCTATTATGGAAGAGTTTAATGCTGGAAATATAGATATTTTAATATCTACTACAGTTATTGAAGTTGGTGTAAACGTTCCAAATAGTAATATAATGATAATTGAGAATGCAGAAAGATTTGGTCTTGCTCAACTTCATCAATTAAGAGGAAGAGTTGGTAGAGGTGAATACCAATCATACTGTATTTTAAAATATCAAGGAAATTCTGAAATTATTAGAGAAAGAATGAAAGTTATCTCTAGTACAAATGATGGATTTATAATTTCAGAAAAAGATTTAGAGTTAAGAGGATCAGGAGAATTTTTTGGAACAAGACAACATGGTATACCAGAATTTAAGATAGCAAACCTATTTGAAGATATAGATGTTTTAAAACAAGCACAAGGAATTGCTATGGAAATTATCGATAAGGATCCAACTTTAGAAAGTAAAGAAAATGAGCTTTTGAGAAAAATGGTAGAGGAAAAATTCAAAAATCGCATAGAGATATAGATTTTTCACAAACAATTCACTGTAATGCAATTGACAAAAGGCTTTAAAGATAATAAAATATTAACGTTATAAAATATGAAAGAGGATGTTAAATTGAGAGTATTTTTACTATTAATCGGAATGCTAGCTATAGTTAGCGGTGTAAAGTTCATATATGATGCAAGACCTATAGTTAAAAAGTATTTTAGCTTTGGGGATAAAAATGAAGCTGCATTGGGATTGAAGATATTAGGTTTCGTATTAGTTATACTAGGCGGATGCTTAATATACTTTATGTATTAATACTTGAAACGACAATACAGAGTGGCATAAATATAAGACAGAAAGGAAGATAAAATTATGAAAATAACTTATGAAAATGAAATCTTAGAAATACCAGAAGGGATGCCAATTAAAGAAGGGCTAAAAGATAAAATTGAAAATAGCAATATTAAAGATATAATTGCAGCTAGATACAATAACACAATTGAATCTTTAAATTTTCCTATTAATAGAGATGGAGAAATAGAATTTTTTAACAGACAAGATAAAGATGGAAGAATTATATATATTAGAGGGTTATTATTCTTAGTAAGTAAAGCATTCTCAGAAGTATACCCAGAAGCTCTTTTAACAGTTAACTATCAATTATCAAATGCTATGTATGGATCAGTTGATAATATGGAAGTTACTGATGAAGTTATAGCTAATGTAAAAGCTAAAATGCAAGAAATTATAGATAGAGATTTACCTATTACAAAAGTAATGATGACTCAAGAAGAGGCTGAAGAATTTTATAAAAAAGAAGCTTCAGTAAGAGGAAGATTACAAACAGATATAGATAAAGAAAAAGTTTCATTATATTACTGTGAAGAATATTTTAACTATTTCTATGGAACAATGCCTGTATCAACAGGATTTGCTAAAATTTATGATTTAGTAAAATACAGAAATGGATTTTTAGTAAAATATCCAAGTGTTTCTGAACCAGATGTAATTCAACCAAATGTTGATTCTAAAAAACTTGTTTCAGCAATGGATGAATATGATGAAATAAATAAATTAATGAAAATTAATACTGTTTATAGATTAAACAAAAAAATTAGAGAACCAAAAGGTGAAAAAGAATTAATTCTTATCTCTGAAGCATTACATGAAAAGAAAATAGCTGAAATTGCTAATAAGATTAAAGAACATGGTAATGTTAGAATGGTATTAATTGCAGGACCATCATCATCAGGAAAAACAACATTTGCTGGTAAATTAGGAATGAGCTTAAAAATTAATGGAATTAAACCAGTAACAATATCTGTTGACAACTACTTTGTAGAAAGAGTTGATAATCCAAAAGATGAACATGGAAATTATGATTTTGAATGTATTGAAGCATTAGACTTAGATTTATTCAATAGCCAACTTGTTGATTTATTAAATGGAAAAGAAGTTGCTTTACCAACATTTAATTTTACAACAGGTTCAAAAGAATATAGAGGAAATACATTAAAATTAAAAGATGATGAAATATTAATCATTGAAGGTATCCATTGTTTAAATGATAGATTAACAAGCTTAATACCTAAAGAAAATAAATTTAAAGTATATATCAGTGATTTAACAGTATTAAACATTGATTATTATAATAGAATCTCTACAACAGATACTAGATTAATTAGAAGAATTGTAAGAGATTATCAATTTAGAAATTATTCAGCAGAACATACATTAAAAACATGGTATTCAGTAAATAGAGGAGAACAAAAAAATATATTCCCATATCAAGAGGAAGCTCA